>Ga0123519_10009348_pt1 | contig 14784 bp, 14 predicted proteins | sample YelNatPaOPRAMG02_FD_87396 | JGI IMG/M metagenome (GOLD analysis project Ga0123519, IMG submission 87396) | Hot spring microbial communities from Yellowstone National Park - Yellowstone National Park OP-RAMG-02 (version 2) | ecosystem: Environmental > Aquatic > Thermal springs > Hot (42-90C) ...
ACACCATGATCCCCCTGCCGTTGAGCATGTCGTTCCTGAACTCGCCCTCGTACCGGTTTCCGTTCGCGTAGGTATAGATGCCCCATCCTTCCATGAGCCCATTCCTGAACTCGCCCTCATACCGGTCTCCATTCGGAAACACCACGACCGACACAGGGCCGGATTGCGACGGACGCTTCACTTCCGCAAACTCCTCTTCCCCTTCCTGCTCCTGCGGCGGCGCCCGATCCTCAATGGTCCTCTCCGGCTTGTCCCCGCCGTCCAAGGCAGCAATTGCCGTCTCCCCACCTCCTTCGGCAGCGCCTCCCGCTGCCGCTGCGCGCGCCCGCCAGTCCTCGTATTCCTTCCGCAGCGCCGCAATCTCCGCGTCCTTCGCGGCCATGGCCTCCCGCAGCGATTTGATTTCCTGTTCCAGGGATGCGATGCTCCTTGCTTCCCTGCTGTTCCGCTCGGCGACCCACTTGCTGAAACGCTCCAGATCCGACATCAGAGCGCGTTTCTCCTGGATCCTCCGCGCCTCCGTCTTTTCAACCGCGCGCCTGATCTCGTCGTGCTTTGCGGCGATGCGGTTGACCTTTCCTGTCACCTCGACAATCTCCGCCGCGTAAAACGCCGTCTGATCGCGGATCTGTTCTGTCTGCTCCCTCAACTCCGCGGCGATCGCGGCGGCCTTGCGGCTGTTGCGCACCATGAAAATTCCCGCGGCGACAAAAACCACCAGCAGGAACGCGACAACGGCCGCAAAAGCCAGGCCCATCGCGGCCATGACGCGGCGCTGCCTGGCGCGCTCGGTGGCCACGAACCGCTGCACAAGGTCCATGGTGACCTGCGGGTCCAGCGGCCTCGGAAGAGCATGGCCTTCGGGCGTCGTCAAAATCGGCGCCTCTCCGCCCCGGCCATCGCCATTCACGCTTTCCTCTCTCATTCGCCGCCCCTCAGCATCAGCTTCGACACCTCGCCAGATCCCTTGACCCAGCCGACGTCCCGGCCCGGGGCAAGCGTCAGTTTTGCGACTCTGATCATGTCTGGCGAATTCTCAAGCTCGTTCAGGAATCTGAGGGCGGATCCGATCTGGGCCTCGAAACTTCCGACAACAACGAAGTATTCCTGGCATGCTCCAGACGGCGCATCCTCGGGCGCAGCCGGATTTCTGTGCTCCATGGCCTGTATCGCCACGCCGGTCCGCCGCGCCACGTCGTCCACCTGCCCCTTGAAATCCGCAGCAGCCTGCTCCGGAGACGCTGCCTTTCCGAGAACGTTGGCGATGCGTCCGTAACTCTCCTCGGCTGCGCCGCCCAGCGCCATCACGCTCCTGCAGTAAGCCAGACGCCGCGCGTTCTGCTCAATGCTCCTGTCCGCCGCGCGGCATTCCGCCACGATCCTCGGCACGACAATCCAGTCCAGCACCATCAGCAGAAGGAAGAAACCGGCCATGGCAAGCCCTGTCCGCTCTCTCTCCCCCAGACGGCTGAACACGTCACTCAGCATCCCTGATCTCCAGTCCGCAGCTCACTCTGAACCGGTATCTTCCGGTCTTGGGATCCAGCGCGCTGCTGCCTTCCTCCCGCGCGTTGCGAAAACATGGCGACTGCTCAAGGTTCCCCACAAAGTTTCTGACGTCCTGCCAGGAACCGCCGGACCCTTCCATCTGCGCCCGCCCCTCCCTCATATCGAACGACATGCTGTCGAGCATGACGCCGGCGGCCGCCGCGGCCCGATGAGCCTCGCCCGCCGCCCTCACCGAAGCGTTGCGCGGCTTCATCCTGGCCTGCGCCGCGCGGCTCACCTCAAGCATCGCTTCCACCCTTTTCACCTCCGGCTCAAGCGCGGCCAGTTCGCTCTCCATCAGCCTCAATCGGTGCGTTCTTCCGAAAAGGTTCAGCATGCCGAACGCCGAGGCGCTCACCATGCATGCCATCACAAGAGAGGTGAGAATCGTCAGGCCCCTGGCCTTCCCCACAAGTTCCTTGCGCATCACAAACGTTTCAGGGGCGAAACTGAACTGGGCGTCCTCCGGCGCGATTCCGAATCCAATCAGCGCCGCCACCGAAACTCCCCGGGCCGCCGCGGCGGCAGCGGCATCCGCCCCTCCGGACGCCGGCTTCATGCTGTCCACGAATTCCGCCGGCACGCCAAGCGCGCCTCGCAAATCGTCAGCAAGACCGGGAACGGCCGCAGCTCCACCGGTCACAACCGCCCGCTCAGGCATGTAGGAAGGCTGCTCGCTCCGGTACGCTTCCAGCGATCTGCGAATCTCTTCCAGAAACTTCTCCTTCCAGACCCTGGGGTCGGAAAGGAGCTGCGAAGTTCCAAGCAGAAGATTCCGCATGAACACCGGCCGGGTCCCCTCAAAAAGCATCATCTCGGTGGCGCCCCAATCCACATCCAGAACCATCGTCCTGCCGCCATTCCCGGCCTGCGCAATGCCCCGAACGTACCAGGACAGCAGACCCTCGGACGCAACCGACATCCTCCCGATCTCCATGCCGGCCTCTTCAAAGAGGTAGAAACGCTGCCGCAACACCGCGCGCTGCGCCAAAGCCAGCATTACGGCGGTATATCCCTCGCGCGGACATCCAATGACGCGGTAATCGCGCGCTATCTCGTCTCTGGTATAAGGAGTCTGGCGTGCCGCCTGGAGATCCACCATGTCGGCTATCTCGCCGGCATCGGTCGAGGGAAGCTCCATCAGCCGAATGGTCGCAGTCTGGCGCGGAAGATACGCGAGAACAGGCAGCCCCCCGCCTTTGACCGCCTTGAGCGCAGCCGCAAGATCATTCGGACTGATGCCGGCGGCGGACTCTATCCGGCTCACGTGAAGGGCCTGAACAACGCATTTGCTCCGGGACGGGCGGCAAACAGCCATCTTGAGCCACTCAACGCCCGGCTCAACGACAACAAACGGCCCCTTTGGACGCCAGACATCAGTGTTCATGCCAGGCCACCACTGCGCATTCCCTGCGCCCGATCACAAAATCAACAGCCAGCGCAGGTTCGGAATTCTTCCCGGCCATGCCAAGCGCCGTCCCGCGAAAATAGCATGACTTCACCGTCAGCCGCCCCATCATCCTGCCCAGCAAGTCTTCCTCCTCGACTGTCAGGGGAATGAATCCCTTCAAGTCCTTTACTATCCGGTCCGCAACCGGCTCCTGAAACGCGCGCCCCGCGTTGCGGTACGCCGCAACCTTGGCCGCCAGCGAATCGCAGACTGATTGCCGTCCCCCGGCGGCAAGGCCCAGCGCCCTCAGCACCGTCCCCCCAGCCGAATTCAGATTCACTTTCCCGTCGCCGAATACAGTAACATGCGGCTCGATTTTCTCAAAGATTTCCGGCGTGATTCCCTTCACAAGCAAAAGTTCGCCCACCGAACCAAATTCCCCGTTGTGCGGGGAATACGGATGGGTCAGAGAGCGATAGTATCCGCTCTCCGCGCCGCCTGTCAACGGCTCATCGTCGCCGTCCCGCCAGTCGCTTACGCATGCGGCCATCTCCTCTGCCGCCGGCCTCTCGACCCCGACAGCCTCAAAAAGCGCAGCAAGCAAACCGGTGTCCGCCCTGTTCACATTTATCCTGGCCTCCTCGTCGCCGAGGCCCCCATTGGTGACAACACCTCCTTCCCGTATTCCGACGTTGACGATGAAAAACGCTCCCCCGCCCACTTCCATCCCTTCGGCGCTCCCCAATTCGGTCCGCCACGGCTCAACAGGCGCGTCCCATCCGTTGGTGTCCGAGCACGCGAGATAAAGCGCGCGCTCAACGCCCGAAACAGCCGCAAGCGACGCGCGCGTCCTGTGCCCGACGCTCTGGGCAAGACGCAACTGCGCCGACACCCTCGACGCTACGACCATCGCCAGCGCGGCCAACAGAAACAAGGCCCACATGGCGAGCACAAGCGCGCCGCCGCATTTCTCGTGGCCGGCGCAATTCAGGTTCATCCCGGATGCGGCCTGCCTCCACTGCGGTTTGAGAAACAGCCTCTTTATCCCATTCTGCGTGTTCACCTTCCTGTGTCTGATCGTGCAAGGCCTGTTGCGCCTGAACATTGCGTCTTTCCGACAGGTTATGCAGGCCGGCCATTTCTCAAACGAAAAATCCGGGTTCATCCGCCGGTATTCGCCCTGATGCCTCCTGTCGGCGCGCGCATTGTCCAGGTCAGCGAGCCCAGACCCTCTCCCAACCGAATTGTCACCCTTACAGCCGCAGGCAGGTTGGTCGGATCAATCCACTGCCCGAACCATTGCCCGCCGGGCGCTGTCCCACAATAGGAAAAAGACACGTCCGATGCTCCGGCGAAGAGCGCCTCAGCGTCCTGATCCCCCTCCGGCTCGGAAAGGGGATAGCGCCATGCGCGCCTGTAAAGGAGACGCTTCTGCGGATCGAACCAATACTTCACGGTCCCCGGCCGGGACGGCTGCAATTCGCCTCCTCCGGCGGAAAAAACGCCTGTCGAGGGAATCGCCATGGCGCGCTCCGACCCTTGAAAGGGCGTGTCATAGAATTTCACCGCGTTTGCCACATCGCGCTCCAGCACATCAAGAGCGACAGCCAGTTCCCCCTCGATGGCGCCGCAACTCTCCGCGGCTTCCCATGCGCGGATGCCGGCCGAAAGACACGCCCCGATCGCAGCCACCACGCCGGCAAGAATTGCCACAACGACCAGCAACTCCAGAAGCGTAAACCCGGCTTTCCCCCTTCCGCAGTTCCGGCGGAATTCGGCCGCAGGACTCTCTGTCAGGGGACAGGCGGAGCCACAGGCGCTTGTGTCATCCAAACCTCGTCGCATTTCCGCTCCACTTTCTCCGGCAGGCAGGACAATATGGACGCTTCTCAAACGCAAGATCCGGAGCACCCCCCCGCTCGAAACACGGCCAAGCGGCTTCATGCCGGGCTCATCTCCTGCCGCTGTTGTCAGCCGGCTCGAACCCGGCCGTCCACACTTCGCCATCTGCGGTTGCCGCTGATGCCTCGCGCCGGACGACAATCTCGGCCCGGTGAAGAGCAACCGCCTTGACCGTGTCAGACACGACCGGCTGCGGCGTTTCCATCAAATCGCACATCAGCCGCCACTTCCATTCGCCGTGGCCGGCATCCCATGCTCCCTCCGAGCCGCCCATTGACGAGGTGGAAGTCCTTGCGGCCAGAGCGGCTCTCGTTGCCGCATCGCGGATGAGAATGCACGTCCACAGTCTGTCCCGCGCATCCCCCAGCGCTCTCAGGGACGCCTGAAACGCCTGCAGGACAAGCACCAGTCCGACGGACAGAACAATCAGACTGACAAGTATCTCCACAAGCGTGAAACCCTGCACCCCGCGCCTGCGTCCCGCCCCGGCGGCGGCAACATGCCCGGCCGAAGCCGCCGTTTCAGAGGGGATGCGGATCCGGTCAGCTGCCGGACGTGTCCCAGTTGCTGACATTGTCGTCGCTTTTCTGCGGATCGGGTCCTTCAGACCACAGGTCGAAGCCCACAAGAGCATGGGATCCGGGACACCGATACTCGTAACGCCGCCCCCATGGATCAATGGGAGGACGCTCCAGATAGGGCTCCTTCCAGTCGCCGGACGCCGGAGCTTTCAGCAAAACATCAAGTCCTTCCTCGGTAGTCGGATATTTGCCGTTATGCAGCCTGTAGAGCTTGAGAGACACGCTTATGTTTGCGATGTCTGCGGCAGCTATTTTCCGCTTGGCGGTGTTGGAAGCGGGCAGCAGATGCGGCAGCACCATTCCGGCCAGCGCCGCTATGATGATGACCACCACCATCAGCTCTATCAGCGTGAAACCTCTTGCAGCAGTTCCAGGGTCGGAGCGAATTCTGCTGCGTTCCCGGCTTCGGTGCGTCATGGGCCGTCCTCCCCGGACGCATCCCCGCTTTTCCGCCAGGCTGCGTCCAATCTTTCAATACTACGGAATTTTTCCGGATAGGCAAACCGCAAAGCGTCTCCCGGCGCTTTGCCGGAACGAAGCTGGCGGCAGAATCTCAGGAAACTGGCGGTCCCACCCTGACTTATCATGAAACCGACAAGATCTGCGGCCTGCGCGTAAAAGCGCGCCGCGTCGTCCGTGGACGCCAGATCGCGGCTCGTCATGGCCGCGAGCCTTTCAATCGGCCATCGTTCCCTGCAACGCCGGCGGACGGCCGCCGAATCGGCTCCCGAAATCCTGGCTTCCAGCCACGCCGCGACTCCTTCGTCGAGCCAGAGCGGAACAATGCCGTCAAAACCGACCCACTCCCGAAAAACCACATGCGCCACTTCGTGCGCCAGCGCGGCTCCGTCAACACCTTCAGGCCCGGCAAAAAGCGCAATCTCACGCGCAGCCGCCCTTGCCCGCGCGGCCGCCCACGCCGGCGACCCGGTCGCTTTCAGAAATTCTTCGCGCGACGGATAAATGAACACATGCAACCTGTCATCCCATGTCCATGACCCGGACGCTCGCGCGCAACCCAGCTCGGCCGCCATCCTGTCCGCAGCATCCTCAGCCGCCCGCGCCGCCAGAGTCGCGCCTGCTTCGCAGCCAGCATGATGCACTATCATATGTCTGGTCTTGAGCAGCCGCCATTCCCGCCCCGGCGGGGGCGGGGGGGCGGAAAACGAGCGCGAAACCGTGGCAACAAGGAGCAGCGCTCCGACCGAAATCGCGCACAGGTCCCCGCAGATCGTCCTGCTTCTCGGCCGGGTGAAACAGCCGAATGGTCTCCTTCTCCCCTTGTCAGTTTTCATACGGCGATCACAGAGCCAGGCCAAGCCTGAAAATCGGAAGGAGCATTGCCGCCACGATGAACCCAACCACCGCGCCGACCGCGAGTATCAGAACCGGCTCCAGAAGCGAGAGGGCTGTTCGCACGCGGTATTCGACGTCCTTTTCATAATAGCCCGCAGCCTCATCCATGGCCTCGGCGAGGCGGCCTGACTCCTCGCCGACCGCTGCCAGGCTGGCCAGCAACGGCGGAAACACCCGCGATCTCTTCAGGCCGGCCGAGATCGGCAGGCCGTCCTGGACCGCTTCCTTCTTCACGCGAAGCGCGTCGGCCCTCAGTGCCTCGTTTTCCAGCGTGGAGGCGCTCAAATCCATGGCGGAGGACAGCGGAACGCCGGCGTCAAGCAGCATCGCAAAAGTCCTCGCAAACCTTGCCACATCGCTCTCCAGCCAGACCCTGCCGATGCCCGGCATGCGCATTCTGAGCCTGTCCAGCTCGGCCCTTCCGATCGAGGCCCGCGCCGCCCGCCTGACCGCAAACGCCGCAGCGGCCGCGGTCGGAACAAGCCATGCCCAGTGGCGGGAAAGGAAACCGCTCGCCGCCAGCAGAATCCTGGTCGGCAGCGGAAGGTCCTTGAAACTTCGGAAAAGACCCGCGACCCTGGGCATGAAAAAGGTCAGCAGAACGAAAACCGTGACCGCGCCCACGGCCAGAATCAGCGCCGGGTACGCGACCGCCGCGCGCACGCGGCGGCGCGACTCCTCCTCGGCTTCGCGGGCCGCGGCCAGCCGCTCCAGCACGGCATCGAGCCTTCCGGCGGATTCGCCGGCCCTGACCATGCTCACATATTGCGGAGGAAACAACCGTTCTTGACGAGCGAGAGCGGAGGAAAGCGTGCCGCCCTCCCTGATGTCCGACTCCAGCCGCGCGATCACCCCGGCCAAGCGGCGGTTTTCGCATTGCTCCTGAAGCGTGGCCAGCGCCCTCAGTATCGGAACGCCTGCCTTCACAAGCCCGGCCAGCTGGCTCGTGAAAATAGTGACATCCCTCGGCGCGATCCCGCGCTGGAGGCGCAGGTCCCCGGCGGATTCGCCCGCGGGTCTGACCCAAACCGGAATCAGGCCCCGGCCCTCGATGACAGCGAGCGCCTCGGAACGGGAGGAGGCCGCCACCACCCCCTCAACCACCTTCCCGGGACCGTCCTTGGCCTTGTATTCGAATCTTGGCATGGCTGCCGGAAAAAGCGCAAAGGCCTACACGTTCATGACACGCATGATTTCTTCGCGGGTTGTCAGGCCGGCCGCAATTTTATCCTCGCCGTCCTGCAACATGGTCTTCATGCCCAGCGAATCGGCCTTCTTCCTGATGTCCTGCGCCGAAGCGCGGCGCAGAACCAGCTCCTGTATCTCCGGAGTCATGGGGAGGAATTCACATATGACCGTCCGACCTCTGTATCCGCTCATTCCGCACTGTCGGCAGCCCCGCGGCCTGTAAAATGTCCGCCCGTCCCTGGCCTCGCTCTGCCGGCAGTCGCGGCAGAGAGTTCTGACAAGTCTCTGGGCCGTGAAGGCCAGAACCGACGAAGCCACAAGATACGGCTCCACGCCCATGTCAATGAGCCGAACCGCTCCGCTCGCAGCGTCGTTCGTGTGAAGGGTGCTGAGAACCAGATGCCCCGTCATGGCCGTCTGAATCGCTATCTCAGCCGTCTCGGGATCGCGCACCTCGCCGACCATCATTATGTCCGGATCGTGCCTCAGCATGCTCCTCAGCGCCCTGGCGAAGGTCAGGCCTATCCTGGCGTTGATCTGCGTCTGCGTTATTCCGCGAAGCTCGTATTCGACAGGGTCCTCTATCGTGATGATCTTCCTTTCCCTCGTGTTCAGCCTGCTGAGACAGGCATAGAGGGTCGTGCTCTTGCCGCTGCCTGTCGGGCCGGTCACAAACAGAATTCCGTGCGGTCTGCTTATGAGTTCAGTGAGCATCTTGAGGTGTTCCGGCGAGAATCCCAGCTGCGCCAGATCGAAAAGCATGGACCTGGGAAGAATGCGCAGCACGACATCCTCGCCATGGATTGAGGGAACAACCGAAACCCGCAGATCGTATTCGTCGCGGCCTATCCGCACTCTGGCGCGGCCGTCCTGGGGAAGACGCCGCTCCACTATGTCCAGCCCCGACATGAGCTTTATCCGCGAAATTATGGCCGGATAGAGCAATTTCACATTGCGCGGCATGTTCGTGTCGTAAAGGACTCCGTCCATGCGCCTTCTGACGCAAATGCCGTCCTCATGAGCCTCCAAATGTATGTCAGTGGCCCGGTCGGTTATCGCGTCCTGCAGCAACTGGTTGACCAGCTTGACGACCGACGCATCCTCCGCCATCCTGGCGAGGTCCTGCGGCGCTTCCGCAGGAACCCTGTCCTGTTCCGGAGCAGAATCGCTCGACAGAATCCGCTCGACGGTCTCGGCACCGACCCCGTAGAAGCGCCTCAGCGCGTTGTGGATATCGCGCCGGGACGCCAGCACCCTCTCCACATGCAGGCCCAGATTGGCCTCTATGTCCTCCACGGAGGCCATGTCAACCGGATTGGCCACAGCGATGGTCAGCGACTTGCCGGCCAGCCGCACGGGCGCAACCTGGTAATGGACCGCAAGCCTGGCGGGAAGGCTGGCGACCGCGTCCGGGCCGATGTCCTCCTCGTCAAGCCTCACCACCCGCAGGCGGTAATGCTCCGAGAGAGCGTCAAGAAAGCGGTCGCTTTCGCCCAGCCCTTCGTCCAGAAGGACAGACACCAGCGGCCGGCCGGCCCGGCGCGCCGTCTCAAGGGCGCGCGCCAAATCATCCGGAGAGACCGCGCCTTTTTCGACAAGCCTCTGTTCAAGCGTGTGCACTTCTAATCGCGAATCCTGCGATTGGCCGGACCAAGGTTCGGGAAATGGCTTCGTCTCTCCATGTTCCCTATTCACTTTGCCTGTCTTGTCGCTCGAGCCCCCATTGTGCCTCAACATCATGTCCTTGAGACAGCGCATCCAAGCCGGCCATTTCTCGAACGCAAGAATACGGGCTAATCAAGTTTGCCGATCATATAGAATTGATCCTCCGGTCTGTCGTCCATGCGCCCGTCTATGATCTTTTCGACGCCGTCCAGAGTGTCCTCCACTTTCACGTATTCGCCCTTCTTGCCCACGTACGATTCCGCCACGAACATCGGCTGGGTCATGAAGTTCGTGAGCTTTCGCGCTCTTTCATAGAGTGTGCGATCGGCCTTCGAAAGTTCATCTATGCCTATCACGGCGACGATGCGGCGAAGTTCCTCGGCCTTGGTCAGGATGCGCAGCATTTCCTGGGCAAGATCGAAATGCCGCTGGCCTACGATCGCCGGATCGAGATTCGAGCACGACGAGGCCAGAGGGTCTATGGCCGGATACAGGCCGAGCTGGGTCCTTTCGCGTGAGAGAACCATCACGGCGTCAAGATAGCTGAAAATTGCCACCACCGCTGGGTCGGTAAGATCGTCCGCAGGCACGTAAACGGCCTCGAACGCGGAGATGGACCCCTTTATCCGTTCGTGAACATCGCCCACTTCCGAGCTCAGAGTGGGCTGATAGCCGGTCTCCGACGGAGTGCGCCCAAGAAGGGTGGATATTTCCGCGCCTGCCTGGACGAACCTGAACACATTGTCAATGAACAGGAGAACCTCCTTGCCGAGGGATTGTAGATACTCCGCCAGCGTGATGCCGGTGAGGATGACGTTGAATCTCGCGCCGGGCGGCTCGTCCATCTGCCCGAACGCCATCATGATCTTGTCCAGGATTCCCACCTGCTCGAACTCATAGTAGAGTTCGTTGCCCTCCCTGATGCGCTCTCCTACGCCGGTGAACACGCACGCGCCCTCATGCTCCTCCACTATGTTGTGGATGAGTTCCATGATGAGCACTGTCTTGCCGCATCCCGCTCCGCCTATGATGCCGGTCTTGCTGCCCCGCACAACAGGGAACAGCAGGTCAACCATCTTGATTCCGGTCTCAAGGACGTCCGCCTTGCCCTTCTTCACGCCCTCGGCGCTCATGGCTACCTTGGAAATATCCTTGTGTATCGGCGCCATCTGTCCGCCGGTGTCTATGGGTCCCTTGCCGTCTATGGGATGGCCCATCACGTTCACAATCCTGCCGAACAGTTCCTTGCCGACCGGAATCATGAGAGGATGTCCTGCGGCGATGGCCACCGCGTTCCTCTGAAGGTTCAGCGTCGAGGCCAGGGCGACGCACCTTGCTATGTTGCCCTCCAGATGCTCGGCCACAAGAAGCGTCACTTCCCTCCTGTCGAAGGTCTTTGTCACCACGGTTTCGTGCAGGTCGGGCATCTCCTCGACCTTGTCGAATTTCACGTCCACCACCGGGCCCTGCACGGCCACCACCTTGCCCCTGCGCTCACGAGAAACCTGCGCCGTTGCTTCGGTCATTTTCCATTCCCTCCCGGGCCGTTATGCCGCCGCCTTCTCCGACCGGCGCCGTCTCTTCTTCTGGCTGCCCTTGGCGGAGAAACTTTCGCGCATGCCCTTGTCTATTTTCTCATGCGCGGCCTTGAAACAGAGGTGCTTGATCTTCTTCAGTTCCTTCTCAAGTTTCTGGAAACTTCCCTCAAGATGCAGCGCCCTGGCGGAAAATTCCGCAAGCTTGCTGTCCTCGAAAATCTCGTACAGCCGGGATGTTACCCACACACCGGCCAGATACTCCACCATGTCTGAAAAAGAGGATTCCACGATAACCTGCGTGGCTTTCGCCAGAAATCCCCTGCCTTCGACGCGACGCCCGACTTCGCTTCCGGAGGAAGCGTCGAAAAGTTCCGCGCATGGCAGCAGGTTGACCGTCTCTATCGTCTGCGCCGTGAACGAAATCGGTCTGGGATAGACCACAACCACCTTCCCCATGCGCCTGGCAAGCACCTCGCCGACTATGTAGTCTTTTATCTCCACGGCCTGTTCGTATATCGTGTCCTGGCTGATTCCCCTGAAAAATTTGAATTGCCGCCTCGCGTCCGAGAACGCCGACTCTCCTTTTTCCCCTATCACCACGTAAGCCACCTTCTCGGGAGGCCGGTCTCCCTGCAACTCCACAGCCGCCCGCATTACGCCCTGATTCAAACCGCCCATGAACCCGGCGTCGGATGTCACCACCACAATCCCGAGCACATCCGACATCACCCGCACGAGCGGATCGTCAACCCCGACAAGATTCACCACCCTGAAAAAGCCCGCGAAGGAGTTCATGAACTCGTCGAAGCGCTCTTTCTCCTTCTCAAGGAGATGATACTGCGCCGCTGCTATGTTCTTGAGCGTCTCTATCAGTTGCACAAGCTCCTGGTTGAACTTGAGCTCCTTTCTCAATTCCGTCAGCTGCATGGAATCCCTCTCCGAATCCGCGGGGTCACATGCCTACGCTCTTCTTCAACTCCGCGGCCGCCTCCTGGAGGCGGTTCCGCAGGCTTCCGTCTATTTCCAGACCTCCAAGCTTCAGAATCAGCCCGGCAATCAGGTCCTGCCGCACCGTTTCGTCTATCGAAATCTGCGCGTTGAATTTCTCGGCGAGAAGTTTCTGCAGCCTCTCCTTCTGGCCCACCGACAGGGGATGGCTGCTCGTGAACTGCGCGCTTCTCGCGTCCACCGTGATGTTGGAAGAGTCCACTTCGGCCAGGGCGTCGAGCAGTTCGTCTATGAACTTCTCGTTCAGCGCCGCGTCCATCTTCTCGCTGAACACCATGCCGAAAAGCTGCATGGCGTATTCCACCATCTTCTCCTCCATCTCCTGGGCAAGCTGTTTGCGGTATTTTTCCTCGTTCTTCCTGGCCTGGTCAATAATCCTGTCCGCTTCCTTCCGCGCCTCCGAAAGAACCTGATCTCTGGCCCTGGCGAGCTCCTTCTCCCCCTCCTCCTTCTGCCGCCTGAGCGCCTCCTCGGCCTCCGCCTTCTTTCTTGCGAATTCCTTCTCGTGCTCCTCGATCTCCCGGCGAATCGCCTCTTCCTTCTTGCGCACCTCCGCCTCAACATCCCTGACACGGGCTATGGCGCGATTCGTGTCGCCGAGCAGCATCTTGCGTATGACCGCAAGCATCACCGCCAGAACGACAGCATGAGCAACGACCACCGGCACAACAACCTTCACAACTATCTCGTGCATGGCAACATCTCCAGCTCCGGCCTCACGCCCTTCCTCCGAACAGGTTGAACAGTATCAACAGCGCTATCACCGCAATGGACTCCGCGAAAACAAGGGCGATGATCATCGCCTGCAGAATCTTGTTTGCAGCAGACGGATTCCGGCCAAGCGCCCGTATGCTCGCGTAACCGATGGCCGCTATCACGGCCGAAGGGCCGATTATCGTGACGAACATCACCAGAAATATGATGAAATTTTCGAGCATTATCCGCTCCGAACCGCCCTCTCATTCCTCCACCAGAATGACGCACTCGTTATTGTCGAATCTCACCATCCCCCTCTTGATCGGTATGACGTTGCGCCAGTCAACAACCACCTTCCCGGGCCTGAGAAGACTGATAATCGGGGCATGGTAATCCAGTATCTCGAACTCCGCAAGATCGCCGGGGAGGAATACGCTCTTCGCCTCGCCTTCGAACACGATGTGCTTCGGGTTGAGTATTTTCACCTTCATTGGCCGGACGGTTCCTCCGCGCCTCCCGCAGTCCATCCATGCTCGGCGAAAAACGCCTCCATTATCGCGTCAAGCCTCGATGCCAGCTCCGGCGAAAGCTCCGCCGCAGCGCCCAGGCTCTCGAACGTGCGGGAATCCTTCGCGGCGGCAAAGGCGCGGATTTCCTTCCTGAAAACCGCCCGCTGCCCCTCGTCCAGATCCGCGAGCAGCCCCTTGTGCAGCGCGTACAGCAGAAGTATTTCCTCCTCCACGCTCACCGGGGCGTACTGGCCCTGTCTCAGCACGGACGTGATGGCCTCGCCGCGGCGCACGATGCGCGCGGCCTCCCCGGAAAGGCCCGACTGCAGCTTGCTCAGCTTGACCACTTCGGTATAGCGCGCGAAATCCGCCCGCAGCGTCTTGCTGAGGTTCTTTATCAGCGGAGGCTGAGCCCTGCCGCCGATGATCGAAAGCGAAAGAGCTATGTCAACGGCGGGTCTGAATCCCTCGGCAAACATGGTGCCGCTCATGCATATCTGCCCGTCGCACATGGACGCCAGATTCGACGGAATATACCCGGTCAAGTCGCCCTGCTGCGTCTCCGCTATGCCCAGAAACGTCAGGGATCCGCCCCCGCGGTCCCTGTTGAACTTGCCGGCCTGCTCCATGAGCTGGGTCTGCACGTAGAAAATATCGCCCGGATAAGCCTCGCGGCCCGGCGGCCTCTCCAGAAGAAGCGAAAGCTGTCGGTATGCCCAGGCGTGCTTCGTCAGATCGTCGAAAACAACCAGCACGTCCCGCCCCTTCGACGCGAAATAGTCGCCCATCGCCGCCGCCGAAAAAGGCGCAAGATACTGCTCTCCGACCGGAGACGCATCGGTCGCCATCACCATGACCGTGTACCCCAGCGCCGAGCCCTCCCTCATCGCGCTCATCACCTTCTCCACCGCCGCGAGCGACTTGCCGACGGCGCAGTATATGCACACGACGTTCCTGTCCCTCTGATTCAGCATGGCGTCAACGGCGATGGCCGTCTTGCCAGTCATCCGATCGCCCAGAATCAACAGCCGCTGCCCTTTTGCCAGGGGCACGAAAATGTCCACTATCTTTGTGCCCGTGGGAAGAAACTCGTCCACCGGCGCCCGATGGATGATCGGCGGAGAATCGCGGAACACCGGACGATGATCGTCCGGAACAATTTCTCCGGCCTGATCGCACGGCTCGCCCAGAGCGGTCACCATTCTCCCGAGAAAACGTTCGCCGACCGGAATCCTGAACGGTTCGCTGATTCCGGTGATCTCCTTGCCCAGCCGCAGCCTCGACGAATCTCCGAGCACCAGCACCAGCACATCCTCCTCGTCGAAGCCCATGATGACGCCTTTCACCCCGTCGCCAAGGTCAACAAGCTGGCCGTTCAGACACGTCGGGAGCCCCTGCACGCG
>Ga0123519_10009349_pt1 | contig 14782 bp, 6 predicted proteins | sample YelNatPaOPRAMG02_FD_87396 | JGI IMG/M metagenome (GOLD analysis project Ga0123519, IMG submission 87396) | Hot spring microbial communities from Yellowstone National Park - Yellowstone National Park OP-RAMG-02 (version 2) | ecosystem: Environmental > Aquatic > Thermal springs > Hot (42-90C) ...
CCCGGTTTTGGACGGAAGCGAGCGTAGCTCAGCCTGGTAGAGCGTCACCTTGCCAAGGTGAATGTCGAGGGTTCGAATCCCTTCGCTCGCTCCATTTTTTTCAAAAATTCATCTTGTGGTTATAAACAAAGCCGCCTTTTTCAGATGGCAGGTAAATTGCAAGTTGTGCGGGCCTTGTTGGGATAAGTCCGATATACAGCATTTAAAACATGGAGCCGCGGATCATTGTTTGATGATAATGCGGTCAGGCGCAGTGCAGTTATTTTGTCCTCAATTTCAACACTGTGATGGAATATGCTGGAAACTCGCGTGTGAACTCCGCGGCAAAACCGCTGATTTTTTCAGTGTACGGCACGACTTTGCGCGGTTGCTCAATTGAGTTTGTGTCATTCAGAGAGGCTCCGGCCAGAGTCACTGCTTCGCCATCAGGCTTGAGCTTTGGCGCGTTGTTGAGCTGGATTTTAATCTGGCGCGCAAAGCCAGTGGTGTTGACAACCTTGAGATAGATTAGGCCGCTCCTGGAATCGCGGGTGGCGCTGAAAAAGATTTCACGAATTTGCTGCGGTTGGGCAGGCCCGCCGCGGAAGGAGCGCCGTTGCCATTGGCGCACCGGGATGTTTTGAGAGTCAGTAGCAAGAATTTCATCTCCGTGCATCGAGCTGAACATCACCTGGGCGTAATACGCCGGCGAACCGTAGCTTGAAAGCGCATCGTAACCGATAAGGTCCGAACTCCATTGCATTGAGCGGCCTTGTCCTTCCAATCTGCTGACGTTGACAAAGAGCGGGGCGTAACAGTGCATCAGAACGACGTCCGAGTTTCGCTCCATGCAGGTCATCCAGGCGGCGTCGCCGAGGGCGCCGGCCATGTTGGGTGTGGGCGAACCGACCCGTGTAGCCCATTCGCCACAGAAAATCTTGGTTGGATTGGTGCGGGAATAATTGTCATAGCGAAACGCCTGGGCCATCATTTCTTCCATATTGCGATAGAAATGTTCGTCCACCAAATCTGGGAGGCGGCTTTTGACCCAAAAATTCTGCGGTTGTTCATACCCGACGGATGAAATGATTTGGAGATTGGGATATTTTTTCTTGATGGCGTCGTAAAATTGGGCGAACCGGCCATCATAGCTGCCACTGCGGTCGAACCAATCTTCGTTGCCGATTTCAACATAAGTCAGCTTGAATGGTTTGGGATGTCCATCCCTTGCGCGCTGTGCGCCCCATCGGGTGGATTTGGCGTCCCCGATGAGATACTCGATTTCTTCGAGGGCTTCCTGCACATAGGGCTCCAGTTTGGGGCCGGCGGGGACGACTCCGCCATTGCCGAGGCAGTAGCCGGCAAAAACGCCGAGCACCGGTTCCATGTCCAAATCTTCGCACCATTGGGCGAACTCGAGCAGACCAAGGCCGTCGGTTGACCAATAACCCCATGGGCTGGGATGGCCGGGACGCTGCTCAACCGGGCCGACGGTTTCCTTCCAGTTGAAACGCTGGTTGAATGCATTGCCCTCAAGATAGTTACCACCGGGGAAGCGGAGGAATTTAGGCTTCATGGCGGCCAGCAATTCCATGATGTCGGCACGGTTGCCGTTTTTACGGTTTTTGTAGGTGGGCGGGAAGAGCGAAACATTTTGCAACCACAACGTTCCCGGTGTGCGCGTGGTGAGTTTGAAGACGTTGTCTTTGGAAGCGGAAACATTTTTGGTTTTCAATTTGGCTTCAAACTTTTTCCATTGGGTGGTCAGCCCGTTGATAGTAGTGCTGGCAAAGGTGGTGTTGCCGTCGGCGCTTTCAATGCTCGCGGTCACAGGGCCGACAAATCCGGGGGATGCTTTGGCGAAGAACGACAGGCTGTAAGTGGTGTTTGGCTGGACTGGAATGCCCCAGTATCCGCCGTTGGCAACGCCGGCTGGCGAGTCTGCAGAAGCTGTGGCGACATCAAGTTTGAGGCTGACATTCAGGAATTCATTCAGCGGCGTGTTTGTGTCGAGCAGCAGAGAGGCGCCACCAACAGCAGTCCAGTACCGGGGCTTGGTGTCGGGTCTGAAAGAAACTGGGATGTATTTCCCAACTTCGTATGTGTCAGGCGTGACACGCGGGACAATGGCATCCGCCTTGAACGAACGATTTCGAATGAGTTCGCCGTAGATGCCGCCTTCATAGGAAAAATTGATTTCCTCGGTCATAAGCCCATGAAGCATTGGACTGACCTTGCCGGTTACCTTGCCCGCATCAATTATCAGGACTGGCGCCGGTCCCGCCGGGATTTCAGATTTGGTTTCAGCACTGGCAGCCGGTGGGGTTGCTACAGCAGGAGTGGTTGCGCTGGTTTCGGCTACGCCTTCCGGGATGATTTCGATGGCACAAATTTGCGGGTTTTCGATTTTGGGCGTGAAAGTAACCAGGATTTTGCCGTTGGTGACTTCGATGGGGACAGTTTCAACATACGCCTTCAAGAATCCGCCCGCTTTGACCCAAACATCGAAGTCTTTGAATTCCTTTCCCTGGACATTGAACGAGAACACGCGCTGGCCTGGACCGGTGATACCCTCAAATGTCTCAGCAAAATGCAATTTGATTGTGTATTTCCCGTTTGGCGCCGGCCATGAAAATGAATCCATGCTATAGCGTTCCGCCCGGTAAAGGTCCGGGCTTTTGGTGTTGGAAATTTGTATGTCGGGGCGTTCGATGGTTTGGCCGCCCTGAAAGCCCTGGTCGGGCATCCAGACATTGCCATCTGCATCTTTGATGGGTTCAAACTTTCCTGCCTTTATCCGGATAATCTTCAACTCGGCAGTTGTGCCGGTGGCGGCCTGTTCACGCCTTGCCACGATTTCCGTCCGGGCAAAGTCTCCAACTGAGCGCGTGAACTTGATTTCATTGCCGTCAGGCGAAAGCTTGCCGGTGTAGCTTATTCGCATATCGTTGCCCTGGAAATTTAGAGTTTCAACGAATGAAATCGTTCCGCCATCCACCTTGCCTTCAAGAAGTTCGGCTTCCCGCTTTCGCTCTCCGGCTGTCGAAATGGCTTTTCCAGTCAACTTTGTTCCGTCTTGCTTGAAGATAAAAGTGTATTGCTGGCGACCGATTCTCGAATCAAATTCAGATTTCCAGATGCCGCTGATGTTGGCGGCGGGATTTTGGGCAACTGAAGATGGCGCGTTTTCTTTTGTCACAGTGTCAGCGGGTGGTTGGGCCACCGCCTGCGGCAGTGGCAAATCTTCAAACAACAATGGGGCAAACTGGAACAGGCTCCGTCGCCAGCTCTGCCACTCGTGGCCGGTGTCCGGGGATTCGTAATATACACACTTTATGCCGGCCTTTTGCAGGGCTTCTACGTTGTTTTTGGCAGCGCTGGAGTTTTCGCGGCTGCCGTAGCTTACAAACACGATTTTGATTTTCTGCTTGAATGCTGCAAGGTCGGTAATGTTTGAAACGGCGATGCTGCCGCCGCTGAAGATGCCAATGTGCGAAAACTTGTCGAGGTTGGCCAATGTGATTGTGCGGGTTTGCATGCCGCCCATGGATAGGCCGGCCATGGCCCGATGGGGTTGGTCGGGAAGCGTTCGGAATTTTTCATCAATGAAAGGTATCAAGTCATCAATGAGCATGCGCTCAAACGCACTGAAATTGAAAAAGCCGCGCCCGCCTGGCCCGCGTCCTGGCATGCCGCCGGGAGCCGGGCCTCTATTTGGGCCGGCTGCGCCGGGAACGTAACTGTTTGCCATCACGATGATAAACGGCCTTGCTTTTCCGGCGGCTATTAAATTGTCCATTATAAACGCCGCATGCCCCTGCCTGCCCCAGCCGGTTTCATCCTCACCGCCGCCATGCTGCAGGTAAAGGACGGGGTAGCGTTTGGTTGGCTCCTTGTCGTAATCAGGCGGAGTGTAAACGAAGCAGCGCAAAATGGCGCTGGCGCTTTTTGAGTAGAAATAGACTTCGCGCAGTTGGCCGTGTGGCACGTTTTGCAAAGCATAGAAGTCCTGGTCATGTGCGGGGATTTCAACGGCGCTACCCCAACGGTTGCCACCGTAAAAATACAACGTCCCCGGATCAGGAACGCCCGCGCCATCAATCAAGAGTTGATAATAGTGGAAGCCCTCGTCCTGAGGCCTCGTTACGCCGGTCCATGCGCCGTCTTCTCCCTTGGCCAGCGGGTATTTGGCGCCACCCAGGAAGTCGAGAACAACACTCTGCGCCTGAGGCGCGACAACCCGGACGCGCACGCGCCGTTCTGAGTTAACCTGGGGAAATTGTTTGCCAGGTTGATTCAGGCGGGACGGTTTGAAATCCTCTACCACCGACTCGTTTGTTTGGGCCGTGGCATGCTGGCCGATAAATATAGATATGCAGGCCGCCAGGGCGATTGTGTTTGTTACAGTGGACAATGAGTTTTGGTTTTTCATAATGTATTAAAAGCATTTAGTTGTTTGTTCCGAGCAGGTCGCTGACTCGGAAAAAGTCGAAATCCACAAATCCACCCGGGGCTTTGGTGGCGTAATAGAACAATGAAAAACGGTACCCCATGAAATGTGGCAGGGTGTAGGACATTTTCAATTCGTTGCCGATGGCTGTCCAGGTTTTCCCATCGAGGCTGAAATAGAAGCGTGCTGTGTCCACACGGTTTTTAAAATCGCAGTCAGCCTTGAGATAAACTGTTTTTTGCGATACCGGAATGGCCAGTGCCTCAACGGGGGAACCTGTTTTGGCGTTGACCATGACAAGGAAGTTGGAGCCGCCGTCTGACTTGACGCCGACCCAGCCGTATTGCCTTTGCAACAGTGCGAGACCGGTGCAATCGCCATCCTTAATATGCGTTACGTCAACGGCTGTGACAGCAGAACATTCCGGACCAAAGGTCCGCTGTGTGAGTGTGTTGCGAGCCTTGAGAAAATCAGCATCCACCCGTCCGCTGGTCAGGCGGAGAAAACCGGGGCGTTGGGAAAGCGACCAGAAACGGTTGTCCGGGTTATGATTCCACTGCCACACAAGCGGCAGCGGGCGGTCACCTGGTTTGCGCTCGAATTCATCCGAGGCCACAATGCCCGGAATTGGGCCTTTGTTGGGGGGCAGATTAAGAGTATCTGGCGCTTTGCCATCCACACCCAGCACCGGCCAGCCGTCCACCCATTTGACAGGCACGAGATAGGGAATGCGGCCCACTGCTCCGTAATCACGGAACAAGTATGCGTACCAATTGCCCTGCGGTGTATCAATTAAACCGCCCTGCGCGACGCCTTTGTCTTGCAAGGCGACGCGGCCTTCATACGGGCCGGTGATTTTATCCGCACGATGGATGATGACAGTGCGCATGCCGCCGCGAGGCCATGTGATGTTGAACAGGTAGTATTTGCCGTTTATTTTGAACAATTGGGAACCTTCGGCTGGCAGGCCGGTGTTTGGCCCTGCTACGGCGCTGGCGTTGGAAATAATGACTTGGTTGAGGCCGCCCGGTTTGAGGCCGGAGAGATCGCTGGTTAGTTCCACAAGGCGAAGGTTGCCGGCGCCGTAAATCATATAAACCCGCTCATCGTCATCGAAAAATAAAGTGTGGTCGTGAAGCGATGGGCGGAAAGAATTTTCCACCCACGGACCCTTTTCAATGTCTCGAGTGCGGTAGATGTGAGTGCGTCCTGTGGTGCTGGAAAAAGTGGTGGCGTAAAAAGTGCCCCGATGGTGGCGCAGGCTGCTGGCCCATGAACCGGCTCCGTAGGCGTTGCGTCCGTTCTGCAAGGTCAGGGCCTCATTGTCTGCAAGTGTGTCATAAGCGTAGCCGATTATTTCCCAATTCACCAAGTCCCTGGATTTCATGATTGGCAGCCCTGGACTCATGTGCATGGTTGTGCTGCTCATGTAATAGGTGTTGCCGACGCGAATCATCGCCATGTCCGGGATATCGGCGTAGATGATGGGATTGCGTGCGGTTTGCCCGAAGGCGTGCGCCCCCGCCATAAGTCCGACGGCAAGATGAGACAGGAAACTGATTTGTTTTTTCATGGGTTAGAAAGCTGGAGGGCACAAATCATTTTGCAAGCCGGTAGATTCTCATGGGAGCGTTTACAGTTACTGGCAGCGTCACCAGCCATTGGTTGCTTGCAATCTGCGGAGGCGCAGTGACATTGATCCAGCTTCCAAACAACAAATTGGTTCGCATTTGCACGGAATAGCCGGCCGAGGCCAGCGGCCATCTGAGGGTCAGGGTGTTGGTTGTCCTGGTGGCAGTGATCGCCGGCGTGTTGGTGCTCAGCGCTTGATTTGGTCCCAAGGCGTAGGTTGCGGCGATTTCGGCTGGTGAGAGCGCCACGCTGTAGATGCGAAACTCGTCCAACAGGCCGTTGAAGTACGGATCGGCGTACTGTGACCTGCCAATGTAATTGTTGGTTGTAACACCGAGATTCAATGGCTTGAGCGTCATGCCGGTGTTGGTGCCGACTGCAGCGCCATTAAGGTACAGAATGCCTGTATTACCACTGAGTGTGACTGCGACATGATGCCAGGCGCCCGCAGACAGCGCGGAGGTGCCATTAATCTGCTGTTCACCGCCGGCGCCGTTGGTGGTGATGGCGAAGCGCAACCGGGTGGTGCTGCCATTCTGGGGTGTGAGGAACATGTTTGTGGTGGTGTTGTTGCCAAAATCGAAGATGCGGCTCCAGTTGGTGGTCGAGTTGAGCCTGACCCAAGCTTCGATGGTGAAGTTGCTGAATGTGCTGACAATGCCAGCGGGGAGGCTGGCGTATTGTTGCGAGGCGGCCGTCAATGTCAACTGGCCGCCAGATAACGTGCCGCCGTTGGGTAGCAAACCATTCCACGCCGGGCCGCCCACGGTGTCGGACACGATTGTGCCGCCGGTTTCACTGAAGCTGTAACGATTTGCCAGCCCGCCGAGGCTGGCGGGCGGCGTGGTCACGCTGGCTTGGAGGCTGTTGGTGCTTTCGCCCACGCTGTTTTGTGCACTGACTACGTAATGGTAAGTCGTGGCTGGAGCGAGTCCCCGGTCACTGAAATTCGTCGCGACGAGACCGGTGGCAATGACGGCGTAGGGACCGCCGCTGGTTGTGGAGCGCTTGACATTATAGCTGGTTGCGTCCGTGGAAGCGTTCCAAGTCAGGCTGACCTGAATGCTGGAAACGGCGGTGGCCGCGAGCCAGTCGGGGGCCGCGGGCACTTCCACTTCGGGTGTGGCGGCCACCTCGGCGGAATTGGCGCCTTCCCCCGCCTGATTCAGCGCCGAAACAACGTAGTAACAGGTTGTGCCGTTGGTGAGGCCAAGGTCAGTGTAATTCGTCGTGGTGACATTGGCGACAATAACATAAGGGCCGCCGCTGATTGTTGAGCGCTTCACGTAATAACTGATTGCATTGCTGCTGGCAAGCCACGCCAATCCCACCCGGCGACTGCCCGCGGCAGCCAGCAAACCCGCAGGCGCAGGCGGCGGTGCGGAATAAAGCCAGCCTGGCGCGGTGACATTGTCAAAGGTGGCTGTGCAGAGATTGGCGCTATCGTGGCTGGTCAATGCCAGGCCAACGTACACGGTGGAAGCCATGCTGAAGGTTGCCGTTCCTTGTTGTGTCCAGTTCACGCCATCGGCGGAGCGGTATCCGGTGAAAGTGTTGCCGCTGCGCACCAGTCTGACCCAGTAGGGGGCGTTTAGACCGGTGGTGTTGTTGTAGGTTGTGCCGCCGCCGGCGCTGGAACGGTACTGCCAAGTGACCCCGTTGCCGGGTGTTACTGCGATAAAGGCATTGGCGGCATTGGAACTCAAGCTGGCTCGAATCATGACACCGGCCTTTGACCATGCATTGATGTTTTGCACGGAGGCGACGCGGGCAACAATGGCGCAGTCGCCATTATTGGTCACGTAAACAAAACGGAATGCATCCGCCGTGCTTTGAATGTCGGCTCCTGCGCCGCTCACCCTGAAGGCGGCATTTTCGTAAGCGGCATCCCCCGGCACGCCCACGCTGCCGATGTCCTGCGTCTGCCAGGGATGGGGCAGGTTGAAGGTTGCCGGCAGGCTGTTGGCAGTTTCGGCGCCGCCAACCATGGCGCTTACAGCGTAGTAATACTTCGCGCCAACAGGGATTATGTCGGTGATATTCGTTGTAAGCACGCCAGTGATGATGGTTGAGAAAGGCCCGTTGCTGCCGACCGATCGTTTGACGTTGTACCCGTCTGCATTGGTGAATGGATTCCATGTCAGACTGACTCGCGTGGCGGAAACCGGGGTTACGGACAATCCGGACGGAGTAAAGGCCTGACCGATCACGGCGGCCTGCAGAGAGTCGGCGCTCTCGCCCGCGATGTTCACTGCTGAAACCACGTAGTAATAGTCGGTAAAGTTAAGCAGGTCGTTATCACTGTAGTTTGTTGTTGTAACGTAGCCGATGGTAGCATACGGCCCGCCGCTGATGGTGGCGCGTTTGACGCTGTAACCAGTGGCGGTGCCAACAGTCGGCCATGCCAGGCTCACCCGGGCATTTGTGACGGTTGCCGTCAGACTGGCGGGCGTGGATGGCGGTGTGGGATTCGACCACCCTGGCAGGGTTACATTGTCGAATGATGCAGCACAGGACCTCGAGTTGTTGTGACTGGTGACTGCAAGGCCGGCATAGACAGCGGACGCCATGGTGATTGTTGTGCTCCCAATCTGCGTCCATGTTGCCCCATCGGCGGAGCGGTAAGAGGTGAAAGTGTTTCCGCTCCGCACCAGTCTGACCCAGTAGGGCGCGTTCAGGCCAGTGGTGTTGTTGTTGGCGCTGTTGCCGTCGGCAGTCTGGCGATATTGCCATGCCACGCCGTTGCCCGGCGTCACCGCAACGAAGCCGTGGGGCGAGTTGGCATTAAGGCTCTCGCGTATCATTACCCCGGCTTTTGCCCAGCCATCGCTGTTCTGCACGGATAGCACGCGGGCGGTGATGGAGAAATTGCCGGAGGCAGGGACGTAGAGAAAACGGAATGCATCGGCCGTGCCCCAGATGTCGGCGCCGGAACCAATCACCGTAAACACCCCGTTTATGAGGTTTGCGCTGCCGGTGATTCCAACCGAGCCGATATCCTGGGAGGCCCACGGCAACGGCAGCTCGATGGCGGCTTCGACGCTGTTTGCGCTTTCCTGGCCGCCCGAGATGGCGCTTACCACATAAAAGTATTTCATGCCAGCCTGCACGGTATCGGTGTAGTTCGTTGCAGTCACGCCGGCCAGTGTGGTGTAGGGGCCGCCGCGGTTGGCCGAGCGTTTGACGTTGTAGCCAGCAACGCCTGGGACGCTGTTCCAACTTAGGATTACCTGCGTTGAGGACAAGGGTGTTGCGCTCAAGCCTGTTGGAAAGTCCGGTGCAGTCAGGGTCATGATGGCCCACTGTTGGAAAGCGCTTCCGGAGGCCTCTTGCTTGATTACGTCGGCCGGACTGCCGCCCGCGATGGCCATGCTCAGGCCGCTGCTGACAGGAACAAAACGATGGAAGCCAGCGCCAGCCGGCAGGATAATGAAGCACCTGTCATCGCTGGTGCTCCACGAAGAAACCAGCCCCAGGACGCTGCCGGAAGCATTCCAACTCCAACCATTGCCAACAGCAGTGACTTTATATTGGCCGCAGCCCATGTGCTGAAGGTTCCACTGCTGCATGTTGGAACCGGTGTAATTGGTTGCCACGACGGTGTTGGTGCCTGTCACGCCGAACATTGCCAGGGCATTGCCGCCATTAAGGAACTTATAGTTGCCGTTGGGGACAATGCCGGTGGACGCAGGAGACAGCTCAAGCCAGTTTAGATTGAAGCCGCCTTTCTGAATTACCAGCCGCACCCTCTGCCGGCCGTATCTCAAATACACTTGCTGTGTGGCGGTGGCCCAGGTGGTGTAACTGCCCGTGACCGGCAGCGCCCAGGGGCCGTTCGTATCCCGCGCGTTGGTGATGAGCTTGACCGCGGAACCACGCTCTGGCGTGGCGTAGCGCAGCCGGAGGTCGTAGAAGCCCGGCTCCCTGACCAGAATGTTGTATTCCAACCACTCGCCATCGGCGGTTGCGCCCACCATGTAACCGCCCCCTGTGTCGTCGCAAGTGAAGATGTCCACAGGTTCATCCGGGCGATATTGGCCGCCGGTGTTGATTGAATCTGTATCATGACATGCAACCGCTTCGCCGCCGGTGTCAAAATCCTCCGCCTGAATTCGCAGTGTGCCAGTGAGGAAGCTGCTGACCCAGTTGGCGACTGTGTAGCGCGGCTGTCCGTTGTTTCCGTAAACCCCGCGGGTCACCGGCCAGTTGCCGTAATCAGGCGTCCAGGACAAACCTGAGCTGTCCACCCGGTCCTTGAACAGTTCCGGCCGGGTTACGTCATCGGAAACGCCGGTTGGCGGGATGTACTGGAAGGTGAGCCACGAGACGCCGAGGCGTTCAAGGTCGGTGGTCACTTCCACCTCCAGGCTGACGCCGCTGCTGGTGCCCCAGGCCGGCCAGCCAAACTCCGTCATGAAACAGGGGTGGCCCGCGTTGAGCAATGCTGTGACCGCTGCGATGGTGCCATCCCAACCGCCGTAGCCGTGGAAGGCGACAGCTTCATTGGTCCACACCACGTTGGTGGTGCCGAAGACCGCCGTGTTGAAGGCGTTGATATCCGTAATTGCAGCCGACGCCGCGCCAGCGCCACCGAGCACGGCATAAGAGAACAGGAGCACGGGGGTGTTGGGCGCGTGCGCCCGAATTGTCTTGTATGCAGCCACCTCCATGTTGATGGCCCCGGGTGGAGTTGTTGAAGTCAGATACGGCGGCCCCCATGCCACGGGTTCGTTGTGGATTTCAAAGATGACATGCGTTTCATTCGCATAACGCGGTGCGTAGAAGTTCCAGAAATTGGTTGCCCATTGCAGGTTATGGTTTCCATTGTTGGCCCCGTTGCCGATGGTCATGATGAGATAAAGCCCCAAGTCCCGCGTCCTCTGCACGATCTTGTCCACTTCGGCCGCGTTGTAGCCCGGAGCGGTGCTGCCCGTCGCAGGATAATTTGGGTCAAATACCTCCGCATAGAGATGAACCGCGTTCAAGCCAAGGTCCTTGATTTTCGCAATCTGGTCATAGGGCACGGCGGCCGTCCACTCGGTGGAGGTGTAGGGGCCGCGCAAACGCTGGCCGTTGTCGCCAACAAATGTGGTGCGCGCGGCATTCAAACGCGGACGGCCGCGCATTTGCGCCATAAGCTCCGATGCTTGTGCGAATACCGCGAGCAGGATGCAGGATATCAGGATTTTGGTTCGTTTCATTCCCGGAATGCCGGCGGGCGGCAGTGTTGCTCCAAACAATCAACGGAAGATTAACTGTGCAAAATGATACAGGCTGTTTCTCCAGTGAGTCGCATCGTGGCCGTTGCCATCCACGTGCCAGATGTGCGGCACCTGCTTTTCCTTCAGATAGGTGTGCACCCCCTGGCTGATGCGGATTAACCCGTCCTTGTTGCCGCATGAGAGGTACAGCAACTTGAGCTTTTGTCTGGCGGCTTCCGGGTCGGGAATCAGTTGCGCAGGGGGTCTTGTGTTTGGCGCGGCTGAGAATGCGCCCACCCACGCAAATGTGTCCAGATGCCCCAGACCGAAGTTCAGCGACTGACCTCCGCCCATTGAAAGCCCGGCGATGGCGCGATTCTGGCGGTTGGTGTATGCGCTGTAGCGCGACTCGATGGCGGGAATGACATCATCGAGCAAGTCGCGCTCAAATTTTGCAAACGCGGGTGCAGTTGCCATTGCGTTCGGGCCGGGACGGTCGTCTCTTTGCGCGCGGCCATTGGGCATTACGATTATCATTGGCACCGCTTTGCCATCCGCAATCAGATTGTCAAGGAGGATGTCAGGATGCGCGAACCGCTGCCATTCCAATTCGTCGCCACCAATGCCATGCAGCAGGTACAGCACCGGGTATTTTTTGTCCTTTGAGTAGCCGGGCGGGGTATAGACGTTCATCCTGCGCTTGGTGCCGACAGTTTTGGAGTCGTATTCGATCATTTCCAGCTTTCCATGCGGAATGCCATCGCGCTTCTTGTCGAAACCCGGCGGCGGTTCGTTGAATGCCGGCTTGTCGTCCGGATTCAAGGCGATCGGCCCGCCAAAGCCGCCGCTGCGTCGCGGCTGGTTTGTGGCGCCTGCAGCGGGCGCGACGGCTTGGCCAGTTGCGGGAGCCTCGCCCCGAAAGGCCTTGAACTCCGACTTTCCGAAATTGCCAACCTCGCGTGTGAACTCGATTTCGTTGGCGCTGATTTTGCCTGAGTAACGAATACGCAGTTCATTGCCCTGGAAATTGAGTATCTCCAAGAAAGTAACTGTGTCACCATTGATGGCTGCTTCCTTCAGTTCAGTTTCGCGCCTCTGGCCATTGACTTCGGCGACTGCCCTGCCGGTCAGCTTTTGGCCATCGGTTTGAAAGGTAAATTGGTATTTTTGCAGGCCGCGCGGGCTTTCAAACTGCGCATGCCAGGTGCCGGCAATGTTTGCAGCGTTGACGGCAGCCGTCAAAAAGCCAAAGACGCTGCACCAGATCAGGATTTTGAGTTTTTTCATGTAGGCCTTTCTATCATTTGATTTTGATGATGATTAGTTTGGTCTGCCTTTGACATAAAGTTCGCTGACTTCCGCATCAGTCAGTGCGCGGTTGAAAAGTTCAAATTCATCCATGGCTCCGCTGAGATTGCGGATAAGGTTTGGGGCCGGATTTGGGCCGCTTTTGGCATTCCAGTTGCCCAGCTCGGCACTTCCAAGCCGGTAGGGCGGCCCGATTTTCAGCGTTTCCCGTCCAACCGGTGTGCCATTGACATAATGAATCACCTGTCTTGACCGGCCATCGAGCACTACCACCAAGTGCAACCATGTGCCAAGCCTGTCGAGCGTCAACACCGGCGGGGTGGCTGCAATCTGCAGATTGCCGGCGTTGGTTCCAAAAACCGTCAGCCCAAGGACGCCGTCATTTCGGATCAGCCAGTGAATCGTGCATGGCTCAAAGCCATCGCACATGACCAGCGAATTAAGCTTGCGGTCCAGCCCCTTGACGCACACCCAAACTGAGATGGTTAGGGCATCGAATTCCCCGGGTATCATCAGGCGGACCCGGTCGTTTACGGTGTGGAACTCCAGGGCCTGTTTTTCACGCCATCGGCCCTCGGCCCGCTGGCAGCCGACTATCGTGGCATCCTCAACCGACCTGTTATGCTCCGCCGAGTTGCGAAGCGTCCAATTTCCATCGTTCAGCTCCTGGAATTCCAGATGGACCAACAGCGACGGGTCCTGGTTGAGGATTGCATTCGCCACTTGCCATTGCTCATAACGTAATGCCTCATAGGCGAGCGAACGCTCCTGGAAGTCAAACAGCGAGCTGAAGGCTGCAGCCATGGCCGCCATGCGCTGTGGCGGAGTGTTTCCTGCAACCACCGCCGCTTCTCCCTCGTGTAAAATCTGTTTCGGGATGGTTTTGGAGCCAACCTCGACTTTTCCATTAAATACGTGGACTTCCGTCCGGCTGTGGGTTGCGTGTATTGCAAACCTGGTTCCACGGTCCACCACTTCAATGTTTTCCGTCTTCAGGCGGAAGCCTTGTGCCGGAGGTGGAACTTCCACAAGCAGCCGGCCGGTGGGGCAATCCGCCTCGTTTTGGGTGACAAGCCGAAATTTTGCCGGTCCTTCGATTACAACTCGCGCGCCGCTGTAAAAGATTACCTGTGCCAAACCTGACTCAAGCTGAAGCCAGCCTGGTTCCAGCGCGGAACCTTCCCGGAACAGTTTGCCGCCCGGACCCCATTGAACATCCACAACACGAGACAGCACCGCAACAGCCGTGCTCGTGATGCCGGCTTTGTCGCCGTTTTTCCAGAACCACAGTTTCCAAATCCCTGCGGCCAGCAAACCGATGCAAGCCGCCAGCGCAAGCGCCTTTGCCACAATCCTGCGGGATGGCAATGTCGTGAGATTATTGGGAATGGCATCCTTATGCTCCAAATTTGGTTGGATTTCCGGCTCGGGAAAGGCAGTGTTTCCCACGGCTGCGCACGCAAAAAATTCCGTATTGGACGCCAGACGGGCATGCAATTCCACCTGCATCAAGTATTCATCCCGGGCGCGTGAATCGCTCCGCAACAGTTCGTTCAATGCCTGCATCTCGGCTTCTGTAGCACTGCCGTGGCAAACTGCGGCAACCGCATCATCAAATTCGGGAGATGGAAAGCCGAGCTTCATGTCATGCAGCCTCTGTTTTTACCTGGTTTTCAACGCATGTTCGCAGTGTCTGGCGGATGCGCTGCAGCATTTTGTAGATTGCAGCGGCTGTTTTGCCGGTGCGTTTGGACAGCGAGTCAATGTTAGCGCGCTCGTAGTAATATGCTTCAACGAGGGAGCGCTGCAGGTGCGGCAGTTTCTCCAAGCAAGCGTTCAGGTGTTTTAATCTGGCTTCAAACTCAGGCTGCAATTCCTGGCGCCTTTGTGCCAGCTCATCAGCCAACCCATTGTCCAACAGTGCCTGCCAGCGTTTGCGACGCTCGATCCATTGTCGGGTTATGTTCAAAGCAAAACGGCAGGCCCATGGTGTGAATGGCTGGGCCGGGTCGTAGGCGTCGAATTTCTGCCACAGCACAAGGGCGGTCTGTTGGACAATGTCTTCAGCGTCACTCACATTTGGCACCAGGGCTGCCACATAACGAAAAATTTCCCGTTCACTGCGCAGGAAAAGGGAGATAAACCGTTGCTGAGCAACGTTTGAATCGTCAAACCGGCGCTGAAAGTCTGCTGACATTTAACAACTGCTACC
>Ga0123519_10009355_pt1 | contig 14775 bp, 12 predicted proteins | sample YelNatPaOPRAMG02_FD_87396 | JGI IMG/M metagenome (GOLD analysis project Ga0123519, IMG submission 87396) | Hot spring microbial communities from Yellowstone National Park - Yellowstone National Park OP-RAMG-02 (version 2) | ecosystem: Environmental > Aquatic > Thermal springs > Hot (42-90C) ...
TGGAACTTATATCGTAGACGACGCGGTTTACCCCGCTCACCTCGTTGATTATCCGGTTGCTTATGCGCTCCAGCACATCGTACGGCAATTTGGCCCAGTCTGCAGTCATTGCATCTTGACTGGTTACCGCGCGGACAACGATGGTATCTGCATATGTTCGCTGGTCACCCATTACTCCAACGCTGCGGATCGGAGCGAGTATCGCAAATCCCATCCATAGTTCCCGGTAGAGTCCCGCTCGCTTAATCTCGCTGACCACTATATCATCGGCATGCCGCAGCGTTTCAAGTCTTTGCTTTGTAACTTCTCCCACTATTCTAATTGCAAGTCCCGGTCCTGGAAATGGCTGTCGCCATACCATTTCTTCTGGCAGACCCAACTCTGACGCAACGGATCTGACTTCGTCCTTGAACAGCCACCTGAGCGGCTCCAGCACTTTGAGTTTCATCACTTCCGGCAGCCCGCCTACGTTGTGGTGTGACTTTATCACAGCAGCATTTTTCGTACCGCTCTCAATCACATCTGGGTACAGAGTTCCCTGAGCGAGATACTTCGCTCCCTCAATCTTAGAAGCGTGTTCTTCAAATACCTTGACAAATTCCTCGCCTATGATCTTCCGTTTTTGCTCTGGATCGGTAACGCCTTTCAGGCGCGCAAGGAATCTTTCTTCCGCATCTACGTAGACCAGCTTCATTCGGAGGTTGTTCTCGCATGTGCGTCGCACCTGCTCCGCTTCGTTCAACCTCAACAATCCGTGATTCACAAAAATGCACGTAAGCTGATCTCCAATCGCTCTATGCACAAGCGCAGCAACACAGCTCGAGTCGACTCCGCCACTCACCCCGCAGATCACTTTATCGGAGCCGACTTCTTCGCGAATTTCCCGCACTGCCGTTTCTATAAACGATGCCGGAGTCCACGAACCGGTAAGGCCGCAAGCTCGATAAAGGAAATTGCGGAGCAAATCGGTTCCCCACGGAGTGTGCGCCACTTCCGGATGGAACTGCACTCCAAACAGCCTTCTTGTGCGATCTTCCATCGCAGCCACTGGTGTGGCTGCGGTTCTGGCTGTTACTTTGAAACCCGGCGGTGCTGATTCCACAAGGTCACCATGACTCATCCAGCCCACGAGGTGCTTATCAAGCCCAACAAAGAGCTCAGATGAGTCAACGACCTCGATTTCTGTTCTGCCGTACTCTCTGTTTTCGCTCGGTTTGACATCGCCACCAAGTTGATAACTCATTAGTTGAGCGCCGTAACAGATTCCCAGTATTGGGATTCCCGACGCATAAATAGCTGCATCGACGCGCGGAGCATCTTTTTCGTATACGCTTGCCGGGCCACCTGAGAAAATAATGCCTTTGGGTTCCCGGGACAAAATATGTTCGAGCGGCGTGTCGAACGGAAGTATCTCGCAATAGACACGACACTCGCGTATGCGTCTAGCAATAAGCTGCGTATACTGGCCGCCAAAGTCTAAGACAAGCACAAGCTCCTTTACTGCGGCCGGGCGAGTCTGGGTCACACAAGCCTCCATGAAAATGCAAAACCACATCCGGAATATGATGGTGTGGTTGGGGAAATCTTCTCGGCACGCGGGGCCACATAGGATGCGCGCATAATCATACTATCAGATACAAATAACCCTGTCAATGCGCTTTTGTTGCCGACTATCGACGTTATGAGTTCGATTATCGATTGTCTCAATCCTAACCAACTAATGAAAAATTGCAAGGCCGCAGATCTTTTAAGGAAGTGTTGAGTGCTCGATTGTAACTGAGCACTCAACACTTCTTATCCAATTACATCATTCCGCCTGGCCCGGATGGCGTCTGCGGTTTAGGCTCCGGCTTTTCGGCAACAACCGCCTCAGTTGTCAGTAGCATCGACGCGATGCTAACAGCATTTTCAAGCGCGATGCGAGTTACCTTGGCAGGATCGACAATTCCCGCTTTTACCATGTCCTCGTATTCACCGGTCAACGCATTGAAACCGATAGAGTCTTTCGAACTCTTTACTTTCTCTACTACTACAGAACCTTCCGCACCGGCATTTTCCGCAATCCTGCGTGTCGGTTCCTCAAGCGCTTTCCGTACAATCTTAACGCCCACTATCTCGTCGCCCTCGGCCTCTATCTTGTCGAGAGCTGGAATTACTTTGATGAGCGTTACACCACCGCCGGGCACAATACCTTCTTCAACTGCAGCCTTTGTGGCAGCAATAGCGTCTTCGATGCGAGCCTTTTTCTCTTTGAGTTCCGTCTCGGTGGCCGCACCAACTTTAATAACAGCCACTCCGCCGGAAAGCTTCGCTAGGCGTTCTTGGAGCTTTTCTCTGTCGTAGTTGGATTCGGTAGTTTCCAACTCGTGCTTGATCTGTGCAATTCTACCCTGCACGGCTTCAGGGCTGCCTTTTCCTTCAATGATCGTGGTGTTGTCTTTGGTAATAACCACCTTTTTGGCTTGGCCCAGCATACTGGGATCTACATTCTCCAGCTTCACGCCCAAATCTTCGCTAATGAACGTGCCGCCAGTAAGAATAGCAATGTCCTGCATCATAGCTTTGCGTCGGTCACCAAAGCCCGGTGCCTTGACTGCAGCCGCGTTTAGGACACCGCGAATTTTATTAACCACTATAGTTGCAAGCGCCTCGCCCTCCACGTCTTCGGCGATTATCACCAACGGTTTGCCCATCTGAATGATCTTTTCCAGCAGAGGCACAAGATCGGCAGCCGCTGAAATCTTCTTTTCATACAGTAGAATATACGGGTCTTCGAATACAGCCTCCATCCGTTCGGGGTCAGTTACCATATATGGCGAAATGTAACCCTTATCAAACTGGAGGCCTTCCACCCATTCGAGAGTTGTCTCAATGCCCTTCGACTCCTCGACAGTAATAACGCCGTCTTTGCCGACCTTTTCCATTGCATCGGCCAACAACTCTCCAACAGTCGGATCGTTAGCCGAAATGCTGGCAACTTGAGCGATCTCGTGTCGTTCCTTGACGGGCATGCTGGTCTTCTTGATCTCGTCAACGGCAACGGCCACTGCCTTGTCCATGCCGCGCTTGATGCCCATCGGATTTGCCCCTGCTGCGACGTTCATCAGGCCTTCGTGGATCATCGCCTGCGCAAGTACCGTCGCAGTTGTGGTTCCATCGCCAGCAACGTCATTGGTCTTCGAAGCCGCTTCACGAATAAGCTGAGCACCCACGTTTTCGAAGCGATCTTCAAGCTCAATTTCCTTCGCTATTGTGACGCCGTCATTGATCACGTTCGGGCTACCGAACTTCTTTTCGATCATTACGTAGCGCCCTCTCGGGCCGAGTGTAACTCCAACTACGTCTGCAAGCGCATCGACTCCCTTTTGCAGAGCCATACGTGCTTCTTCATCGAACTTGAGTTCTTTTGCCGCCACGTTGCGCCACCTCCTTTAAAGCTATTTGCCTTCCAGGACAGCAAGCACATCCTCTTGTCGGAGAATTACATATTCCTCGTTGCCAACTTTTACTTCGGTTCCCGCATATTTGCCGTAGATTATGCGATCTCCCGGTTTTACATCCATAGGGACTTTCTTACCAGAGCTGAGCTGGGTCCCCGGTCCAACGGCGACCACTTCGCCTTCTTGGGGTTTCTCCTTCGCCGTATCGGGCAAAACTATTCCTCCAGGGGTTTTTTCCTCGGCCGAAATAGGTTTCACGATTATTCTGTCCCCTAATGGCTTGAGCACAGTCCAACACCTCCTGATTTCTTGCACAGACTCTCACATTAGCACTCAACCAATGTGAGTGCCAACGCGGGCATTTTACCAACTTTTCGGTGTACTCGGCAAGAGCAATTATCCCCAAATAATGCACTTTATGGTTTAATAGTAGGACATGATCCAATGAAAAACTACACTTGCTGAGTTTTTCCCACATCGCCACCAAACAAAACGAGCTGCTATGCGCAACACAGTTGTTGGCTTAGCCTTATAAGCGTGAGGCAAGTGGTCCATAACAAATTTCAGAATGAGCCGGCGCCAAGAGTTTTTGAGTTCGATACCCTTAGCTTTGCAGCGATTTTGTCGATCTACTTGTTCTCGACCAGATAGGATCCTATGATAAAGCGGTAATAATACCTAATTACTTACCCTGCTCAGATTGGATTTCTTTCATTACAGCCATCGCATCTTCTTGAAGAATCTTCTGTTGTTCCGGGGTCAGCATGCTCATAGTCTGTATATTGAACTTCATTATCGCCCTACGTTCCTCGTCGCTCATGTGAAACATGACTTCTGTCTGTCTGGCAACCAACCTGCGCAGTTTCTCTTGATCAGTATTCATAAGCGTTTGCATAACAGCGCTCACATAAGATGGGTCTACCTGGTCCGCAATGTTAATACTCTCAAAGATCGCTTGCTCACGCTCCTCTGGAGACATCTTCATAAACAAGTCGATCTGATCTTTTGCAATCTGGGCATATTTGTCAACTGCTGCGCTGCGCGATCCATCGTTGTTCTTCTCAATCACTTTAGCGGCTGCAGCAACGTCGTTGGTTATCACATAGACCGGTGTAAAGCCGAGCCGAGAAACGAGCGCGTCTATTGCGTCTTCTATCGGTTTGGTGTTGGCCAAATGGACTGCTGTTTTCCCTGTTGAGGAAGCCGTCTGTATTACATCCGGAAAGCTAAGTCCACCAAGCAGGCGCACTGTTGCAGCCAACTTATCCGGCTGCTCCAACAATTTCGAGTCTTTACTCAAATAGATTTTTCGCCACTCAACCTTGCCGGCCTTACAGACTGCTGCGAGTGCTGATTCCAGCGTTACATCTGACAACGACAACGATCCCAGCGTACCCTTGACGGTAGATTCAACGACAATCTTCTGCTTTGACTGCTTAGCCAGCGAGTCTAACACCTCTGTTAGCTTGCTATCCTTGGCCGAGACAGAAACTTTTACTTCACTCCGCTTATTGTCGGTATTATCCTTCTCCTTCACCTCGACATTGCCTGTCGTATCAGATGCCCAAACACTGCCACATAGCGTGAATATGAGTGTCAAAGTGAGTATCGGGTTAGTTCGCATTTCCTAAACACTCCTTTTCGGTTCTTAGCAGCATTCCCGAATGGTTACTGGTTCGACATCTAGGACGCACTTCCTCTAATTTTCGCGCAGCGTTTGCGTTTCAGAAGTCGACGTCAAAAGTAAGCTGGTCCGATTTGATATGAGAAGCATCCAATGGAAGTGAAAGGCCCAGCATTTTTGCGAACATTGCAGCATTGTGAACAGACTTCCCCTGATAGTGATTGTTGAAGAATACATAAGTCTGCGCGGTCTTGCTTTCGATATCTCTGACCTTTGGAACCCATTCATTCAGTTCATCTTCGGAATAGAGATAGTCATAACGCTCGTAAGCCTGGTCGTGTTTGAACCATTTTGCCGCATTCCGACCGTGAAAGCGCACATAGCCTATGGCTGAAGTTGCTGCGGCAATCGGAGGCATCAGACCCTTAAGCCTAGGCTCATCAACTGAGCAGAATCCCAAATCGAGATCTCTAAGCAGAGCAAATGTATCTTCGTTGACCCATGCAGAATTACGGAACTCAATGACCGTTGGTAAGTCCCCTACCCTTTCTCTAAACTCGCGCAGTCTGTCGATATTTTCCGGAGTCGGCTTAAATGACCACGGAAACTGGGCCAGCATACAGCCAAATTTTCCGGAATCGCGAAGAGGCCGGATGCTCCGAAGGAAGGCAAGAAAGCTCTCACCGCTTGCATCTGAAGAATGCGTCATATCTTTATGAGCTTTTACAGCGAAGCGGAAATCATCAGGCGTTTTCGCATCCATTGTCGCGAATGTGGTTATCGGAGGGATAGCGTAATACGTGGAGTTGATCTCGACCGCTTTGAACGTAGCGGCATAATATGAGAGCATATCCTTTTTGGCTATGCGCTCCGGATAAAAGCGGCCTTTCCAGTCATCGTAGCTGAAACCGGATGTGCCAATATAGATCATGCTGGAGATCGACAAACTGATTGCATTTCGAGGCCAGTGAGAAACAAGTCTGGCGATTTTGCCGCTCTCATTGCATAGTTATTGAAGAGCAGTCGAGCGGCAAAATCGCTGTAACTTTTGCTTTACTACAACTGCCTCATCGCAGTGTCTAACGCTATTCTACTCAAGAAAAACGGGCAGCAAAACACAACCGGCGAATCAAGAGCATTAATTTTTTGCCTATAAAGCAGCCTTCACTATTGCTGCGAAATCTGCCGCTTTGAGTGACGCACCACCGACCAAAGCGCCATCAATATTGGGCTTGTGCAAAAGTTCCGATGCATTTGCTGGGTTGACACTCCCACCATACTGAATGCGCACAGCTTCGGCCACGTCAGAACCATACATGTCGGCTACGATCTCGCGTATAAGCGCACAGACTCTATCGGCCTCTGTTGCATCACACACCTGACCTGTGCCGATAGCCCACACCGGCTCGTAGGCTATAACCATTTGCATCGCTTGCTCTTTTGTGAAGCCTTCAAGGTCGATCCTCATTTGGCCAGCGATGACATCGTCAGTCCGTCCGGCTTCGCGCTCTGAGAGCAATTCGCCACACGCGATAATCGGCTTCAGTCCTGCTGCGAAAGCAGCCTTAGCCTTCATGTTTACGGTCAGGTCTTGCTCGCCAAAGTACGAGAGCACTCTGCTCAGCTCTTCGTCGACCGTTCCGAAACGGCCTCTGGTTTCGGAGTGACCGATAATAACCCACTGACAACCGGCATCGACAAGCATTTGCGGTGACACCTGGCTTGTCCATGCACCGGATTCCTTCCAAAACGTATTTTGCCCACCGAGCATAATATTACTGCCCTTGATCGCCTCGCCGACCTTTGCCAGTGCAACAAACGAGGGGCATACTGCAATATCCACATCACTAATGCCGGCTACCAAGGGTTTGAGTTCCTCGACAAGGGCAATACCCTCGCCGATGGTTTTGTTCATCTTCCAGTTTCCAGCTATGAAGGGTTTTCGCATTTGTTCTCCTCTATCAAAAGGGTTACAGGCCGCCCACTTGCAGCCCGTAACCCCTGTACAACTTTTAATCCTAATGCGATTTACTTATCTTGCAGCGCTGCAACTCCAGGAAGCTCGATTCCTTCCAGGAATTCCAAAGATGCGCCGCCACCAGTCGAAACGTGGTCGATTTTGTCTGCGTAACCAAGCTGCTCGACCGCCGCTGCGGAATCGCCTCCGCCCACTATAGTCGTGCCTTGACATTCGGCCATAGCTTGCGCGATTCCAAGCGTACCCTTTGCAAAGCGAGGATCCTCGAAAACACCCATCGGGCCATTCCAAACGACAGTCTTTGCCGACTTGATCTTCTCACCAAAGAGCTTGATCGTTTCCGGTCCTATGTCCAAGCCGCGATAGCCCTCTAGCATCGCAGTGGTAGGAGCTATCGCGATCTTCACATCCTGGGGTATGCCGGATGGGATATCAAAATCCGCAGGAAGCTCTGCTTCAACGGTATCCACAGGCAGCAGAAGCTCGACACCACGCTCTTTTGCCTTCTGGAGTGCGTTCTTGGCAAGTTCCAGTCCAGGCTCATCTACCATCGAGTTGCCGACACTGTAGCCTTGTGCCTTTAAGAACGTGTAAGTCATGGCTCCGCCTATAAGCAAAGCGTCGACCTTGTTTAGCAAGTTATCGATGACTTTGATCTTGTCGGAGACCTTCACACCGCCTAATACGGCTACGAACGGCCTTTCGGGGTTTTCAAGAGCCTTTCCAAGATATGTAAGCTCTTTCTCCATCAAAAAACCTGCTACGGCCGGTAGATACTTGGCGATCCCTTCGGTCGATGCATGAGCTCTGTGCGCAGTGCCGAACGCGTCGTTCACATAAACCTCGCCCAGCTCTGCCAGTTTCTTCGCAAACTCGGGGTCGTTCTTCTCTTCAGCCTTGTAGAAGCGAACGTTTTCGAGCAAAATGACGTCGCCTTCTTTCATGCTCATCACTGCGCTCTTGACTTCGTCTCCGATGCAGTCGTTGAGCTTCTTCACAGGCTTTCCGAGCAGCTCAGACAAACGCGCAGCCACCGGGTCGAGATTATACTTCTTAACCGACTCGGCATCAGCTTTACCCGACTCGTCGCACTTCGGTCTTCCAAGGTGCGACATAAGGATCACTTTTGCTCCGTTGTCGATCAGGTACTTGATGGTCGGAACCGCCGCCACGATCCTACGATCGTCGGTGATGTTGCGGTTCGAATCAAGCGGGACGTTGAAGTCAACCCTGACCAACACTCGTTTACCGCGAACATCTATATCTCTGACGGTTTTCTTGTTCATCCTAGAGGCCCTTCTTCACCATGAAATCAATAAGATCAGCGACTCTCTCGGAATAAGCCCACTCGTTATCGTACCAGGACATCACCTTTACAAACGTATCGGTGAGCGCCATAGTAGAGAGGGCATCGAAAATAGAGCTACGGGAATCGCCTTTGAAGTCCATAGAGACAACCGGGTCTTCGGTATAACCAAGTATACCCTTCATCGGACCTTCTGCCGCAGCCTTCATTGCAGCATTGATCTCTTCCGGAGTAGCAGCCTTGGACAGGTTAACCGTTAGGTCTACCAAAGACACCGTAGGTGTCGGAACGCGAAGCGCGATACCATGCATCTTCCCTTTGAGCTCGGGAATTACCAAGCCGATGGCCTTAGCTGCTCCGGTCGTGGTTGGGATAATGTTGGCGGCAGCAGCGCGAGCCCTGCGGAGATCTTTGTGCGCCTGATCAGCGGTTCTTTGATCGTTGGTATATGCGTGCACCGTTGTCATAAAACCGCTCTCTACACCAAAATTGTCCACCAAAACCTTCGCCACAGGTGCGAGGCAGTTGGTGGTACAACTGGCGTTGGAGATTATGTTGTGCTTTGCAGGGTCGTAGATATTATCGTTTACGCCCATAACGATAGTCGCATCTTCGTTCTTAGCAGGCGCAGATATTATGACCTTCTTCACTGTGTCGTGCAGATGGGCTTTTGCTTTTTCCGCATCAGTGAAGACTCCCGTGCTCTCAACCACGACCTGGATATCGTGAGACTGCCACGGAATAGCCGCAGGGTCTTTTTCTGCATATACGGCGATCCTCTTTCCGTCCACGACTATCGCGTTCTCCTCGGCCTTTACTTCTCCCGGCCACGGACCGTAGTTGGTGTCATACTTGAACAGGTGAGCGTTTGTCTTCGGATCGAAGAGGTCATTAATAGCCACAACCTCTATTTCGTTGGGATACTTCTGCAGGATGGCACGCAGGGTAAGGCGTCCTATCCTCCCAAATCCGTTGATACCGACTTTGACTGCCATTTGTCCAGTGCTCCTCCTTATTTTCGCTTGTTTATTGTATTTACAGGCAACGGAGTAACGTTACTTTGCTTGGGTTCCGCGGCTCATGCGCGAAAACAGCTCGGGGCGTTGCATCTAATCATCCAAGCCACCGAGCTTGCTCAAGCCCATTTATTCTACCCATCAGGAGCCGTGACTGTCAAACGGCTATGCGAGAGTCCATTGTGCTAACCAGAAAAGATGTCGCATCAGCCAGGTTTACACCCGCAATATCCTATCAGCAAGTGCCACATATCACCAGTCATTGTATGCCGTAGTCCTGCCTTGCGTTCGCAAGTTGGGTACCACTGACATAAGTCGCGGACTATGTCAGTAATCGGCAGAACGTGGATTCGCTTTGCAACGAGGCCCTCCGTCGGCCAATTTACGGATGTCCTATCCAGGGCGTGTAAGACCAACAGACGATCGAAGTCCTCGCTGCCAAAGAATTCTTTAGCTTTCAGATAGTGTTCCTCTCGGAGCATTGTAAAACAACACGGAGTTGCTGGGTTTGTCTTTGGGATGAATTGGTTATCTGCCATTGTTGCTATATCCGCGACAAACCTTTTGGCGAACTCTTTACCATAATGATCGTAATCATGCTCGTCTTTAGTTTCGACAATCAACCTAGGTCCGATTTCTATGGAGCTCTCGCCTGAAAGCCTGAACGGTTTCATGTCGCCACGGATTGCCAGTAAATCGATATCAGAGAAGCCGCGATATACCGGCAGAGGCAGCGACTCACGCACAAGGCACTGATGCCTGGCCTCCAGCCAAAATCTCGTCAGTTCTGTTATAGCATTAGAACGTGCTGCAATACCTAATTGTTCCTCTCTACGAGTTGATAGATCATTTGCTTGCCCATGGCCCAGTATATTTGTGCCATTTTTTTGTGAGCTTTGGATTTAAATAACTTGCAACTATTCAAATGCGGTTCACCCCCACGCGTGTGGGGAATGCCCCACGATTTGAACACCGAGTACGCTTCGCCGTTAAGTGACCCTTGTATTGAATCGTTCAGCGAGCCATGCAACGCGACTGAATCTCCGTTGTCATCGGTATATATTCCAACCTTGTCGTGGTAAATGCCCGGGCAATCCATTGCTCTTGGCACGGCAAAGCGTATATCGAGCACTTTATCTGCAATCATCCAGGCCAGAGCGTTGAGGGTATCTGTTGCCAAAGAGGACTGAAGATCGCTTACCCTTTGCGTAAGAACCGACTTGAGTGCATCATCAAATCGTGCTTCCTCACCAAGCTGCAATGCCTCCCAATCCCGTTGATCCAGTATTGGAGACAACACCAGCCGCGCCTTACCGCCGTGCTCCACAAAATCAGCCATACCGCGCGAAGCGATCTGTAGCCAGCCAGACGAAAAGAAACCTACCCCGCGCAGGTAATCGGAAGAATGCTGCAGCAATGGCACCTGCAGATTCTTGATTAGATCGTATTCTGAACTATCGTAGACCGGTAGCAGATTAAGTTCTCTAAGCATGATCGCTCAACTCCCTCAGCATGATTATATGCCCTCTGATGCAAACCTTCTGCTGGTCACCCAACATTCTACAGGTGATTCGCTTTTGCACAATCCCGGACTCCCGCATGTCGCGCTCGAACTGCTCTAGCTCACAGGCACCATCGTAGTGACTTCGCAATAGTTCGTATGCCAGGTCTTCGAACGACTCGATCCCTTCACTGTTTGGAACTCGCACAAATGCATTTCGAGCGCTACCAATGACTTTGAAGCGGCCGCCACGTTCCAAAAGCCCTGCAAGTAAGATCTGCGTCCACACCACGCCGTTTGCAAGATCTGGCAATTGGTGGTACTCCAAGAGGTTATTTAGTAGAGAATAAACGCGTCCAGCCTCACGCGCTTGTGCAATTGCGTCTTCTGCCTGCGCTTCCAATTCGCGTTGTTTCTCATCCGTCCATTCAAGTGTGTCAAGGTGAACGACAGAGCCCCGGCTGTAGCGTACGACATTCTCGCGCGTTTGCACGTTGTATACCATTCTCGCTTTGTAACCGAGTTTATCCACGAAATGCTGCTCAAGTTCATCAAAGCTGCAAGGAGTCTTTCTTGAGGCAATATAGTCCGCTATCTTCTCGATGACTCCTCTGCTGCCTCCATCGACATCCTGTTCTCTGGCCGCTAGTATCTGTGGGTGGCCTGGTAGCTCGATCCTATAATCCGACTGACACTTAAGAACAGCATAGAGCGTTTCTGGACTGTCAATTCCCATTGTAAGGCAGGATATTTGCTTGTCCGCAAAGACCCGTTCAACAGAAACGTGGCCGTCCGCCGCCAAGAGGGACATTACATGGTCTAGTATCGCTCCCAGCTTACTGTATTCCAGCTTCAGATTCTCTACGTGAACATACGACCCCTTGCCAGCACGAATCACATTGGGCACGTTGTAGAGATGTATCGTGAACAACCGCTCACTGATGCCCAGTTCATTCACGGCGTAGGCTCTGATATCCTGAGAGGAAACCAATCCACCGGACTCAAGGATGAATTGCTCGAACGCGATACTGACCGGCAGCCTCTCGACCTCCGGGGAATCAATCATCACATAAGGGTACCGCGGATAAGCAAGTCCTTGACGGCTGGATTCGCGAAGACACGAGTAGAGGGCAGTCTCTGACGGGATTCCATTTGTGCTGAGGCGATCTCCAAAGGCGGCCCACGCGCCGGCAACCGAAAAGAACGGCACGCCAGTTTCCAGTTTTTCAGAAAGCCAACTCTCTATTTCGGTCACTAGAGATTCAGGAATTGCAACAAGGCTACGATGAATGTAAGTTCCTCGATCCCAAAGCGCTAGGTTTGCGGACCTGTCCAGCCAGCGCTTCACATTACGCTCATTAACACGATTATCCTCCGGACGCAGTCTTTTGAGCTCCTCATAAACCTCGGTAAAGTGCATCATTCGTCCGGCAGACTTGAGAACGGCTTCAACAAGCTGCACCGGGGAACCGTGCCTAGCGTCCCAGGTATCGCGACAATAGACAACCCCATCATCAACCATCACATTAGCTGTTTTGCCGGCAACTACACGAATGAAGCCTTCAGAGAACTTGAGGTAACTACATCATTTCGCACACTCCGGCCGTTCCCTACAAACGGAAATTAGGCTCCTCGCAACTTCATCAATTGATTTCTCATCTTTATTCGTGTCGAAAAGCCTGGCCATCACGTCTGCAACATCTCTACAGCCAAGGCATTCTACTTTAGGATCATGCACTATCGATTGGTGGCTATCAAACTCTATATCATTACGAAGTCGCAGTAGCGAAGAAAGAGCCACCAGTTCCGGTGCTTGTGCCCAACCTAATCGTTCGCGTATGCCTTCTGCCAACTCACTGAGTAGACATGCACCGCCTGATACCTTAAGGGTCTCAAACACCGCGACCCAGAACCTTGCTAGCTTGTTTAGTATTGGAAGTGGTTTGAGCTTGCTGGCTATCTTTTGCCAAAGCTGTTGAACCCTCGCACGTGTTAACCCCAGGGACTCACTTAGTTCCTCAAAGGTGATCTTGCGCCCGTCGATAAACCCCAGTCTGCCTAAAGCAATGTTCTTGTACCTGTCATCCTTTGCTACCGATTCGATGAAGCATTCTGCCATAGATTGAAAACTGGAATAGCTCTCAATGGGCAGTCTTAAGAGCTCCTGCACAGCCAGTCGGGCATGCAATCTCGTTCGCCATACGTCGCGTATCCGACGCAGAGCCTCCAAGGACAGACCGGACGATTCGAGTATTGTTCTCTCTGTCAGATTTACTAGATCGCTCCACGCATGCACGCCTTGGGCATACAGGCTATCAATGCAGTCTCCTGGCAGGTTAAATGAGTCAATACGAAAGTTTCGAATAGCAGCTATGTCAGCGTGGGTTACTATCGGTTCATCGTTCCCCGAGCACAAGAGACGGCATTGCGCTGGATACTCACCGGAGTTGATTAATGAAGCCACTGAATCGATTATCGCCTCGAACGCTTCGGAACTGATCTGCAATTCCAAAAGATAGCCCAAGGTAACCACCAGCAGCACATCGAACGAATCATCTTTGTAGATAATCGCTGCATTAAGTTGCTGCCAATCATCTTCGGACAACTCGACGATGCTTCCAATGGACCGCTCCCCGGCAGAAACCCACAATGCATCCAGTTCGCGTTCATCAAGCGGAAAAAGGTCCGGTATGGTTTTCCTGAGCACACTCCAATCTGCGGGCTTGTCAACATTATGCTCTACTGCCCTCGAAAATACCCGTCGGTTAGTAGGCATCCGGCGTTCAACGCGCCGTGATAGCCTGGCTGGGAATTGCCCTAGGTGATTGCGCAAACTGTCTGCATTCAGCGTCTCACGATATGCAAGACTGCTGCTAAGCTCCTTCACTCGCCTCTGGACATCCATAATCTCAGCAATAGTCTTTGCTCCCGTGTTAGGCCACCTTGCCATCACATCTTTTTCCAGGCGCATGAATTGCTGCAGATTCCTTACGCGACCGTAAGCAAGCGCATGCTGTGCTCGCACTCCGAGACAATCAAGAACTGCTTGGAATAGATGGTAATCATCAGTCGCCGTGGCCCATGTATCGTCTGCGTTGCTTTCCCTCTCAGACTCGTCAGAATGATCAACAGAACGCTCCATAAAGCAGCCACGAAGATGCTGGCGTATTCGCTGCTGGGCGGCTGAAAGCTCTGCCTTGATTTTCGATGAAACATCAGAAAGGGTTGTGGCATCCAGCTCAAGAAAGGCATCTATGTCCCTTACGCCACTGTTGACCACCGCCCTGAATGTACCAGTGCTCAACTCGCGCAACACTCTTTCGAACAGCTCATCATCGGCACGATGTGGTCCTGACAATATAGCGTTCTCCTTCTTCGGATCTGTTTGCACGATACACAGATTCAGCACTTGCCCTCGACTAATTTAGTTGCTCACATCGGGGCGTAGCTCCTTATGCATACCACTTTGTCCCGCTGTACCAGAACGAACCCACCCATCAACTTCGTCTTTTCGAAATTGCCAACGGCGGCCGACCTTGTGGCCGGGCATAACACGGCTCACACCCAACAGTACACCCTCTCATGGACAACGCCAAGATACGTCGCAATCTCATCCACCGACAACCAACGATCTTTTGTGTTCACCCAATCCACCCTCAACTGCTGGCTGGCTACCCAGCGATCACCGCTGGAGGTGAGATTATCATTAATGCTCGAATTATAGCAGCCGTGAGTGATGAGTGATGAGTGATGAGTGATACACGGTGAGATTATCATTAATGCTCGAATTATAGCAGCAGACCTACAGGATTTCCACGCTGGCTCACCCGCGCGAGTGGCGTACTTTTTTAGTGTGTAAAAAGGGATTGGGTGCTTGTCTCTCTTACGATGTGTTTGTAAAAACATACAA
>Ga0123519_10009356_pt1 | contig 14775 bp, 11 predicted proteins | sample YelNatPaOPRAMG02_FD_87396 | JGI IMG/M metagenome (GOLD analysis project Ga0123519, IMG submission 87396) | Hot spring microbial communities from Yellowstone National Park - Yellowstone National Park OP-RAMG-02 (version 2) | ecosystem: Environmental > Aquatic > Thermal springs > Hot (42-90C) ...
AACCCGGGGATGAAATAATTACAGTTGCATCAAGTTTCCCAACAACGGTGGCGCCAATTGTTCAATATGGTGCAGTTCCTGTTTTTGTTGATATAACAATGCCGCAGTATAATATTGATGTGAATCAATTAAAAAAAGCATTAAGTAAAAAAACAAAAGCAGTAATGCTTGCTCATACCCTTGGAAATCCGTTTAATATATTACAGGTAAAAAATTTTTGCAAAGAAAATAATTTATGGCTCATTGAAGATAATTGTGATTCCTTAGGGGCTCAATATAATTTTAAAGAAGAATGGAAATATACTGGGACTTTTGGTGATATAGCAACATCAAGTTTTTATCCGGCACATCATATTACAACAGGAGAAGGAGGGGCGGTCTATACAGATAATGATTTACTTTTTAAAATAGCCCTTTCAATGCGTGATTGGGGCAGGGATTGCTGGTGTAAACCAGGCAAAGACAATACCTGCGGTAAAAGATTTAAAGGTAAATTTGGCAATATGCCATTTGGGTATGACCATAAATATATTTATTCACATTTTGGTTATAATTTAAAAGCTACGGATTTACAGGCAGCAATTGGATGTGCTCAAATAGAAAAGTTGCCCGACTTTATAAAAAAAAGAAATGAAAACTGGCAGTATTTAAAAAATAATTTAAATGATTTTAATAATTTTTTTATTTTACCTGAACCAGAAAAAAATTCAAAGCCATCCTGGTTTGGATTTTTGCTTACAATAAAAAATAAAAAAGTAAAAAGGGATGAAATAATAAATTATTTAGAAAGTAAAAAAATACAAACAAGAATGCTTTTTGCTGGAAATATTGTGAAACAACCCTGCTTTACAAAGTCCGAAATAAATTATAAAATTATAGGTAATTTAAAAAATACAGACATTGTAATGCAAAACAGTTTTTGGATTGGCGTATATCCGCGATTGACCTTTAAAGAATTAGATATTATAATAAAAGAAATTAGAAATTTTATTTTTGAGGTGAAATGAATTGTTTGAAAAATTAAAAAAAATACTTGTAATATTTGAAATGGCAAACAACCATATGGGTGATGTTGATTTTGGGATAAAAATAATTGAAGCATTTAAAAAAGTTAAGGAAAAGTATGAAGCATATTATGATTTTGGTTTTAAATTACAATTACGTGATTGGTCAATAATTCATCCTGACTACAGACAAAATAAAGAAATTAAACATATAAAAAGGTTTGTTGAAACAAAATTGAGTGATGAGGATTTTATAAAGTTAAAAAACGCCATAAAGGAAAATGGATTTATTTCTATATGCACTCCTTTTGATGAACCATCTGTTGATAAAATGGAGCAAATCGGTTTTGATATTTTTAAGGTGGCGAGTTGTTCTTTTTCTGATTGGCAATTTTTAGAAAGAATAGTAAAAGTTGATAAACCAATAATACTTTCCACAGGTAGTGTGCCATTGAATGAAATAGATAATGTTGTTTCTTTTTTTAAACACAGAAAAAAGGATTTTTGTATTTTGCACTGTGTAACTGAATATCCGACCAATTATGAAAATTTGCAATTAAATCAAATTGATTTTTTAAGGGCAAGATATCAAAATATAATAATTGGCTTTTCAACACATGAAAAGCCAGATGAAACAGAAGCAATAAAAATTGCTATTGCAAAAGGGGCAAAGGTTTTAGAAAAACATGTTGGTTTAAAATCAGATAAATATGAATTAAACAATTACTCAGCAACCCCGGAACAGATAGATAACTGGCTTGCCGAAGGAGTGAAAGCAATTAAAATATGCGGGGAAGAGAATAAAAGGATGGAATTTACAGAAAATGCTTTAAAAGATGTTAAAAAATATATGCGTGGTGTTTTTGCAAATAGGGAAATCAAAAGTGGGGAAAAAATAAGATTACAGGATATTTTTCTTGCTTTGCCTAATTTTGAAAATCAATTACTGGCAAAGGATTTATCCAAATATTCAGAATACATTGCAAAAGAAGATATAAAGAAAAATGCACCTATTTTTTTTAATCAGGTGAATTATAGAAATTTACGGGAAAAAGTTTATGATATAGTAAAGCAGGCATATAAAATGTTAAAAGAAAATAATATAGCTGTACCAAATGGAGTTGAGTGTTCTATTTCAGCACACTATGGCATTGAGAATTTTTATAAATACGGTTTAGTTATGATTGATATAATAAATAGAGAATATTGTAAAAAATTATTGATAAATTTCCCAGGACAAACACATCCAGAGCATTTTCACAAAATAAAAGAAGAAACTTTTCATATTTTAAGTGGTGATTTAACAGTTAAATTGGATGATAAAACTGTGAAATTAAATAAAGGAGATTTATTTACCATTAATAGAGGACAAAAACATCTATTTTTTTCAGAAAAAGGGGCAATTGTTGAGGAAATCTCAACAACTCACATAAAAGAAGATTCCTATTATACCGATATTAAAATTTCTCAGAATAAAGATAGAAAAATTGAATTTTCATTATGGTTTGATTTATTTGAATAAAATTTTGGAGACAATTAATTGATAAAACTCTCGGATTATGTTTTTAAATTTTTAAAAAATTATGGAATAAAAAATGTATTTATGCTTGCCGGTGGTGGAGCAATGCATTTATGTGATTCTCTTGGGCGTAGCGGAATAGAATATATATGTTGTTTACATGAACAGGTTGCGGCAATATCGGCATTGGCATACGCTCAATACAAAAATGATATTGGAGTTGCCCTTGTAACAACAGGCCCAGGTGGCACAAATGCAATTACAGGTGTTGCTGCAGCGTGGTTTGAATCAGTTCCATTGCTTGTAATTTCCGGACAGGTAAAGACATCTGATTTTGCAGAAAATTATAAAGTTAGAATGCTTGGTTTTCAGGAAACAAATATAGTTAAAATTGTAAAAAGTATAACAAAATATGCAATAACTGTAACAGAGCCAAATGAAATAAAATATCATCTTGAAAAGGCAATTTTTTTAGCAAAAGAGGGCAGACCGGGACCGGTATGGCTTGATATACCACTTGACATTCAAAATGCAAAAGTTGATGAAAAAAAATTAAAGTCATTTAAAAAGCCAAAAGGTGAAAATAATAAAAGTGTAAAAATTTTAGTTAATAAAATTTTTGATATGCTAAATAATTCTGAAAGGCCAGTTATTCTTGCTGGATATGGGATAAGAATATCAAATTCAGTTGAAAAATTTAATAAATTAGTAAAAATTTTGAAAATTCCTGTTTTAACAACATGGAAAGCAGCTGATATAATTGAGGATGAAAATCCTTATTTTTTTGGTAGACCAGGTATTGCAGGACAACGTGCCGCGAACTTCATAATTCAAAATAGTGATTTACTGATTTCAATTGGTGCGCGAATGGATTATGGACAGATTGGTTATGAGCACACGACTTTTGCCCGAGAAGCAAAAAAAATAATAATAGATGTAGATAAAAATGAAATTAAAAAATTCAAATTTAATGTTGATTTAAAAATTCCTTATGATTGCGGAAAAGTGATAAATGAGATGTTAAATAAAAAAATAAAATTAAGAAAATACAGTGCCTGGTTGGAGTATGGCAATGAATTAAAAAAACAATATCCTGTAATATCTTCTGATATTAAAAAAAGCAAAAATTATATAAGCACCTATATTTTAGCGGAAGAATTATCAAAAAATATGAATAACAATGACATATTTGCACCTGGCAGTTCAGGAATGTGCAGTGATATACCAATGCAGGTTTGGCATGTAAAAAAAGGTCAAAGAATAATAAATTCGCCTGGCTTTGGGGCTATGGGTTTTGGGATTCCAACAACAATTGGTGTTTGTGTTGCAAGTGGAAGAAAAAATACAATATGCACAAATGGGGATGGTGGATTTCAATTAAATATTCAAGATTTAGAAACAATAAGAAGATTAAATTTGCCTATTAAATTTTTTGTATTAAATAATAAAGGTTACGGTTCAATTAGAAATACGCAATTAAATTTTTTTAATGGCTTTTTTGTTGGGTCAGAAAAAGGAAGTGGATTGACATTGCCAGAAATTAAAAGAATAGCATATGCTTATAAAATAAAATATTATTTTTTGAAAAAATATTCAGAGTTAACAAAAATTGTAAAAAAAGTTTTAAAAGAAAAAGGACCAGTTATATGTGAAGTATTGACAGACCCGGATGAAAAAACAATTTATAGATTAACAAGTGCAATAGATAAACAAGGAAAAATAAGATCAAAACCTTTAGAAGACCTTTATCCTTTTTTACCAAGGAATGAATTTTTAAAAAATATGATAATAAAACCAATTGATTAGGGATTTTTTATGGATATATTAGAAACTATAAAATTATTAGAATCAAAAATTAAAAATCCAGAAAAAGGGCTCCCTTATGATTTTTTTCTTTTTATAAGTCGTATGACCCCTTTAATTAATGTGGATTTATTAATAAAAGATAAGAGAGGAAGAACATTGTTAGCGTGGCGTGATGATAAATTTGGAAATAAGGGCTGGCATATACCTGGTGGAATTGTAAGATATAAAGAAAAATTAGAGCATAGAATTCAGGAAGTTGCAAAAAATGAAATTGGAGTAAAGGTTAAATATGAAAAAGTTCCTATTGCTTATAATGAAATAATTTTAAAACAAAAAACAAGAGGGCATTCTATTTCTTTTCTTTTTAGATGTAAAGTTCCTGAAAATTTTATTCCTTTAAATAAAGGCATAAAACCGTTTCACTCTGGTTATCTTAAATGGCATAATAAATGTCCAAAAAAACTAATAAAAGTTCATGAAATTTATAGAAAATTTATAAACGAAAGGTAAAAAAATGGCTATTAAGAAGTGTCATATTTGCGGAAGTTCTTTTATTAAAGGGAATAGGGTTTTGCTTAAAAATATGCCAAAAGCAGCTCAGTTTATGCCTGATAAGAAATCTTTATATAAGGAAAAAGGGATAACTATTGAACTTTGTCAATGTGCTGGATGTGGAGTTGTACAGTTATTAAATAAGCCAGTCCCTTATTATAAAAATGTTATAAGAAGCGTGAGTGTATCAGATGAAATGAAAAAGTTTAGAATAAAGCAATTTAAAAAATTCATAGAAAAATATGATTTAAAGGGGAAAAAGATTATTGAAATAGGATGCGGCAACGGTGATTATCTTGAAATTATGAAAATGGTTGGGCCTAGAGTTTTTGGAATTGAAAATAGTAAAGATGCTGTGAAAAATTGTATTAAAAAGGGATTAAATGTTCAAAAAGGATTTGTAACAAATGAAAAATATAAAATTTATGGAGCACCTTTTGATGGGTTTTTTATTATGAATTTTTTAGAACATATTCCACAAGCAAAAAAATTGCTTTTAGGTATTGCAAATAATCTTTCCGAAAATGCCATCGGCTTAATTGAAGTGCCAAATTTTGATATGATTATAAAACAAAAACTTTACACAGAAATAATAAGAGATCATATTTTTTATTTTACAAAAGAAACATTAACTAATTTATTAAGAATTAGTGGATTTACTGTGATCGAATGTTCTGAGATAATGAATGATTATATAATAAGTATGGTTGTAAAAAAAATTAACCCCATTGACGTTTTTAATATTGTTTATGAATTTAAAAAGTTAAAAAATGAAATTAACAGATATATTTTAAAACTTAAAAAGGCCGGAAAAAAAATAGCGATATGGGGAGCAGGACATCAGGCATTTACATTAATGTCTGTATGTGGTTTAACTGATAAAATAGAATATGTTATTGATTCTGCTAAATTTAAACAGGGAAAATTTACACCGGTTACTCATATACCTATTGTAGCGCCTGAAGTACTTAATGAAAATCCGGTTAATGCAATAATAGTTATTGCTGGTGCTTATTCTGAAGAAGTGGTAAGGATAATAAGAAAAAAGTATGCTTCGATAAAAGAGGTTGCTGTTTTTAAGCAAAATAAAATATTATTAATTAAATGAAAGGAGAATTAAGTATGCAAGATAAAAATAGTAATTTAAAACCAGAAGAGCAGGCAAAGAGGAATAAGTTAAAAATAGAAAAACCTTATGTCTATGAAAAAATAATGAAATTTGAAGAAAAGGTAAAACGTGGAGAAAGTATTGCGATATTGCAATTTCAATATGATTATACCTGTAATTTTAAATGTGAACATTGTGATATAACTAAATTATGGCAGAAAGAAAATAAAAGGTATTTTACGCCAAAAGATGTAAGAGAACTTTCACGACAAGCTGATGAAATGGGGCTAGCACATATAGTAATAACTGGGGGAGAACCATTGGTTTTTCCTGATTTTGATGAAATTGTAAAAGCAATTGACCCACAAAAATTTTATATTACTTCTGATACAAATGGCTGGTTACTGGATGAAAAAAGAGCTTTCCATTTAAAAGAAATAGGAGTTGATAAAATTCAGCTCAGTCTTGATAGTTTGAATGCCGAAGAACATGACAGTTTTAGGCACGCAAAGGGTTCTCATGCAAGAGCGTTAAGGGCAATTGAGGCAGCTCAAAAAGCGGGCTTAAATATTATTGTCCAGACAGTTGTAACCAAGCAAAGAGTTCGCTCACAGGAACTTATTGATTTTATTAAATTTCTTAATTCCAAAAATGTTGGAGTGTTTATTACGTATGCAAAGCCGGTTGGAAATTGGGAAAATAATATGAGTGTTTTAATAGATAAATCAGATATGGATTATGTTCGTGAACTTGAAAAAAAATATAATGTTTTTACACATCTTACACCTTCTTATGGTTTAAATCTTGGATGTATTGCGGTAAAAAGAATGGTATCTATTACAAAATACGGAGATGTTATGCCGTGTCCTTATATACATGTTTCTTTAGGGAATTTTTTTGAGGAACCATTAAAGGTAATTATTGAAAGAGGTATGAAAATTAAATTTTTTGGTAAATATGCTGATACCTGTTGGATTGCAGAAGATAGAAATTTTATTGAAAATTATGAAAAGAAAAAAATATACGGGAAAAAATTACCGGTTTGTTATAAAGAAGTTTTTGGACCAGAAGATTTTTTATAAAGAACTTAATATTTATGAAAAAAAAGGTAATTATCACAGGCGCTACAAGTTTGATAGGATGTGGGTTAATTAGATATTTGTTAAAGAAAAACATAAAAATTTTTGCTGTAATAAGACCAAATTCAAAAAATAAACGGAAATTAAATAATTTTAATGTTGAGATTGTTGAATGTGATTTAAAAAATATAAAAAATTTATACGAGTTATTAAAAAAAGAAAAACCATTTGATGCCTTTTTTCACATAGGTTGGGAAAATAATAACAAAGAAAATAGAAATAAATATTATAAACAAAGGAAGAATATAACATATTCTATAAATTCTTTTAATGTTGCAAATTTGTTAGGAATAAAAACTTTTATTGGAATTGGTTCCCAAGCGGAATATGGAAATACAAATTTTCCAATATCAGAAAATTATAAGCCCAAACCAGAAAATGCTTATGGCAAAGCAAAATTAATTACATATCAAAAATTAAATAAATTAAATGAAAAATTAAATATAAAATTTATCTGGGTAAGGATTTTTAGTGTTTATGGACCATATGATTATGAGAAAACTTTAATTAACTATTGTATAAATCAATTACTGGATTCAAAATCGCCAATTTTAACAAAATGTGAGCAGAAATGGGATTATATATATGTTGATGATGTGGCAAGAGCTCTTTACCTTTTATGGAAAAAAGCAAAGCATAGCGGTGTATATAATTTGGGTTGCGGAAAAGCAAGGAAATTGTTATACTATGTTAAGATAATACATAAATTAATTAACCCTAAGATAAAATTAATTATTGGTGGAAAAAAATATTCAAAAAATCAAATTATGTATTTATGTGCTGATATTTCAAAAATAAAAAAAGAAGTAGGTTTTAAGCCGAGAATTTCGTTTAAAAAAGGCATAATTCAGACAATTAAATATTGGAGGAAAATAAGGGATGGCAGGTAAGAAAAAATTAATATCCATATTATTACCTACGTATAACGAAGAAGAAAATGTAGAGTTGATGTATCAAAGTTTAATTGATTTATATAATGCCCAACTAAAAAGTAAATACAATATTGAAATAATTTTTATTGATAATTATTCAACAGATAAAACCCGTGAAAAAATAGAAAAACTTTGCAATAAAGACAAGAGGGTAAAAGCAATATTTAATGCAAAAAATTTTGGGCAGATAAGGTCACCATTTTATGGGCTTTTACAAACAAATGGGGATTGTGCCGTTATAATGCCTGCGGATTTTCAAGATCCACCAGAGAAAATAATAGATTTTGTAAAAGAATGGGAAAATGGTTATAAAATTGTAATAGGTAAAAAAATTAAAAGTAAAGAAAATTTTTTAATGTATTTCATAAGGAGTGTTTATTATAATTTAATAAAGAGAATATCAGAAACAGAACAAATAAAACATTTTACAGGTTTTGGTTTGTATGATAAAAAGTTTATAAATGTTTTAAGAAAATTGGAAGACCCATTTCCTTATTTAAGAGGAATAGTTGCTGAACTCGGATTTAAAAGAAAAGAAATTGAATATGTTCAACAAAAGAGAAGAGCAGGAAAAACTAAAAATAATTGGTTTTCTTTATATGATGTCGCAATGCTTGGGATAACTTCTTATTCAAAAATCGTTTTACGTTTGGCAACATTTATTGGTTTTATTATTGCTGGGATATCCTTATTAATTGCTTTATATTATTTAATTATGAAATTGATTTACTGGGACAGATATCCTTTAGGGACAGCTCCTATTTTAATATCAATTTATTTTTTAGGTGCTGTTCAACTTTTTTTTATAGGTCTTTTGGGAGAATATATTTTAAGTATAAATATAAGAATTATGAAAAGACCTTTAGTAATTGAGGAAAGGAGAATTAACTTTTGAATAAAAAAAATAAATTATTTTTAAATTTTTTTTTCTATACTTTCTTTCTAATATTTTTTTTATTTTCCTGGAAATTGTTTAAAGTTGAAAAATATAATGCGTCTTTATTATTTTTTATAATTTCCATATTTGGATTAATAATTCTTTTCACAAATGAAGAAGCAAATAAAAATAATATTGAATTTAATTTTAATAATTTTCATATAATTAATCAAAATTTTTTTATTTATTTAATTAAAATTATTATTGTAATATTATTTGTATGCCTTGGACAATTTTTTTTATTTAAAAATTATAAAATACTGGGGTATATTTCATATTTTTTTTCTTATTTACAAATTTTGTTTTTATTTAAAATAAATGATACAACAGAAAATAATATTAAAGATTTTAATCAAAGAATAAAAAAAGAAAATGAAAAAAAAGTTAAAACATTTATAAGAATATTAATAATGTTTTTATTTTTATATTTTGTTTATTTATCATTGAGTTATGCCCAGCAAAATAAGTATAGTAAATTTTTAATTTTTTTAATACTTTCTTTGCCATTGATGTTCCTTTTAAAAGATATATTTTATGAACAGATAGAATATGATAATGACAAACAAATAAAATTGTTAGATATTTTAATTATTTTGGTTATATTTTTTGTGGCTTTTTTTATTAGAATTTATAAACTTCTTGAAATACCACCTGGTTATTTTGGCGATGATAATGTGACTTTAAGATTTATTTTTGATGCTAAAAATATAAATCTGCCAATTTTTACCAGTACTCTCTGGTCCGCAACCCTTCCATCCAAAATAGTTTGTTTTTTATCTAATTTAATAGATGGTGTATCTTTATATAGTGTTAAATTAATAAATGTTATTTTTGGGGCATTAAGTGTAATTTTTATTTATTTGTTGGTAAAAGAGATTTTTTCAAAAAAATTAGCACTAATTACAGCAATTATTTATACTTTTACATTTCAACATATTTTATTAAGTAGAAAAATTGAATTATATGCTATGGCTATTTTATTTATTGCTTTATCATTTTATTTTTATTTTTTAGGATTAAATAAAAAAAATAAAATTTTAATGATATTTTCTGGAATATCACTGGGCTTATCTTTATATATGTATACTGCTTGCAAAGCATTGCCTTTAATTTTTATTTTTTTCTGGCTAATGCTACTAATATTAAATTTTAAAAAATTAAATATTAATAATTTTATTTTAATAAATCTATTAATTGTTTTACCATCAATCATAGTTTTTTTGCCACTTTTTAATTATTCTATTAATAATCCGGATGTTTTTTTAGGAAGAGTGAAATTTGTAAATTTATTACCTCAAATTATTAAAAATCCAGGAGTTTCTTTATTTAATCAATTTGATATTTTTTTAAAATTATTTTTTAATGAAAATTCTCCTAGTGGTATTTACAATTTGCCTGGGCATTCTGCATTTGATAATATTTCAAATTATTTCTTTTTAATTGGTATTATTTATTTATTAATAAACTGGAAAAATTTAAAATATACATTTATTTTAATATGGTTTGTTTTTGGAATGACAATGGGTATATTAGCGGCAACTATGGATTTATATCCAATTAGAATTTTATTAGTTTATCCCCTATATCCTTTAATAGTTGCAATAGGAATTGAAAGATTTTATTATTTTTTTAATAAAATTGATATTTATAAAATTAATCATATAAATAAAGTTATTTTTATAATAATTTTATTTTTAATTTCCTTTATAAATTTATATAGATTTTTTTATAAATATCCAAATGATGTATCAACAAAATATGTTTATAGGTATGAATATAATGAAATTAGAAAATATTTAGAGAAAAATAAAAATTCTAATGTTTTATTTTCATTTTATTATTATACCCAACCTGAAGTAAATCAAATTGATGTTATATTTAATTTATTAAAAATTAAAAATATGCCTGTAAATATTAGTATATCAGAATTTAATAAAATTTATAATAACGAAAATAAGAATGTGATTATTTTAGGAGAAGGGGTGTATGATAAAGCATTTAATTATTATAAAGAATATTTTCCAGATGCAGAAATTTATAAAAACTGGAATTATGATTATTATGTTTATGGCGAAAGAATAAACAGATATGATTTTGGCTGGAAAAATCCAGATTCAGTTATAAATTATATAAGAGAAAGATTTTATCAAAATAAGTTAAGAGCCGTGGTTCCTTATATAAATTTTATTACCTGTAAAATCCCTTATGAAGATATTAAAAATTTATATTCTATAAATATAAATTATATTGATTCAAATAATAAAAAAATTAATGAAGTTTTATATGAAAATAATATTTTAATAAATGAAAAAGTTAATAATTTACAAATAACATCTTTATTAGAAATACCGGATTATGATAACTATGAAATAGGTATATTAAATTATAATAATGCAAAGGTTTTTATTGATGATAAATTGCAAGATAAAAATAAAAAATTATATAAGGGCTTGCATAGATTAAAAATAATTATATCTGAGGCAGAAAAAGGTAATTTAATTATATACTGGAAAAAAGCAAATGAAGAAATAAAACCGGTTCCAATGAATTATTTCATTAATTCAAATAAAATTTATGGACTTTTAGCAGAATATAAAAATGGGGATGAAATAATATATAAAGCATTAGAACCAATAATGCAATATAATAGTTATTTTTATTATCCACGATATGGTATAATAAATAAATGTAAGGGAAATATATGCAATGTTGTATTAAAGGGATATATGGAAATTAAAGAAGATGATTATTATAATATAATTTTAGATACAGATAGGGAAGCACAAGTATTTATTGATCGAAAGTTGGCATCAACTAAGGTTGAATATGGTAAACCAGAAGTTTATGATATACATTTAAATAAAGGCAGGCATAAAATAGAAATAAAATCAAAATCAGCACAGATTGAGACACCAACAAGATTAATGATGAAAAAAAAGAACCAAAATTTGTTTTATCCGGTTTTATCTAATTGTGTAAAACCATTTTAAAATATGTTATAATGTATATCAAAATTATTTAAAAATACATTGGGAGGTTTGCAATGGAAAAAAAAGGTGAAAAAAAATTAAGAAAGAAATTAAAGGGACCTAAAATTAGTAAAACAGTAATTGAAAAAAAAGAAGATATAGAAGAGGATATTATAGACCAGATAATAAAATTTTTTAATAATTTATTTGTTCGCAAGCAAGAGAGCACAAAAGAAAACAAAAAAATTGTAATAAATAAAAAAGTTTTGTTAACTACTGGTATAATATTATTTGCTTTAATTGTAATGACTTTTACAATGATTAAGGCAGTGCAGAGGCAAATAAATTTTAATAAAAGGCCTGAGTTAATATCTTTTTGGGACCCAAAGTATAAAGGGCAGGTAGGGATGCCGGTTTATAATGACCATCAATTCATTATTGATAATATTGCTCGAGAAATACAAGTTCATAAAAAATTGGATGGAACGCTTGTAGATATTATATCATTGGAATTTGTGCCTGTTTGGGTTGCAGAAACATCAAAAGGATTGGTTTTAGTAAAAGCTGAAAATTCAGATAATTTATATTATTATAATGGTAAAAAATTAGAAAAAGTATTATTAATACCTGGATTAAATTTAGCACCTAATTTTAATATAGATAGCGAGGATAATATTTATTTTAGTAATACTGCAGAAGCAAAAATTTTAAAATATTCGCTTGATGGAACAAAATTGCTTGAGTTTGGTGGATATGGAAAAGGAAGGGATAAATTTAAAAAGCCAGGTAGAATATTTTTAGATAAAGATGACAATTTATATGTATATGATATAACGACACCCATAAAAATAAAAGTATGGACAAAAGAAGGAAAATTCATAAAAGAAATAAATACGGGGATGAAAGAATTAAGAGGATGGGAGTCAATGGCAATAACACATAATGGGAATATATACATAAATGACCTTTTTGAAAATAGTATAAGGGTTTATAGCAAGGAAGGAAGGTTGCTTGGAAAATTCACTGGGGATGCGAGTGGGAGATATGGCATTGGCATTCCTAATTGCTTATCTGGAGGTATAGACAATATTGTATATGTTCATACCCAGGCATTTAGACCTATAGATTATTAAAAAGAGGTAGATTAATGACAAAATGTCTTGTAATTTTAACTTATAATGAGATAGAAGCAGTAAAAAAATTATTTGAGAAAATTCCAATTAAAAAATACGATGAGTGTTTTGTGATAGACCCGGGTTCTACGGATGGAACAATAGAGTTTTTTAAAGGGAAAGGTGTGGAAGTAAAAATTCAACCAAAAAAGGGAAGGGGCGTTGCATTTGTGATGGCGGGGCAAGTTGCCAAAAGTGATTTGCTTGTGTTTTTTGGACCAGATGGAAATGAAAACCCAGAAGATATTGAAAAATTATTTCAGGGTTTAGAAGAAGGTAACGATATTGTTATAGCATCAAGGTTTATGAAAGGAGCAAAAAATGAAGAAGATGAAAGTTTATTTCCTCTAAGAAAATGGGGAAATCAAATTTTTACCTTGCTTGTAAATATTTTTTTTAATAGAACAGGTAAATACATAACTGATACAATAAATGGTTTTAGAGGAATAAGGCGTGATAAATTAAATGATTTAAATTTAACAGCAGAAGGATTTGCCATAGAATTTCAAATGACAATAAGGGCATTAAAAAAAGGTTATAAAATAAAAGAAATACCAACTATAGAAGGGGAAAGAATCGGGGGCAAAAGTAAAGCAAAATCAATACCTACGGGATTGAAAATTTTGAATGTATTGATTAAAGAGCTTTTTATAAAATAAAATATGTTAAAATATTATCTAAATAAAGTGCGCAGAGATTTTAAATATTTTTTATTTTATAAAAGCCAGAAAAAGTTAAAATTACTTCCTGAATATAAAATTCAAAACGATAGATACGAAAAGTTAAAAAATGAATTTTTGGATAATTATTTAGAAATAAAAAAATACGATAGCAATAAATTTTTAAATAGTTCATGGTTAAATTTTAAAGAAAAAATAGAAAAAATAATGTTGCCATATCCTAAATTTAATTTCCTTGCTAATCCAATTATTTTATTTACTATGGTTGCAACTGCTGGTGGAAATTGGATGCGTTCACAATTAAAATTTTTAGAAGAAAGATTAAATGAAAAAGAATTATATAGATTGCTTGTAGAATCGCCTTTTGGTGAACCTTTGATACTTTGTGAAAAATATTTAACTTCACATAGTAGTATTCAACATTTGTATAGTATAGAAAGATATTTTTATAAAACAAATAATAAAATGGAAAAAATAAAATCAATAATTGAATGGGGAGGCGGATATGGGAATTTAGCTAAAATTTTTACAAGAAAAATAAATAAAGTTATAACATATATAATAATAGATATCCCCATTTTCTCCTTAATACAATATTTATATTTATCTGTTATATTTGGTGAAGAAAATGTTATATTATTAAAATCGCCCGATAAAAAAATTGTAGAAAATAAAATAAATATTTTGCCATTATGCTTTGTTGAAAGTTTAAATTTTAATTCTGATTTTTTTATTTCAACATGGGCATTAAGTGAAAGTACAAAAGAAGCACAAGATTATGTAATAGAAAATAGAAATTTTTTTGGGGCAAAGTATTTGCTTTTAGCCAATCAAAGGAGCGATTCAAGTTTTAAATATGCTGAGAATCTAAATAGAATTGCCAATGATAAAAAAGCAATATCAGAGGAAATAAGTTTTTTAAAGGGAAATTATTATCATTTTATTTAATGATCCTGA
>Ga0123519_10009359_pt1 | contig 14774 bp, 9 predicted proteins | sample YelNatPaOPRAMG02_FD_87396 | JGI IMG/M metagenome (GOLD analysis project Ga0123519, IMG submission 87396) | Hot spring microbial communities from Yellowstone National Park - Yellowstone National Park OP-RAMG-02 (version 2) | ecosystem: Environmental > Aquatic > Thermal springs > Hot (42-90C) ...
GCAGAATCCGGCTTATTTGAATTTCAGTCGGGAGATTTATAAATTAGCCAAGCAATTTTGTGGTAGGCAGTTACGGTTGATGGCGGATGTGGTAATGATTAAATGGCTAACCTTGGGTTTGCAACAGGATATCCTTGAGCGGATTCGTGATACAATCTTCACGCTCACCGCACCAACACCATAAAAATAAAAAGATAACCGGCACCTTTCCCAATCCGAGCGGGAAGGGTGCCGACTTGAAATTTATTATAAAAACTTTGGTTCTTTTTGGGCTTGTGCCTTTTTGTCTTCTTAAGCCATTCCAAGGCTTCAATATTCCTTTTGTCTTTTTTTGACCACTCGGTAAGTTTTTCACAAGGAAATTCCAAACATTCGTTACAAAAGTCTAATCGGTGTTCATCAACACAACAAATAGGTTGGTTAGGGAGTTGGTTCAAAGGTAGGTTTTCTTAACGATGTTCTTTTTAAAGCACTTATTCTGGTTCGTGCCGAAACAAAGGGTTGACCAATTTTAGTGCTCGGTGAAGCGGGTTAAAAAGATTAAAGATAGTTTTAAAAGTTTAAACCAAGGGTTTGTTAATAACTAAAGTCAAAAAGAGGACAGAAGGAGAAAGATTAGAAATTTAAGAATTAAATCCTTCTCCTTGTAAATTCGGTCGCTCTGCTTCGGTCTTTTTCTTTAGACTGCTATTATTGGTTTAACCTTTAATGAGTTCAAATGTGCCAGGTGCAACTTTTCGGAACAGGTCAGGATTCGCCCGTAATGCTGAATCAACGGTTCTGCTTGGGTCCTCACGATGCGAGCGGAAGCCGCGCTCAAGGAGTTTTTCGGTCAACTCTTTTGCCTTCATCGGTCGTTTGGTGCGCTTGAAGACTTCAATAATAAGTTCCTTCGCACTCTTTTCGCCGCGCGGACGACGAACTTTCACAACTCTTGTTTTTCTTGCTACCTTGCCAATTTCGATTTTTTCAATTTCCTGACGAATTGTAGCAAGTTCTTTCTCTAAACGGGTTGCTTGTTCTTTTAGGATTTCCAGACGGATTCGGTTTTCTACTATCTTTCCTATCTCTTGGGAAAGGTTTTTTATGTTTGGCTTCATTGTTGTCTCCTTTCTTAATTTTTATAGGATAATCATATAAGTTTTTCACAAAATGTCAACCTTTTTTAATGTCCACAACAGCCAGTTGATTTTGACGGTGCATTTATGTATTTTTCCGGATTTTTATCAAATTCCTTTTTACAATTGGGTGCACAAAAGTAGTAGGTCTTGCCTCGGTATTCACTTTTGGCTGAGGCGGTCTTTTCATCTATTGTCATTTTGCAGACTGGGTCTTTTACCATTTTTCTCCTTTCCACTATTAATAATACATTTATTGATTTAACAAGTCAAGACAAAAAAAATTCAAATAATCGGTTAAATTTTGTCCTTGACTTTATAATCTATCGCGTATACTTATAAGTGTTAAAGAATAGAAAGGAGTTTATGCTATTTAACCAAAAATCAAGATTCATTCTATTTATCGTTCTGGGTGCGCTTTGGCTTTTTGCCCAAGAACTTGATTATGTGCCGGGTGAGATGTTACTTCAATTTAAAAATGAGTGTCGAGGTTTGATTAATCTTACGCAAGAGAATGGCATTGAACTTTTTGGGATAAAAGCGATTGATGAACTGAACCGACAATGGAAGGTCTTGAAAATCAAGAAAGTGATTTTAGACCCAACCCCGGATACAATTGCCATGCGTATGGGTTTAGATTTACTTTATCACCTCACCTTTCCCAAAGAAACTGACATTGAAAAAATAATTGAAGTTTATAAGGCATCGCCTTATGTAAAATATGCCTGTCCAAATGTGATTTATCAAGTTACGCGCATACCCAATGACCCACGCTATCCTGAACAATGGCACCTACCCAATATCGGTTGTCCGCAAGCTTGGGATGCCTCAACTGGTGATACCGCAGTGGTAACCGCAATTGTTGATATGGGGATAGATTATAACCATGAGGATGTGCAGGCTAATTTATGGATAAACCCGGAAGAAGATATTAACCATAATGGTCGGTTTGACCCAGAAGATTTAAACGGCTTTGATGACGATAATAACGGTTATGTTGACGATGTAATCGGCTATGATTTTCTCAATGGCGACCCCGACCCGATGCCCGATACACCTGCTGACGACCATGGTATGCACTGTTTTGGCATTGCGACTGCAGTTACCAATAATAGCACAGGTGTCGCAGGCATTGGTTGGGGGATAAGGGGAATGGCTTTGAAGTGTGGTAACAATTCGGGAATCTATCTCTATCCCGCGATTGCAGCAATCTATTATGCAGCGGATAATGGCGCCTGGGTTATTAGTATGAGTTATGGTAGTTACCGGGGTCAAAATGAAGCCGAAAGTACCGCCTTGGCTTACGCCTGGGAGCGCGGTCTGGTCGAAGTGGCAGGTGCCGGAAATGATAATGTCCAAACCCCTCATTATCCATCTGCCTATTCTTGGGTGATTGCCGTAGCAGCAAGTAATGCCAGTAATGTGAAAGCGGATTTTTCTAATTATGGCACTTGGATTGATATCTGTGCCCCCGGGGTTCATATCTTATCAACCATCACTTCCAATAATTATGCTTTTTACGATGGAACATCAATGGCAACTCCAGTTGTTGCTGGTGTTTGTGCCTTAGTCAAATCGGCTTTTCCGACAATGACCAATGCCGAATGCACAACCCGAATCTTTTCCTCTTGTGATTCTATGCCCGACCCATTATACCGGTCAGGACTATTGGGTTACGGACGGGTGAATGTGGCAAAAGCAGTCCTTCAACCCATCCGCAGTAATTTAAGCATTACCGATTTTCGTTTCAATGACCAATCCGGAAATAATAATGGTATTCCCGAGCCGGGCGAAGAAGTCGCTCTAATCATTACCTTGGCAAATGAAATTGGCTGGCAACCAGCCAATGCTATTACAGCAATTATCAACAATGATGACCCCGAGATTGAAATCTTAAAAAATTACGGCTCATTTCCCAATATCCCGCCTGGTGGTAGTGGTAACTGTTCAGCCGATTCCTTTATCCTTCGGATAAGTGACAGTGCGCCACCATACCGGGCAAGATTCAACCTTACCTTAACTTGTAATCCACCAACGCTTAATCCTTTTCAGCAATTGTTCTGCGTGATTGGTCGACCAAGGGTCTTATTAGTTGATGACGATGACGGTGACAATATTGAGCGGTGGTATCAATGCGCTTGCGATAGTTTGGGGGTAATTTACCGTCTATGGTCGGTTAGCGGTTTAGGTTCGCCTTTGCTTGATACCTTGAATCATTACCCAGTGGTTATCTGGTTTACTGGGCTTGATAGTACCCAAACCTTAACCAACACCGATATGACCAATCTCAGTTCTTATCTTGACAACGGTGGTAATCTATTCTTATGCGGTCAAAATCTTGGGCAGGAGATTGGTGCCGAGCCATTTTATCACGATTATCTCCACTGCCGGTATCTTTCTAATCGGATTCAGACTGGGTCAATTCCCAAAGTCGTTGGGATTGATGAAGACCCAATTGGCTACAGTAGCACTGATACCTTAGTTTTGCTTGGTGTGGGTGGAGCCAACAATGCCCGGTCAATGGATGGGATTCAACCCATAGGCGGTGCGGTTGGCTCTCATCATTATGTCCAAAATCCGGATACGATTTATGCCGGGATTCATTTTGCTGGTGATTATAAAGTTGTCTATTTTGGTTTTCCGTTTGAGGCGATTGATGCGGCGACTCGGTATACCCAGAAAAAGGAAATCTTGCGCCGGATTTTGGTATTCTTTAACGAAAGACTTCCTAAAATTGCTGAAGAATTTCCGCTTTCTTCTTTCCGCATTCCGAATTTAACTTGCCGACCCAATCCGTTCTCAACCCATACCATCATCTACTTTTCGCCGAAAACTCAAAATCAAATTCGCCTCAGGCGGACAGTAAATATTTATAATCGTTCTGGTCGATTAGTCACCAGTTACAAACTATCAACCACAAGCAACTGCCTAATTTGGGACGGTACCGATTTTTCGGGTCGACAAGTACCACAGGGTATTTACTTCTGCGTAATCCAGAACGGTGATTTAATTTCCGAAATCACTAAATTGATAAGAGTAAAATAATAAACGAACAAAAAGGCAGTGACAAGAACCGATGGACGCAATGCGAAATCGGTATCTCGTGAAACAAGACAAAAGATAAGAAATAAAAAAGCAAACCTACTCATAACTCTTTCCGGTCAACTAATCCTGGCAGTACTTGTCATTTTATCTACCTTAAGCGAATTACAAGCCAAAGATAGCACCCCCTGTTCTTGGAATCAGAAGAATAGGGGGTTTGAGGGACAAAGTCCCGCAAAAGTCTGTCTATTTTTTGACGATGGTTATTATTCAGTCTACTATTATGCCTATCCAATACTAAAAAAACATCGCCTGCCCGCTACCTTGGGATTAGTTGCCTCAAAGGTGCAAAAGCCAAATACCAGAAAGAATTTCCTTCACCATTTACGCTTTGGATTTCTTAATCGGAACGAAGTTTCCGAGATGATAGACTCCTTGGGGGTTGAGGTTGCGAGCCATTCGGTAACCCATCGCCGACTTACTGAAATTTCGGATACAATGGACCTGCGCTACGAGTTGTTCTACTCAAAACAAGTTTTGGAGTCATTGTTTCAACAAGAAGTTATCACCTTTGTTTATCCTTATGGCAAATATGATGACCGAATTTTAAGATTAACGCAAGCCGCTGGTTATAAAATTGGTCGGACAACCGAATTTGGTGAACCAAATTTCTGGGTTGCACCATTAAAAGTTCCAATCAAGGAAGTAAGAAATACAACCACCCTTGATGAAATCATTACTCATATCAAACGATTTGACATCACTGTTTTACTTTTTCATCGGATTCTTGAAAAACCGAGTCTTTTTACTGAGTTTAGTGTCAGTCGCTTTGATAGTCTTTTAACCTTGCTTGATTCCCTAAAGGTCAAGGTAATGACTTTGCGTGGGTTATATGAGGAGTGGCGGCGTGAAGTCTTTGCTAAGGCGGTAATAGAGAGGGGAATACTTGACCGAAAAAATTGGTCGGATTATTTATTTCAAAAGGTAGACATCGACCAGACCCGAACCTCTACCCGATTTTGACATAATATATTTAAGATTCGCCTTTTCACCAATAAATATATCAATATGTTTACCTTTGACATCAGAGCCGATGTCCTGCGCATAAAAGATACCGTTATGGACACCAAAATCGCCCAGATATAACCTCTCATATTGGGGAATATAAACTCTTGAACCCAAAGGAATGAAATTGGTATCAACTGCAACTGATTTTAAGGTAGTCAGGCTATGTCCGCCAAAGCCAAGAGGTTCCAGCACAATTCTTACTGCATCTTTCCGTTTAAGGTAACTAATAAGTCTACCATCTTTCAGTCGTGCCACTCCTTCTTTTTTAAAATCTTGGACGAAATGTCTTGGAAAGTAACCCAAAAGACCACCATTATCTAAATACAAAGGAACTTCTCGCCTTCCCGAGTATTCGGTTTCCGGCACAATCCAGTAATAGGTTACCTTGAATTTACCTATGCTTTTTGCCTCGCCTAATGGTAAAGAATCAACTGTTTTTACTCGCCACTCAGCGATCGGGGTCGGTTCATATTCAACTTTGGTCGTTACGCAAACCACTGACCAAAGTAAAGTAAAAATTATTAATGTTCTTAACATAACTCTTACAATTTTTAAAATACCAAGATTCCTGTCAGTTGCGCCTCTCCGCCCGAGGCGGACTCAACGGACGCATCGCTTGGTTAGTATAGCGAAAATGAGGAATATGTCAATAATTGCCCGAGGCAAATCGCGGTTTGCTTCAAGCAGTTGACTTCATAGGAATTTAATGGTAAACTATACAAAAGAAATGCGCAAAAATACCTTACAAGGCAGAGACGAGAAACAAGGCAGTGATTAGATGATAGGGACAAGGGAAAAGTTAAAAATACTCGCTACTCGCGACTATCATCTCGCGACTGCCTTGTCCGTCCTTCTTTGTCTTACACTGATCTTTCCTTTGATAGCATTTGGACAATTAGCCCCTGAGATTTGGGCTAAGATTACCGCCGCGGGTGCTAAAAAACGGCTTGACTTGGCAGTTAGTCAATTTGATTTACCCAAGGACTGTCCACCCAGCCTTGCCGAAATGGTCAAAAATATCAATGAAGTCCTAATTGCTGATTTAGATTTTTCCCTCTATTTTACAATCTATCAGGCGGATTCATTATCAAAAGGGAAAAAATTGTCTTTTGATTATTGGGTAAAGACCGGGGCATCGGTTCTCCTATCCGGTGAGGTTTCATACCGCAAATCTTCCACCCAATTGAAGATTACCCTTTACGACTTATTATTACGCCGCCCAATCGCAACCAAGGATTATAATATTATTGAAAATTGGCGTTGGCTTGCCCATATGATTGCCGATGATGTGATAAAACTTTTAACCGGTGAAGAAGGTATTTCCCAAACCGAAATCGCATTCTCCTTGAAAACCAAAGAAGGCAAAGAACTGGCAGTTGTTGATTATGATGGAGCCAATCCTTATAAGATTACTGATACCAAAGGATTTGTCCTTTATCCGGATTGGTCGCCAAAGGGTGACAAGATTGCCTTTTGTAGTTATGACAATAAATCCAACCTTAATATCTACACTTATGACCTAACCAAAGGCAAAATAACTCAACTTACCTCAAGGCAGGGTTTAAACACCACACCAACTTTTTCGCCTGACGGTAAAGTCCTGGCTTGTGCCTTATCCGATTGCAACAATCTCAATCTATATCAATTGAGTTTGGATGGAAGAAATTCAAGACGCATCACGACCAGTTCCTCAATCGCAATTTCGCCCAGTTGGTCACCGCAAGGCCGAGAATTAGCCTTTGTCTCGGACCGCACTGGAGTTCCTCAAATTTATATTATCAATGCCGACGGCACCGATTTAAGGCGGCTAACTTATGAAGGTTCTTATAATACTTCACCTGCCTGGTCACCGCGCGGTGACTTAATTGCCTATGTCTCCCGAACCAGCAGTGGCAAAAATCAAATCTTTATTACCGATATCAACGGCGAGTCAAGTATGCAACTCACCTTTGAAGGCAATAACGAAGACCCCGCCTGGTCACCCGATGGATTACATATCGCATTTGCCTCCAATCGCACCGGTTCTTGGGAGATATACACAATGGCTTGGAACGGTCAGAACCAAAAAAGAATTACCAATACCGGTGGCGCATTCTCGCCCACCTGGTCGCCAAGATTAAAGAAATAAACTGTTAACTTTAACTGTCAATCCGCTCAGGCAGAAACGGTCGGTTTGATTTATTTTATAACCACCAATTTCTTCTTTAACAACTTATCATTAGCCGAAAGGATGTAAAAATAGACTCCAGGATTAACCTTTTTACCCCGACTATCTTCACCGCACCATTCAAGAACAATGTTACCCGGTTCTTTACACTCATTAATTAAAGTCTTAATCAATCGGCCAGTTACATCATAAATACTTAAAGTAACCTTAGACTCCAGTGGTAGAGAAAATTTAATAATAGTATGAGACCGGCAAGGATTAGGAGTGTTTAGGTAGAGCGTAGGATAAATATTGGAAGTATCCGATTTGGGCAAAAAAGAATTGGTGGAAAATCCAAAAGTCGGTATATATTCCCAGAATTCTAAGGTGTTATTACCTTTTAAGGCATAGATTGAACCTAATGCATAGGCAAGCGAACCTCCACTCTTTATTTTCTTATTGCTCGGTCCTTTTGGAATAGTGTCCAGCAAAATCCAGGTATCTAATAAAACCGAATACGACCAGAACTCTTGGGTATTGCCACCTTTGAAGGCATAAATTATTCCAGATTCTGCAAATGTCATTGAACCCCCGTCTTTAACCTTCTTTTTACCCCAAGCAGTTTGAATAGGCATTGTTTTCTTCGTTAACCAAGAATCGCCAGCCATATCATAAGCATAAAATTCATTGTATTTTGCTTTTAGGAGATATATTGTGTTATTACCATCACAGGCAAGGCAACTACCCTTATCAAACCCTTTTTGGGAAGGTCCGGCTGGTGCCTCCTTTCTCTTTAACCAAGTATCCCCTTGGATATAATAGGCATAAAACTCTCTTGTCTTATTTCCTTTCAGGCAAAAGACAAAACTGGAATCACCTTTTTGGGCATAAACCAATCCCGCACCGCCTTTTATCTTCTTTCCTCCACCTAAAGGCACATCTTTTTGGGTAACCCAAGAATCACTCACTATATCATAAGCCCAAAATTCTTGGGTATTGCCACCCTTTAAGGCATAAATAATATTTTCCCCGTTGTAGCACAATGAACCGCCTTGTTTTACCCTTTTTCTATCCGCACCAAAAGGAATTGAACAGCAAGAAAACCAGGTGTCCTGGCTAATATTATATTTATAGAATTCCAAGGTATTATTACCTTTTAAGGCATAGATTGAACTGTCAGCAAAGACTAAACAGGCACCGGCTTTTACTTTTTTATTTTTGGTTCCAATTGGCATATTCGCCTTTTTCTGCCAACCAAAAATGGGGGCTGGTAGTTTGTATTCACCACGAAAGACGCCGTTTCCTCCTGTACCAAGCCAGATGATATGCGGATTATGAGGGTCAAAAGTCAAAAAATAAGTCCGCCCGCAACTTAACCCAAAATTCTCTTGCTGCCAACTCGCCCCACCGTTAGTACTAATAAAGATGCCCTTACCGGTGCTTGAATCATGATAGGCATAGTTAGTCATACCAATGATGATTAAATTGGTATCAAATGGACTAACCTGAAAGGTGCGAATCTCTTCTTGAAAACCCCGGCTCTCAAATATCGGGTTTGGCTCCCAAGTCAAACCGCCATCGGTCGAACAAAAGACTTGATTAATGGTGATATAGTTTGCATCCCAACTTCTTGTCCAAAGGTATATTTTATTAGAATTTAAAGGATTCATTTCAATTCCCCGGGGCTCTAAGTTACTACCTGGTAAATTGAGCTCAAACCACAACTCGCCACCATTGGTCGTCTTGTAAACTTTTTCCCGTTGACTGAGGCAGAGATAAAGCGTTGACGGATTTTGCTTAGCCATAGCCAACACATAAGGCCGGGCTTGTTGAAAAGAGTCACTACCCGGAGTTATTGCTAAACCATTATTTTTTGAAACCCAGTTTGAACCACCATCAGTTGTTTTATAGACCCCATATCTATTCATCCAGATATAGATAACTTGTGGATTAGTTGGGTCAATGAGAATCGGGCATATCGCACGCCGGCCGGGCAAGTTGGTGCTGAGCAAAATCCAGTTTTCCCCGGCATCGCTGGACCGCCAAATCAGTCCAGAATCAGTGGTCCACGGACCGGTTGCCGCATAGAGGATATTGGACGATTCCGGATGGATGGCAATAAAAAAATCGGTATTGCCGGTTGGTTGCATCTCATCGTGTATCCATTTAAAAGAATTACCACGGTCAGTGCTCCGCCAAGTCCCACCATCACCAAGCCCGACATAGATTTTATTTGAATCAATTGGGTCAACAACGATATGCCGAATGCAGGTAATTTCAAGCCCGCGGCTTTTCCAGTTATCATCTGGACCGATTGATTCGGTATAACATTGTTGCCAAGTTTGACCAGCGTTGGTGGTTCTGACAACGGCCACGGCTGATGTATAGAAGAGCATTGCGGTATCGGCTTGATTCATTGTCAAACCATAAGGTTGGGGTGTGCCATAGAATCGCACCCAGCCCCTTTGCACATTGAGACTGGTCGTAATCCTTGACCAGGTTTGACCTTGGTTGGTGGTTTTATAAACACCGCCCGACCCGTAATAACATCCACCAGCGTAAAGCACAATTGGGTTGCGGGAATTGATTATGATATCAATGTATTTAGCCCGCGGTAATCCGGTTGTGCAAGGCGCCCAAACTTCACCGGCATTGGTGCTTTGCCAAACCCCACCACGCCAAGCGATAACCGTGTCCGACCAAATTGTGAGAAAAAGTTGAGAAGGATTGGTCGGATTGATCGCAATACTTCTGGGAAATGTGCTATCATCAAAAGTGGGCAACCCGTTATTTTTTAATAGCCAATTTTCACCGCTATCCGTGCTTTTATAGACACCAAGGTGGGTGACAGCATATAAGATATTGGAGTTGGTTGGATGAACTGATAGGTAATAGATTAGAGCGGTGGTATCAATACCGGTATTTCTTATCATCCGCCAAGATTCGCCAGCATCGGTGCTTTTGAAGATAGCACCCTTAATTTGAATCGGTCGCCAGCGATTGATATCGCAATGTCCAATCCGAGGCATACCAATTCCCGCATAGACAATTGATGAATTTTGTGGGTCGATTGCCAACGCACCAATCGGTGCGGTATAATTGAAGATGCTCGGGTTGGGAAAACCATTTCGCTTCATTTGCCAGGTCTCACCGCCGTCGGTGCTTTTGTGAACGCCACCCCAAGTGCCAAGATAGATGACCCCGGAATTTTGTGGGTCAATTGCAATTTTTTCCACATAATAATCGGTAAGTCCATTATTAACAATTCGCCAGGATTCGCCAAAATCAGTTGACTTATAAATTCCTCCAACATCTGAGCCAACGAAAACAGTGCCGGGATTCAGTGTATCAACCGCCACGGTAGTAAGCCAACCACAACCACCCGGACCAATTGAATGCCAGGTTAAGTCAGCCGAACCAAAAATCGCAAAGGGAAACAGGACTAAAAGAATAATAAAGAATTTGAAAATCCTCATTTTATCCATATATAATTTTATCCAAAAATTCATTCCAAGTCAATCTGAACATTCACTTGGTCTTAGACGGATTTTAAAAGAATCAAAAGATAAACCCCGAAACTATAAAGCATAACAAAATAGAACCATTCTTTAGGTTTTTTAATAAAAATAGTATAACTTATGGTCAAAAGCGAAAAAATAACCGCACCAATCCACACCTTCGGGATAAAGATTATATAACACGAATAAGAAATCCCAATAATGATTGCTATTGGTAATCTCCCGACAATAGAATCTTTATAGAATAAACTCGGCAAAGTAATGACTCGGGTAATACGGTCACCGTTAACATCTTGAATATCCTTGGCAATAAAACCGAGGGTAATACCCAAAAGTGTTGGAATTAAGATTCTTTTCGGGATTACACTTAGTGCATAATTACCCCAAAAAAGCGAACAACCCATCGCAATGCCCAAGATTGCCGCTACCGCTAAAATAAAGGTTGAAAGCAGGGGAACCCGTTTTAGCCGGATTGGCGGTACTGAATAGATGATACTTAAAAGTAGAAAACTGAACATTAGCAAAAAGCAGAAATAATTGATTATTAGGGCAAAGGTCAGGGACAGGGTAATCAAACAAAACCCCCAAATTAAATAATAATTTTTCTCTATTCCTTGCCCCAAAGGGTTTCGCTTCCGGCTTAAGCGGTCGGATTCAATATCAAAAAAATCATTAATCACCTGGGCTGATTGAAACCCTAAGGCTAAACTTAAAACTAAAAGAACAAGCCCTAATAGATCAAAAAGTCCACTTATGGCGAGTTGACCTCGCTTCGCTAAGATAAAACCAAAAATTCCAATCCCGCTATAGAATAACATTCGCTCCCAACGCAGGGAATTAATCAAGATTTTGAAAGAAGCCTGGTTTAAGAGGCGATAATAGATAAAGAACAAGCAGAATAACAACAAGGCAAATATTATAGCAAATTTCTGTTGGTCAGAGTTAAGAACGCCACCAGTTAGGTAAACATCCTCTGGTTTGTCCAGTGCAATAATCGTTGGCAATGCTCCCCAGAAGATAATTATCCCTAAGGGAATTACAAATAACGAAAGAGCAAGTGCCAACCGCTTTCGTTTTAAGTAAGCATAAAAAGCAATCAAGAACGCAATCAGGATAATAATGACTCTTTGACCTGGTGACACACCAATTGGCACAAGTGATTGCCAAGGATTTAGGAAATGAATGAAAAATGTTTTTAGCCGTAAGGGATAGGTTAGTAAATAGCCACCGCCGACAATCCAATCAATAATTGGTACAAACAAAATTAGACCTAAACCAACACTACCGACCCCGGTCACCTTCTTGATTTCTTCTTTTATTGTGATGGCAATAACCATTACTAATAGCAAAAATAGACTCAAGTAGAAAAAGGGGAAATGAATAAAATACTGGATGACTGCCGGATAATTGAATTCTCCGTAACCAAGTCTGAAGCCCGACCTACGGACTGCTTCCAGCGGTTCAAAAAAGATTCTTAAAAAAATGAAACTAAAAACAGTGAGAAAAGAAAGATGGAGCGGCGTAGCTTCTAAATGAGTAATTAATTTATTCACCCAGTCTTTTTGTGTTTGGTCGCCGGTGCGGATTAATTAACTATTACAACCTTACCGACTAATCTTTTATCGCCTCCTTCCAAGACAATAAAGTAATTGCCGGCTGGAACGCTTCTGCGGTTTTGGTCGGTCTTGTCCCAATTGATACAAAATTCACCATTGCCCCAGGTTTTAAATAGGTTTTTAATCAACTTCCCTTGATTATCATAGACCTTTAATTCGGTTTTCTTTAGGCCAAAGGTTGATATTTTAATTTCAATATTTCTCGGAGAGATTGTAGGGGTAATGCTCAGATTAGGTTTTACGGGCTGGACAACTCTTGCCTCTTTTATTGATGTAATTGGTGAAATCTTAAACGGTGCCCGCGTAACCGCAATGCTTACTGCCGTATCGCGATTGTAACTACTCATTGCAGTATATCGGATATAGCAACTTTCCGATGCGATACCCTCTGGAATTCGCCACTGGTAGCGACCGTTGTTAGGAGTGTTGGGAGTAATCATTAACCAAGGACCATTTAAACCGGTGGTTGAATATTCCAGTCGCATATTCGCAATTCGTCCCGGTGGCACACCGCAGGTCCAGTCAATAAAAAGGACTGAACCAGCCTCAAATCGCTCTCTCCCCCGCGGAAAGACCGGAAAGACAAATAAACTCTCGGGAACCGAAGTCTCTTTATAAAATCTTAAATGGTTAATCGGATTCCAACCACTCCCTTCTTCACTCACCAAAGCGATATCCGGATAACCATTATGGTCGGCATCACCACCAACCCGAAATGCCTCGGCACTACCCGGACCCGGCGTATAGAAAGTCACATCTTGAGTCCAACTACCCGCTCCATTACCAAGCCAAAGGGTAATTGTGCTATCACCAAACGCAATCACATCAATGTAGCCGTCAATGTTCATATCATAGAGTTGAGTTAAATAATAAGGACCGGCAGTTGGCAGATTACCCGAGAAATTAGCCCAAGTATTATTGCCCTGCCAAGTCCAGACTTCAATACCACCATTAGTATTAGTAAAGGCGAAATCCATATCACCATCATTATCCACATCACCCAAAGAAGTTCCTAACCTGCCCAAATTTCCTGCTGGTGGTAGATTGCCATCGGCTAAAACAAAATTACCTTCTCCATCACCAAGATAGATACTTCCATATTGATGGGCCACACAGAAATCAGCATTGCCATCGCTGTTCACATCACCAAAGTTAAAATGCATCGTTGAATTTCCGCCCAAGAAACCAAAACATTGGCGCCAGGTGCCATCACCGTTATTTAAAAAGATATGAATTCCGTCATCAGCCCCAAATGAGACACTACCAATGTCTAAATAACCGTCATTATTCACATCAGCGAAATCGGTGCTAAACATTCCCCAATCACCACCAGTGGAAATTCCATCATCCCAGGGTGTCCAGTTTTGGCCTGTGCCATCGCCCAATGCAGCCTCCAGGATTGAATCACCAAAGTCGTCACTGGAATAATTATGGTGCATTCCATAACCAACATCCAGATGGCCATCATTATTAATATCACCAACCGCAATCCCGCCATAGCCAAAATTCCCATTCTGAAAGACATTCCAGTTACCTTGCCCATCACCAAACCAGACCATTATCCCATGTTCTTGGGTATTTATATAAGGTGAACCATGGTCGCCGATGGAAAGAATATCAATATGACCATCTTGATTGATATCCGCCATTTCCAATTCGGTGCGGCCACTCTCCAGTTGTGGGGTCTGTAATCCGGCCGAAGATTCAATGTAGTTAAGTGAAAAGATAACGGTATTGATTAATAAAAGAGCACCAAAAACCACGACAAATTTTTTCATCAATCCTCCTTTCATTATTTAAATCGGTTAACACAAATTTTACGATTAAGAAACCAAATGTCAATCAAAAAAGGGACTTTGTGACTATGCAAAACTCCTTAAACCACAAAAACACGCACCACACAACGCTAATCCGCCTTAGGCGGACACGAAATTAAGCGTTTATTTTGCCGAGGACATCCGCCTGAGGCGGACTCGGCGCTACTTACTGGTAAACCACATAAAATAACTTTATTTTTGATTTATTTGCAAACCTAATCCGCCTCAGGCTGACTTGCCCTACACATTTGCTGGGAAAAGAGACCAAAAGGTTCCTGGTTGTGAAATAAGGAGCCTACTCAGAAGCCTAAGGAATGGGCTAATCTCAAGACTAACCATCTGCTTAACCCCAAGCCCTGCCATTGACCTACGCTTTGGTCTTGCCTTTAGCCAAACATCTTGCCTATCTTTTACCCTACCTGCTTGGCTTACCCAATGCCAACCCCCTA
>Ga0123519_10009362_pt1 | contig 14772 bp, 13 predicted proteins | sample YelNatPaOPRAMG02_FD_87396 | JGI IMG/M metagenome (GOLD analysis project Ga0123519, IMG submission 87396) | Hot spring microbial communities from Yellowstone National Park - Yellowstone National Park OP-RAMG-02 (version 2) | ecosystem: Environmental > Aquatic > Thermal springs > Hot (42-90C) ...
AGGAAGATATTTTAAAAGAAAAAGGACTGAAAGAAAGAAAAATGAAAGGAGAACAGAAATAAAAAAGGACTTCAAAAGAACAGAAAGAAATATCACCTGGTTTTTGAAATCTTTCAAAAAGGAGTTGAAGGCTTTTGAAAGATATTTAATAAAAAGATGTATATTACCCCTTTTAAGTTCAAAAAATGAAAGGGCAGACCATCCCCTTCCCATATCAGGATTTAGATCGAGGGCAATCTTTACAAACCTCTTTGCATAGGATATTTCTCCTCTTTTATAGAGATCCAGAGAAAAAAGGTAAAGGGCATAAGAAAATTCCTCCTTTTCAGAAAAGGAGGAATTTTCTGCTGATTTCAACGCCTCTTCCCTTTTACCCTCTTCCCACAAAAAAATAATTTCCCTCATTTTCTGGGCAGATTCAAAGGCTCTTATATCAAAAACATTAAGAAAGATAACCATTAAAAACAAAAATCTTTTCATTTGCTTTTTTCAAAAAAAGTACTTTTTAATTTGTAAAGAATACTATTCAAAAAGGTTTCCTCCTCTTCTGTAAGATTACCCTTTGTCTTCTCTTTAAAAAGATCAATAAGGTCTATCAATCTTCTTGCATATTCAAGATCAAGCTCACTCTTTCCCGATAATGGGTCATTTATCTCTCCCAGTTTAACCAGAGCTTGAGTGTAAAATGGAACTAATAAAGATGTTATATCAAGAGGAGGTATAAATCTGTTCTTCTTCTCTTCTCCCATTTAAACTTCCCCGCTCCTCAAACATTTATTTTTCATAAAAATATAATATTTTAAAATTTTCTCAAGGTCAAGCAAAAAAATAAATTTGATTTTATCGCTTCAAAACAATAAAATTTTTCTATGAAGGTAAGGGTCAGATTTGCACCAAGCCCTACTGGATACCTCCATGTGGGAGGTGCGAGGACAGCCCTTTTTAATTGGTTGTTCGCAAGGAAAGAGAAAGGAACTTTTATTCTAAGGATTGAAGACACTGATGTTCAAAGATCTTCAGAAGATATGGTTTTAGGAATACTTGAGGGAATGCAATGGCTTGGATTGAACTGGGACGAAGGCCCTATCTTTCAATCCTCTCGTCTTGAAATTTACAGAGAAAAGGCAGAAGAACTCGTTAAACAAGGGAAAGCATACTATTGCTACTGTTTACCTGAAGAAATTGAGGAGAGAAGAAAAAAGACTGAATCAGAGGGAAAAGTCTGGATGTACGATAGGAGGTGTTTTCATCTATCGGAAAAGGAGAAGGAGGAACTGAGTAGAAGGGGAAGGAAAGCAATAAGATTCATTGTTCCTCCCGGGAAAACAATTTTTAAAGATGTTGTACATGGTGAACTTGAATTTGAAAATAAGAATATTGAAGATTTTGTTCTTCTAAAATCAGATGGCTATCCAACCTATCATCTTTCAGTAGTGGTTGACGACATTGAGATGGGTATAACCCATGTTATTAGAGGGGATGACCATCTCTCAAACACACCTAAACAAATAATGCTTTATAATGCGTTTAACCATTCCACCCCTATCTTTGCCCATCTTCCTCTCATTCTTGGACCTGACAAAAAGAAACTTAGTAAGAGGCACGGTCATACTTCCGTTACATATTTTAGAGATATGGGTTATCATCCTCTTGCCATGTTCAATTTTCTTGCGAGGCTTAGCTGGTCTCCAGGAGAGGAAAAAGACATATACACTGTTGAAGAAATGATTGAAAGATTCTCCCTTGACTCAATAAGTCACAACAATCCTATTTTTGACCTTAACAAATTGGACTGGCTCAATTCAAGAATCCTATCAACATTCCCCCCTTCTTTTTTCTTTAATGATTTCAAAGAAAATTTGAAGAAAAGGAAAATATGGGATGAGAGCTTTTCAAAGGATTGGATTGAAAAGGTGATATCCCTTTTCAAAGAAAGAGCGAAGACAATCCATCAACTTGTTGAAGACTCTTTACCATTTTTTTCGGATAATTTTGAATACGAAAAGGAAGCGGTAGAAAAATATCTTTCTGAACCTGAACTCTCTAAATATTTGAAGAAACTTCTCAGCAGACTCTCATTAATAAAAAAATTTGGAAAAGAAGATGTTGAAAGAGTTTGTAGAGAACTGGCAGATGAAGAAGGAATAAAAGCCTCCATACTAATCCATGCAATCAGAGTTGCTCTAACAGGTAAGAGGGTCACTCCTGGTGTTTTTGAAATGATGGAAGTTATTGGTAAAGAAAAGTGTCTTCAGAGAATAGAAAGATTGATATCTTTTTTGGAGGAAAGAAGAGATGGGGATAGAAATTGATGGTGAGCATTTGACCTTCAATGAATTTAAGAAGGTTTGTCTTGAAAAGGAAAGGGTTTTCCTTTCAGATAAGGCAAGGGAAAAGATAAGGAATTGCAGAAAAATTCTTGAAGAGATTATAGAGAATGGTGGGGTGGTTTACGGAATAAATACTGGATTTGGAGCCCTCTCCAATATAAAAATAAGCAATGAAAATCTTAAAAGACTCCAGCTAAATTTAATTAGAAGTCATGCGGGAGCCCTCGGAGATCCTCTTCCAGAGGAGGTTGTCAGGGGGATCATCCTCCTTAGAGCCAATGTTCTTGCGAGGGGGCACTCTGGAGTGAGGGATGAAATTGTGGATTTTCTATTATCCCTTTTAAATAACCAAATCACTCCTTATATTCCTTCTCAAGGATCTGTGGGAGCATCAGGAGATCTTGCTCCCCTTTCCCATCTTGCCCTTGTCCTAGTTGGAGAAGGAGAAGTTTTTTACAAAGGGAAAATTTTACCATCTTCTGAAGTATTAAAGGAAGTTGGTCTTAAACCTCTATCCCTTGAGCCAAGAGAAGGGCTTGCTCTCATAAATGGAACTCAAGTGATGACCTCTATTGGACTGAATGCTTTTCTGCTGGCAGAAAATGTAGTTAAAGCAGGGGATGTCTCCGCTTCAATGACCTTAGAAGCATTAAGGGGTTCTCTCACACCCTTTGACGATAAAATTCATTTCCTGAGACCTTATGAGGGGCAAATTGAAACAGCAAGGATTATAAAAAAATATCTCGAAGGCTCTGAAATCTTGAAATTGAGAGAGAAGGAAAGGGTTCAAGATTGTTATAGTCTTAGATGTATTCCTCAAGTTCACGGTGCAATAAAGGATGTCCTATCCTTTGTCAGGGGAGTTCTCGAAAAGGAAATCAATTCAGTGACAGATAACCCAATTATTTTTCCCAATGAAAAGGAAGTCCTATCTGGAGGCAATTTTCATGGAGAACCTGTCGCATTTGCAATGGATTTTTTATCAATTGCAATGACAGAACTTGGAAATATTTCTGAAAGGAGAATAGATAGATTGGTAAATCCTTCCCTTAACTATGGGCTTCCTCCTTTTCTTACAAAATCCCCTGGCTTAAATTCTGGACTCATGATGGCTCAGATTGTTTCTGCTTCCCTTGCCTCTGAGAACAGAACTCTTTCATTTCCTGCAAGCGTTGAAAACATACCCACAACAGGAGGGCAGGAAGATCATGTTAGCATGGGGACAATATCTGCTTTTAAAGCATGGAAAATAGTGAATAACACTAAGAAAATAATTTCTGCAGAACTACTATGTTCCTCCCAAGCTCTTGAATTTTTAAAACCTTATGAGCCATCACCATTTATTAGAAAGGTAATTCAAAAAATAAGAGAAAAGGTTCCTTTCTTAGAAGAGGACAGTAGAATTGATATTTACTTGAATGAAATATCCAGAATGATAGATTTTTGGGGTCAAATCTTTAATTTTTAATTTTAATTTTTTCTTAAAAATGAAAAATATGATTATTTTTTCTGGAACTTTATGAAACAAACTTTTATAAATAAATACAAAATTAAAGAACCGACCCCAAAATATTAAAACACTTGACAAAGGATAAAAATAGTTAGAAAATCATATCTGATGAAAAAATTAAAGGAGGCTTAAGATGCAAATAAAAATCGAAGGGGAAAAACCTCCCTCGAAGTTAGTTGAAAAATTCCCTCAGTTTAGTGGGGTAAAGGCATATGAATGGGATGACTGGAGGTGGCAGTTAAAAAATTCAATAAGAACAGTTGATAAATTATCTGAATTTATCGAGCTGACAGAAAACGAAAAAATCCAGTTAAAGATGGTAACCTCAGTTTATCCTATGTTTATAACCCCTTACTATCTCTCTCTAATAGATCCCGAAAATCCAGAGGATCCAATAAGGAAACAAGCTGTCCCTTCTATTGCTGAGCTTATAGAGTATAACGACTATGAAGAGGAAGACCCTCTTTATGAAGAAATCGATTCTCCCTGTCCTGGATTGACCCATCGTTATCCTGATAGGGTTCTTATCATAGCTACAAATTTCTGTCCAACTTTTTGCAGACATTGTACAAGAAAAAGAATCTTTAAAAATCATGGAGGGAGAAAACCAACCCTCGATTTAAACTCTGCGATAAATTATATTTCAAAACATGAAGAAATAAGAGATGTGGTTGTTTCAGGTGGAGATCCCCTTACCCTTCCTTTTCCGATACTTGAAAGGATTTTGTCTGCTTTAAGGTCAATTCCTCATGTTGATATTATAAGGATTGGAACGAGAGCTCCCGTAACTTTACCTCAAATTCTATTTGATAATCAGCTTATTTCCATCCTCGAAAAATATGGTCCTATCTGGGTAAACACCCACTTCAATCATCCTGCTGAAATAACAGAATATTCTGAAAGAGCTGTTTTGAATCTTTTAAAGATTGGTATTCCAGTAAACAATCAATCAGTTCTTTTAAAAGGAGTAAATGACAATCCTGAAACTATGATAGAACTTTCAAGGGCTCTTTTGAGAATAAGGGTTAGACCTTATTATATCTATCATTGCGATCCTGTAAAGGGAGTATCCCACTTTAGAACTTCCCTTTGGAAAGGAATGGAGATAATTGAAAGGATGAGAGGTCACATATCAGGACTTGGAGTTCCTACCTATGTGGTCGATGCTCCTGGAGGGGGAGGCAAAATACCTATTAACCCCAACTATATTCTCTCCTTCACAGAAGACACTGTTATCTTGAGAAATTATGAAGGAAAAATCTTCAAATATCATCCCAATGGAAAGGAATCCGATGTTTCTTCTTTACCCTTTTTAAGACAGGAGAAGGGAATTCAAATATATATTAGAAAAAGAAAGAAAAGAGAATGAGAGTTGGTCTTGCCTTTGATTTAAAAGATCACATCAAAATACCTTCAGACCTTCCAGAGGATATATATGAGGAATTTGATATTGAGGATACAATAATTTCAATCGAAGATGTCCTGAAGTCTTTAGGTCATGAAGTTGTAAGACTTTATAGTGGCAAGAAATTCCTCGAAAACATTCTAAAGGAAAAGGTTGATATTGTTTTTAACATTGCTGAAGGGTTCGGAACAAGATCAAGAGAGGCTCATGTTCCATCAATCCTCGAGCTTCTTGGAATACCCTTTACTGGTTCAGATCCTTTGACATTGGCACTAACCCTTGACAAAACAATGACAAAGAGAGTTGTGCAATCCGCAGGAATAAGAACACCAGAATTTGTTGAAATTGACCATTTAGATAACTTTCAACCAGAAATTCTAAATAGTTTGAAATTCCCATTAATTCTGAAGCTATCAAGGGAAGGTTCAAGCATTGGTCTTAGAAGAAACTCAAAGGTAAGAAATATCGAGGAACTAAAGAATAAAATCAAAGAACTTTCAATTTATAAACAGCCGATTTTAATTGAGAGGTTTATCCCTGGTAAGGAAATAACCGTAGGAGTAATAGGGAACGGTAAAAAAACAAGAGTTTTGGGAATGATGGAGATTGCTCCCAGGAATATTCCGAGAGAAGATTTTATTTATTCGCTCGAGGTTAAAAGAAATTGGAGAGAAGAAGTTTCCTACATTGTGAATCCTCAAATCCCTGAAGAGACAAAAGAGGAAATAGAAGAAATGTCCTTAAAAATCTATAACATCCTTGGATGTAGAGATATTTCAAGAATAGATTTCAGACTTGACACTGATAACACTCCCTACTTTCTCGAAGTAAATCCTCTTCCTGGTTTAAATCCTGATTATTCTGATCTTCCAATGATTTCAAGGGGATATGGAATGAGTTATGAAGAACTGATTAAAGAAATTCTAAGTTCTGCTCTGGAGAGATATGGGATTAAAGAGTGATTTAAAAATCGCAGTCACTTTCAACGAAATAATTTTAAGGGATTCTCCTGATATAAAAGAGGTAAAGGAAACAGCAGAGATAATTGCAAATATCCTTGATAAAGATTATAAGGTTGAAATTATCCCCCTTGGAAAGGATATCCTTTCTTTTATTGAAAACTTGAAAAAATCTTCTCCTTCTGCAATTTTCAATTTATGCGAAGCTTTTGCTGATAAAAGTATAGGTGAGATGCTTGTTGCTTCTTTATATGAGCTTCTTGAAATTCCATACACAGGTTCTTCACCTCTTACAATAGGAATTTGTCTAAACAAAATTTTAACTAAGAAATTATTAATTTCCCATGATCTCCCAACACCTCCATGGTTCTTAAAAAGTGAGATAGACAAAATAGACGAAAAAATGTTTCCCCTAATTGTCAAACCTGTCTCGGAAGATGGGAGTTTTGGGATCTTCAGGGAAAACATAATCTTTGAAAGAAAAGATTTGCATAAAAAATTGGAAAAAATTTCTGATAGAATTAAGGTTCCCATATTTCTTGAAAAATACATTGAAGGGAGGGAATTAAATGTTTCATTTCTTGGGGATGAAATAATCTGCATAGGAGAAATTGAATTCAAAATTTACCCACGAATTCTAACCTACGATGGTAAATGGAGGGAGAATTCAGAAGATGATCTTGGCACAATTCCAAGATATCCTGCAGATTTAAAGGAGGAAGAAAAGGAAAGGATAATCAAAATTGCAAAAGAAACCTTCAAAATTTTCGGATTGAGAGATTATGCAAGAATAGATATGAGAATGGATGAGAATGGAAAACTATATATAATTGATGTTAATCCAAACCCTGATCTATCCCCTGATGCTGGTTTCTCAAGGGCATTGAAAGTAAAAGGTATCAATTATGAAGATGGAATAAAAAGGATACTAAAATTTGCCCTTGAAAGGGGGAACATTTTTGCTTGAAATAAGAGCATTAAAAAGAGAGGACAGAGAAGAAATTAGAGAGATTCTTGAAAAATGTAATGTCTTTACCAAAAGAGAAATAGATGTTGCCACTGAACTCATCGACCTATGTCTTTCTGGTTCTTCCGATTACAATATTGAAGTTCTCTCTGATGGAAAAAAAGTCATTGGATATATTTGTTATGGAGAAAATCCGATTGCATCTGGGATATGGGAACTATACTGGATTTGTGTAAACCCATCCCATCAAGGAAAGGGATATGGAGAAACACTTTTGAAAAGAATGGAAGAGATTGTGAAAGAAAAAGGTGGAAGAGCTATTTTCATTGAAACTTCGTCCCTTCCCTCCTATGAGAGGGCAAGAAACTTATATGAAAGATCTGGATACAAAATTATTTGTATTATAAAAGATTTTTATAAAATTGGTGACCATAAAATAATTTACAGGAAGGACATCGAAAATTCCTGAAAATTGAACTTCAAATATTAAAATTTGATTTGAAAAATGAAATAAATTAAATTAATAATTTGTAAAAAAAATTTCAGGAGAAGAAAAAATGAAACATTTGTTCAGGTTTTTAGCTTTGATTTCATTAATCGGTATGGTGTATTCTGAAGAAGGATGGCTCGTAATAATTGGTGGTGGGAAAAGACCAGACTATTTAATAGAGGAGATTATTAAACTTGCAGGTGGAAACCAAGCTCCTATTTTAATTGTCCCTGCCGCGAGTGAGGATCAGTTAGACAGCTCCCTTTATGCAAGACACCAATTTGAAAGTTGTGGTGCAGAAAATGTAAGATACATCCTCTTAAAAAAAGAGGAAGTTGATAGTCCCAAAAATCTTTCAATTGTAAAGAAATGCAAAGCAATTTTTTTCACTGGTGGGGATCAGAACCGTTTAACTTCTTTCCTTCTTGGTACAAAATTTTTAGAAGAAATAAAAAGGATTTACATGCAAGGTGGCGTAATCTCTGGAACGAGCGCTGGAGCTGCTGTAATGAGTAAAATAATGATTACTGGTGAAGAATTATTGTTTAAAGAGGAAAAGAAAGATGAGGAAGGAGGATTCAGGGTAATAAAGAGAAACAATGTTCAAACTGCAAAGGGATTTGGATTCTTAGAAAATGTTATTATTGACCAGCATTTTATTAAGAGAAAGAGATTGAATCGTTTAATCTCGGTTGTTCTCGAAAACCCAGGCTTAATTGGAGTTGGAATTGATGAAGAGACAGCAATAATTGTAGAAAAAGGGAAAAAATTCAAAGTCTTGGGGGAAGGAACAGTAATGATATTTGATGCAAGAAGAGCAAAGGAAATTAGTGAAGATAAAAATGGTAATATCACTGTAAAAAATTTGAGAGTCCATATATTAAAATCAGGCGAGTACTTTGATTTACAAAAAGGAGAACCCATATGAGTAGAAAGTACATATCTATAAACACTTATTTTCTTGTTTTCCTTTTTATTGTTTTAATGGCAATTTTGACATGGATAATACCAGGAGGTGAATACCAATTTCAAGAAATGGATGGTAGAAAAATTGTAGTTCCAAATTCGTTCAAGAAAGTGGAAAGAAACCCTCAAGGGTTATTCTCTATTTTGATTGCTCCAATAAAAGGGTTTTCAGATCCTAATGTTACCCTTATCATTGGCTTTGTTCTTATAATTGGAGGGGTATTTTCAGTTCTTCAAAGGACAGGGACTATTGATTCTCTGATAAGGGTAATGGCTTCCCATGTAAAGAAAAAACCTTTTTTAGACAAATTCTTTATTCCAATTTTTATGATAATCTTTTCAATAGGAGGCGCTACCTTTGGAATGAGTGAGGAAGTTATACCTTTTGTAATTCTCTTTATCCCTTTAGCTTTATATCTTGGTTATGACACAGTTGTTGGGGTTTCAATTCCATTCATAGGAGCTGGTGCTGGATTCGCAAGTGCATTTATGAATCCCTTTACTGTAGGAATTGCTCAGCAAATATCCGGCCTTCCATTATTCTCAGGTTTTACTTACAGAGTTATTTGCTGGTTAATAGTTACAGCAGTAGCAATTGCCTTTGTGATGAGATATGCCCATAAGATAAGAAAAGATTCCTCTAAAAGTATTACCTTTTTTTTAGATGAGGAAAAGAGGAAATCCCTGAATCTAAATGAACTCGATGTAAACGAAAAGTTATTGCTAAAACATAAACTTGTTGGGATTGTTTTTTTATTGGGTATTTCCTTTATGATCTTTGGAGTTCTAAAATACCGCTGGTACATAGACAAAATAACAGCCATCTTCCTCGCCATAGGTATAATTGGAGCAATAGTTGGAAGGCTTAAAATTGATGAATTTACAACATCTTTTATCTCCGGTGCTAAAGATCTTGTTGGAACTGCTTTTATAATTGTAATGGCAAGGGGGATTCTCTATATTGCTCAGGATGGGAAAATTATAGACACAATTCTTCACTCAGCAACAAATTTAATCAAAGGCTTTCACCCTTATGTAACTGCGGTCATGATGTTCATAACCCAAACTATTATCAACTTCTTTGTCCCCTCAGGAAGTGCTAAAGCTGCTTTAACAATGCCCCTGATGGCTCCCTTGGCAGATCTAACTGGACTGAGCAGACAGGTTGCTGTTCTTGCCTATCAATTTGGAGATGGATTTACCAACATGGTTGTTCCTACATCGGCCGTAACAATGACTGTTCTTTCAAGCGCTCAAATCCCCTATGAGAAATGGGTTGGTACTGTATGGAAACTTCAGATCTGGTTCTTTATTACTGGATTGATTTTAATTCTACCCCCAGTTTTAACTGGATGGTGATTCAAAGAGTAATCTTCTTATTATAAACAAGTATTTTCCCCCTTGCGATTAGGGAATGGAGATTTAACTCCTTATCCAGAAGGATAATATCCGCATCGAAATTTTCCTCAATTTTTCCTTTCCTTTCTAACTTAAAGAATTTCGCAGAATTTGTCGAGAAGAATTTTATAGCTTCCTTTGGCTCCATTCCTTCATTAAGAACAAGATCTCTAAATTCGGAAAGGAGAGAAAAAGGTTTAGCGTAAAATATCCTTCTAAGATTTCCCATCTCATCAAAATCAGGTAAAGAACCACCAGCGTCTGAAGAAAGGGTAATTCTCTCAGACGGGACACCAGCTTGAAGAAGTTGTTTAACAGCTTTGCTTGGCTTTATTTCTATATCCTGAAAGTATTCATAAGAAGATGTGGTAATATCAATGTTCAGAATTTTACCAACTCTTTTGCTCTCCTCAAAAATATTAGGATTTCTATTACAATGGGTTGAGAGAATATTGGAAAACTTGAAATTACTTTTTATTACAACTCTCTCCAATTTTTGGAACATTTCAGGTTCATCACCCATATGAAATAGCACTACACCACTCTTGTTAGAAATCATCCCTGCAAGACGAGCTCTCGAAATGAGCTTGTAAAGTTCATCCTCTGAGGGATTTGTAGAACGATGATCTGAGATGGCTACCTCCCCAATTCCTAAAACTTCAGGTATCAAAACTATGTCATCAAAAATATCTCCAGTTATGGATGGAAAAGGTTGCTGATAAGAGCCTGTAAGAAGATAACAGGAAAGACCATATTGGTTGAGTTGCCTAACCTTAAAGAGAAGATTCTTAACACTCCTTGTAAAACCGTCTGCTCCTAAGGAGCCTATTGCGCAGGTTATACCTGAAAGGAGTAAATCAGATAAATCGATTTCAGGAGTTCGAGTCAAAGGTCCTCCTTCTCCGCCAGCTCCAGCAAGGTGAATATGGGAATCAATAATACCTGGGAAACCCATTAAAGCATCACAATCAATGGTTTCAACCATTTTACTCGGAAGATTAATATTTTTTTCAATTAGAGCTATCTTTTCGCCAGCAATGAGCACTGATAATTTCTCTTCTCCCATTATTGAAAGATTCTTTAGAACTATCATCATACCTCCATTATCTTACCTTCCTTTATTACTTTCTCTATAGGGTTTGTGCCAAGTTCATAAAAAATATAAATATAGCTTGGAATATCAAGGATTAAAAGATCTGCCTTTTTACCTTTTTCAATTGACCCTCTATCCCATTCCTCCCCCAATGCATAGGCAGAATTTATTGTTCCCGCTGTAATTGCCTCTTCTGGTAAAAGACCCATTTCAAAGACCGCAAGTTGAAGAGTAAAAAGCATGGAATAATTCATAGAACTTCCAGGGTTCAAATCAGTCCCAAGGGCAACTATTCCATTGGCTTCCAGAATCTCCCTCGCAGGAGCGTACTTTTTAGTCTTGAGGAAGAAAGGAACTGATGGCATCAAAACAGCACAAGTATTACTTCTTCCCAGAGCTTTTATCCCATCTTTACTTATCTCAAGAAGATGATCGCATGACCTCGCCCCATTCTCAATAGCCAATTCAGCTCCTCCAAGTGAAGTAAACTCATCCGCATGCATCTTTATTTCAAATCCCAGTTCCTTTGCCTTTTTTATAAGTCTCCTGCTTTCCTCTAAGTCAAAAACACCCTTCTCACAAAAAATATCAAAAAATCGAGCAAGTTTCCTTTTTTTAATCTCTGGTAAAACCTCATTTTCCAGATATTTTATGTATTCTTCTCTTTTCCCTGAATATTCTGATGGTATATCGTGGGCTAAGAAAGTAGGGATTAAAGTTATAGGGCTGATTGGAGATATCTCCTTAACAGCTTCAAGTTGCTTAACCTCTGTTTCAAGGAAAAAGCCATAACCGCTTTTTGCCTCCGATGTAGTTGTTCCTTGAGAAATCATCTTCTTTATTCTTTGAAGGGTAATTTTTTTTAGGTCTTCTTTGGAAATTTCTGAAGTCATTCCTACTGTCTTTTTAATTCCACCTCCTCTTTCCGCTATTTCCATATAACTTGCACCCTCAAGTTTCATCTTAAATTCATCCACCCTTTCTCCTGCAAAGGGAAGATGATTGTGGGAATCCACAAGTCCTGGAAGACAAACCTTTCCCTCACAATCTATCCATTTGGTTTTACAATGCACCTCAACTTCTTCTCTAAACTCTTTTTCCCCTCCAACAAAAACAATTTTTTCTCCTTTTACTGCGATCCATCCCTTCTCCACAATCCCGAGTTCTCTCATCTCCTTTCCCCTTCTCGGACATTTACCTGCAAGGGTAATAATCTGATTACAGTTTGATATCACTAAATCTGCTCTAATTCTTCTCATTTTTCAATCTTGTCAATTTCTCCCTTCTCTTTCTCATAAAAGCAGGTTCATAAAGGTTTGAATGGGTTTGGGGTGTAGGAGGAACAGCAGGAACTGTTGGCTCGAATACTGGAATTATGGAAATTAATTGTTTGGGTTGTTGCTCCTCTATCATATCGGAAACTATTATCTGCTCCTCCACACCCTCATCAAATCCAGCCATAACCATAAATATACCAATTTCATCAGGAGGATTGTTTTCATCGATAAGTCCATACTTAAACTTTGCTGAAATATCTGCATCTGCTCTAACAAATGAAATGATTTTATCAAGTTCTTGAATTGTTAAATTGTTGCATTTAATATTTACAAGCCCTGCTTTATAGCCTGATATATTAAGTCCCTTGTAAAGAGGATTTCCAAGAGCTGACTCGAGAGCTTGAGTAACTCTATCTTCACCCTTTCCAGAACCTTCTCCAAAAATTCCTATTCCTCTATTTTTCAAAATTGTTCTTAAATCAGCAAGATCAACATTCACCCTTTTCTTCAATCTAATTATCTCCGTAATACCCTTTACCGCTTTAGCTAAAACAGAGTCTGCAAGTTTAAAAGCCTCATTTATTGTAAGGGCTTTTTCAGGATTGAAATCAACCAATCTCTGATTGGATATTGGAACGAGAATATCAACACTTTCCTTCAATTTCCTCAAAGCATTCTCAGCAATTTTTGCTTTTTCTATTCCTTCTGACTTTAAAGGTTTAATTGCTACCGCAATTGTCAGAATATCCATCTGGGAAGCTATATTTGCAATTACAGGAGTTGCTCCAGAACCAGTTCCTCCTCCAAGACAGCATGTTAGGAAAAGAATATCTGCTCCCTGAATTAGCTCTCTTATTGTTTCCTCATCCTCCTCTGCAGCCATTCTACCAATATCTGGATTTGATCCAGCCCCCTGCCCCTTTGTAAGCCTTTTCCCTATTTGATATCTAATGTGAGCCTTTGTCTCAATAAGATCTGGATAATCTGTGTTGATTGCTATAAATTCAACATCTTCAATCCCCTCTTCAATAAGATTGTCAATGGCATTACCTCCTCCACCACCAACTCCTACAACCTTAATCTTCACAGGCTTATATTGCTCTTCAGCCAAAAGAAACTTTAAATTATTTTCCCTCTCTTCCATTCTAACCTCCTAAAAAATCCTGTTCATTAATTTTTTAAGAAAACTTTCCCCACCTGATTGATAAATGCTTCTCTTTTCAAACAAAAGAAGTCCAACTGCTGTTGAAAATTCGGGAGAGGAAACAGATTCTTCAAGCCCAGTTATACCTAAAGGAGTTCCTTTCCTGACAGGGAGATTGAAAACATCCTCCGCAATCTCCTGGATCCCTTCAAGGAGAGCAGTTCCTCCTGTAATTACTATTCCTGTGTTAAGACTCTTTTCCATACCCATCCTTTTGATCTCATCATAAATCATTTTGAATAGCTCCTCAGCCCTGGATTGTATAATCTCCCAAAGAACTTTTTTTGAATAAATTTTGGGTTGGCCCCCACCAACTCTTGCAACTTCAATACTTTCGTCCTCATCGAGGGAAGGAGGTGTTGCCCCCCATTTCCTCTTTATCTTTTCTGCCTCAGGAATTGGTGTTCTCAGTCCTATTGCAATGTCATTGGTAAAATGAGAGCCACCAATTGGCAGAGTGAAGGTGTGCCATAAGAAACCCCTTTCATATATAGCAACATCCGTTATTCCAGCTCCAATATCAACAACAGCAACACCAAGGAATTTTTCATCCTGAGTTAGAACAGCTTCCGCAGAAGCAATGGAACTGGGAACAAGTCCTTTTACATTTATCCCACTCTCAGTAACACATTTTATAAGATTTGAAGTAGCAGTTATTGAATTGGTTATTATGTGAACATTAACCTCAAGTCTTATCCCTGTCATTCCAACTGGTTCAAGAATCCCAGGCATATTATCAACTATGAATTCCTGCGGCAAAAACTGAATTATCTCTATATCAGGAGGTATTGAAACAGCCTTTGCTGCTTCGATCACCCTTTCTTTATCTTTTTTTGTAATCTCCCTGTTCTTTCCACTAACTGCGACCATTCCTCTACTGTTAAAACTTCTTATATTTACTCCCGATATTGATATCCACGCTGAATCAATCTCTACTGCAGACATCATTTCTGCCGATTTAACCGACTCTTTTATTGCCTCCTTTGTCCCTTGTAAATCAACTATAGATCCATGAAGAACACCTTTTGAATCAACTACACCTACTCCAATTATCTCTACTTCCTGATCTGAAGTTTTTCCAACAACTGTTGCAATTTTCTTTGATCCCACATCGAGCCCAACAACAATCCTATCTTTTTTCCCCATCCCTTACCTCCTGATTCTTTTAAAAAT
>Ga0123519_10009363_pt1 | contig 14770 bp, 10 predicted proteins | sample YelNatPaOPRAMG02_FD_87396 | JGI IMG/M metagenome (GOLD analysis project Ga0123519, IMG submission 87396) | Hot spring microbial communities from Yellowstone National Park - Yellowstone National Park OP-RAMG-02 (version 2) | ecosystem: Environmental > Aquatic > Thermal springs > Hot (42-90C) ...
GGTGCCAGTGGCGCTTTTATATCATAAGACCTTTGCGATTGCGGTTGCGGTTCCAGGGTTGATTTTGGTTTTATTGTTTATTCGGAAGATGGATTTGAAATGCTGGTTTAGTCTTTTGGGGATAGGAGTAATTGCTTTTTTGTTGAATAGTTTTTGGATTTTGCCTTTTTTAAAGTTTGTCCATTTCAAGATAGAGGACCCGTTGACCAGTTTTTTTCAGAATTATGATTGGTTAAGGTTTTTCAAGGATATTTTTCCCTTAGAGCCATTTTGGGGAATTTCAGTTTTGAGGCTATTGATTTTGATTTTGGGGATAATTGGCTTGGTGCGGATATGGAAGGAGAAAGAAGAAGGAAGGAGATTGTTCTGGTTTATCCTATTGGTCTGGCTTATATTTTTTCCATTTATATATTTTGGCTCCCAGGTAGCTTTATTAAGGCATCTTCAGCCTTATCGGTATTTGCCCTTTATCTATTTTTTATTGATACCAGCGAGTGGAATCGGATGGGGTGGCATAAAGAGATGGCTTTCTTTACGGATAGGTGAGTTTAGCAGGTATTCAGGTTTGGTTTTAGCAGGGGTTTTATTAGTGATATTATTTGCTCTGCCTAATTATATGACTTGGTTTGTTCTTCAGCCTCTGACCAGCAAATTACCCGGGAAGGTTCTGGCATTAGATGAATGGATAAGGGAAAATACAGATTTGGGTGCTCGGATAATGATAGAGGACATTATTCGGTGGGAGAGGCAAGCTCCTTATGGTGCAAGTCGGTATTCTTGCTTATTAGCGGTTTGGGGTCCGAGATATTTGGTGGGGGGACCGGTTCCCAATGCCTTTATCAAGCATCATTATGTAAGTTTTGATGAGGGGCGTTTTTTGAATCGGAAGATAGGCTCTTTTTCAGATGCGGAATTAAAGGAATCAGTTGAGTTATATAATATCAAATGGGCGATTATCTGGACCGAGGAATCTAAGGAAAGATTAAAAAGATGCGGGTTTGCTCGGAAGCTGGCGGAATTTGTGGATTTGGAGGTATATGAATTTGATATTAAGGCTGATTGGTTTTTAGTTGGGGAGGGGGAGCTTAAGGCGATGGATTATGATAAAATTGAGTTAAGCCAGCTAAAGCCTGAAGCAGGTAAAGTGGTGCTTAAGGTTCATTATTTTGAGGATTTTCAGGCGGAGCCAGGGGTGAAGATTTTTTGTTATCAAGCAGGTGGGGACCCGGTTGGATTTTTAGGATTAGAAAATCCGCCTTCAGAATTGAGGCTTAGATATGGGAGATAATGAGATAAGAATTAGTGCGGTGATATTGGTGAAGGATGAGGAAGGGACTATTTCTGAGTTGGTGGGGTTAGCGAAGAATTATGCGGATGAGGTTTTGGTAGTTGATGGTCATTCTGGGGATAGGACTCGGGAATTAGCGGAGCAGGCAGGGGCAAGGGTGGTTCTGGATTCTGGCAAAGGCAAGGGTGCGGGTTATCGTGCTGGTCTGGAACAAGCCCGGGGAGAGGTGATAGTATTTTTAGATGGAGATGGGTCTCATCATCCTTCTGAGGTTCCGAGGTTAGCGGAGCGGATTTTAAATGGGAAATTAGATTTAGTGATAGGCTCGCGGTGGCGGGGCGGGTCAGATGATGTTCATCCGGATTTTAATCATTTGGTTCGGGATTTTGGAGGGAATTTGCTTTCTATCATTATAAGTTCCTGGTTTAAGGTGGAGCTTACGGATTGTCTTAATGGATTTAGAGCAATACGGAGAGGGATTGGGCTGAAATTAGGTTTAACCGCCAATGATTTTGATATAGAGCATGAGATGGTGATTAAGGCATTAAAGAGCGGGTATCGGGTGGGAGAGGTTGGAGTTCATGAGTATGCGAGGAAAGCGGGAACGAGCAAACTGCCCACTTTCAGGAAGGCGCATATATTTTTTATAAGGCTATTTAAGGAGTTGCTAATAAGATGAGGGTCTTTCTTATCAATCCTCCCAGTGCAGATGGGGTAGAGATGGTCAGGGAGGGGAGATGTATGCAGAGGAGGAGCGCTTGGGGTGCGGTCTGGCCTCCGATTAGTTTGGCGAGCATTGCGGGAATATTGGAGATAAATGGATTTGAATGCAGGCTGAGGGATTGCATTGTTGAGCAGGTGGATTTAAACCGGTTGATTAAAGAGGCGCTATCTTTTAATCCGGAATTGATGATAGTTAATACCGCGACTGGCTCAATTAGATTTGACCTTTTAGCAGTGGATAAGCTGAAGTCGGTTTTAGGGAATGCTCGGATTTTTGTAATCGGGATTCATCCTACTGCGCTTCCCGAGGAATGCTTGAAGCTCGGTCGGGGCTTAGATGGGGTGATAAGAGGGGAGCCAGAGATGGTCACGCTTGCGCTGGCAGAGGCGATTCGTGATAGGAAGGATTGGAAACAGGTTTCCGGGGTAAGTTATCGGGAGGGGTTATTTTTCTATCATAATGCCTTGATGCCGGGGGTAGAGCTGGATAGTTTGCCTTTTCCTTCTTGGCATTTGGTCAAGCGGGAGCTTTATCGGATGCCAATTATTGATAAACCGTTCCTGATGATTGGCACCAGCAGGGGATGTCCGTTTGAATGTGAGTTTTGTGCGGATTGGGTTTATTACGGAAAAAAGCTTCGGTTGAAAAGTCCTCAAAAAATTGTTCGGGAGCTGGATTGGGCAAAGACCAAGTTTGGGGTGAGTGATTTTTTGTTCTGGGCAGAATCTTTTACCTTGAATCAAGCTTGGGCGATGGAGGTCTGCCGGGCAATAATTGACTCAGGGCTGAAAATTAGGTTTGTGGTCAATTCCAGACCGGACCAGGTGAATTTAGAGTTGTTGCGTAAGCTTAAGGAAGCGGGTTGCTGGATGGTGGGATATGGGTTTGAGAGTGGCTCGGAGCGGATGCTGAAATTGATGAACAAAAAAAGTGGATTAGAGGATAATAAGAATGCGGTTCGGTGGAGCAAAGAAGCGGGATTGGCGATTACTGCTCATTTTATTTTGGGTTTTCCGGGCGAGACCAAAGAGAGCGTGGAAGAGACGATTAATTTTGCTTTGGAGGAGAAGATAGATTTTGCTCAATTTTATTGTGCGGTGCCGTTTCCTGGTTCAAGGCTATATGAGCGGGCAAGAAAAGAGGGCTGGATTATCACTGATGATTTTAGCAAATATGAGCAGAATTTTTGTATATTAAGCACTCCTCAATTGAAGGCAGAGGAGCTATCCCGGCTTCGGGCTGAGGCTTATCAGCGTTTTTATCGTTCTCCTAAGAAAATTTTAGGGTTTTTGAGATTGGCGATAGCTCTGGGAGGGGTGAAAAATTTAAAGGCGCTGGCTGAAGAATTCAAGGAATGGATGGGCTCGTGAAAATTTCTACGATGAAATGGATTGACCGTTGGTTTGGTCTTTTAGCCTGCGGTTTGCTAAGGGTTTTAAGTTTTATAATTCCAAGAAGCAAGCCAAAGCAGATTGAGCGGATATTGGTGATTAAGTTCTGGGGGATGGGCAGTTTGATTCTGTCGTTACCGGTTTTTAAGGCTTTGCGGTCTATCTATCCGGAGGCAAAGATTGGTTTTGCCACTTTATCTCGGAATCAGGATTTTTTGGAACTGCTTAAAATTTCAGATTATGAGATATATTTAAAATTAAGTTCAGGGATTTTTTCTCAATTCGGGCAGATTTTGCTTTTCTTTTTTAATTTAAGAAGGTTTTCGCCAGAGGTGGTTATAGACTTAGAATATCTGACCCGGTTTTCTGCCTTAGCCAGCTATTTTTCTGGAGCAGGGATACGGGTGGGATTTCATTCCTGGGATGTCTGGAGGGGGAATCTCCATAATATCAAGGTCTCGTTTAACCCTTACTGGCATATTAGCGAGAACTTTTTGAACTTGGTTCAAAAGCTGGTGGGAAGAGAATTCCCGATGAAATTTGATTTTACGCTGGCTAAAAATCAATCTGCGCTTGAGCGGTTGAGGGACAAGCTGAGGCAGGAGGGATTTGGAGATAAAAAGCCTTTAATTGTTATCAATCCCAACGCCAGCACTATTGCTTTAGAAAGGCGCTGGCCAATGGAAAATTTTGTTAAATTGATTGAATTGATTGTTAATGAGGACCTGGGATATCCGGTTTTGATTGGCTCTATTGAGGAGCGAGGATTTGTTGAGGAGATTTGCTCAAAAATAAAGAATAGGAGCCAGATTCTTAATTTAGCTGGGAAATTAAAGTTAGATGAGCTGATAGAGCTAATTAGGGGCTCAGAGTTATTGATTACTAATGATTCTGGTCCGCTTCATCTGGCTGGGCTATTAGGCACAAAGACCGTGAGTTTTTTTGGACCGGAGACCCCGGTTCTTTTTGGACCAATAGGGAGGGGGCACCAGGTTTTGTTCAAAGGAATTGACTGTTCGCCCTGCATCTCGGTTTATAATGCCAAGACCGTAAGATGTATTCGCGGAATTCCAGAATGTCTTTCTCAGATAACTCCAGAAGAGGCGCTTTTAGCGGTGAAGGAGGCGGTGGGCAAAAAATGAAGGTATTATTGCTTAATCCTCCTGCTAAAAGGAAAGTGGTTCGGGATTATTATTGCTCCAAGACCTCTAAGAGCAGTTATTTATTTGCGCCGATTGATTTATTGCTCCAGAGCGGGGTTTTAGCCAAAGATAATGAGCTATTAGTGATAGATGCGGTAGCACAGGAGATGGGAGTTAAAAAATGTTTGGGCGAGTTAAAAAAATATCATCCCAGGATTATTTTGGGCTTGATTGGCGCGGTGGATTTAAGGGAGGATTTAGATTTTTATCGCCAGCTCAAATTATCAATTCCATCTGCCAAAATTTTTTTAACTGGGGAGCCGGTTCTGGAGGATAGCGAGGAATGGCTTAAGGTTAATCCTTTTATTGATGGGATTTTGCTCAGATTTATAAGCCAGGGATTAGCCCAATATCTGGCTGGGAAAGCGGAGCCGGAGGGGATAGTTTTTAGAGATGATGGGGAGATAAAATTTTTTGCGCCTAAAGCGGATAAGGAATATTCAGTAGGAAGAGCCAGGCAAGAACTTTTTCAGTTTAGGAGATATTTTTTTTCATTTGCGAAGAAAAGAAGATTTGCGACCATACTTACTGACTTTGGGTGTCCGTATAAATGCGGGTTTTGTGTGATGTCCTCATTGGGCTATCAGAGGAGAAGGTTGGAGGAAGTGGAAGAAGAACTTGAATATCTAAACTGGCTTGGGATAAAGGAGCTTTTTGTTCAGGACCAGAGTTTTGGCTCGGGCGGGGAGCATTCTAAAAAAGTGATGGGGCTTTTTAAAAAATATGGATTTAGTTATACCGCATTTGTTCGCCCCGACCATCAGGAGGAAAGGTTTTGGAGGGAATTAAAGGATTCTGGTTGTCATACCGTGATAGTTGGGGTAGAGAGCGGAGATGATGAGATTTTGCGGATTTATAATAAGGGATATACCAGTGCGGAGGCGTATGAGGGGATTTGGAGGGCAAAGTCAGCGGGCTTGAGGGTGGTGGCGACCGTGATTATAGGTTTGCCCGAGGATAGCCTTGAGAGCATTGGTCGGACTATGGGATTTATCAAGCGGGTGAAGCCGGATTTTGTCTCATATAATTTAGCGGTAGCTCGGGGGCTTACCAAACTAAGAGATAAGGCGAGAGAAGAGGGGCTGATAAGTAGATTGGAGATGGACCAGGGAGGAAGTTTTGCTGGGATGCGGACCCGAAGTTTGAACGAGAAAGAGTTGATTGAGCTAAAGAAGAAAGCGGTTCGGGATTTTTATTTCCGGATGGGCTATATCTGGGATAGGCTTAAGGGGATAAGAAGCTTATATGATTTTTATGCGCTGTTCCGGGAAGGGATGGCGGTTTGGTTTAAAAATATCTGAGGTAAAGATGATAGTAAAAATTATAAAAAATGGTGTAGAACATACTATAGAAGCAAAAGGGCAAGAGTTGGTAACTGACTTAATTGCCTCTACTGGATTTTTTAATGAGAGGTTTTGTGCGGGTCGGGGGAAGTGCGGGAAGTGTAAGGTGAGGACGGAAGGGAAGTTGAGCGAGCTCACAGAGAAAGAGTTGAATTTGCTTTCTCTGGATGAGATAAAAGCAGGCTATCGGCTTTCCTGCCAGGCGAGGATATTAGGGGAGGCAAAAATTTGGCTTCCAGAACAAAGCATAATTACTGATAAAATTTTTTCCGGGGAATATGCGGTAGAAAATTTTAAGGGACCTTTCGGGCTGGCAATAGATTTAGGAACCACCACGGTTGGGGTTTTTTTAAGCACGCTTAAAGATGGCTTGATTCATAAAGGCAATGCGGTTTTGAATCAACAGGCAGGTTTTGGAGCAGATGTAATTAGCAGGCTGGAGAGTGCTTTTAATGGTAGGGGAGAGGAATTAAGCAAACTTGGCTGGTTCAGTATTGAAGAGGCGCTTTCAGGAATAGGGCTATCTAAGGCGCAGGAGCAAGAGATAGAGCGAGCGGTTTTAGTTGGCAATAGTGCGATGAATCACTTAATTTTGAATCTACCGGTGGAGGGATTGATGAGATTGCCTTTTCAGCCGTTTGATAAAAAGGCAAGGAAAGAGAAGGTAAAGCTATTAGGGAGAGAGTTTGAATGCTGGTTTGCGCCCTTGATTGGAGGGTTTGTAGGGTCAGATGCGGTCGCGGTAATGGTTTATCTCGGGATTGGCGCCAGCGGAAAAAAAATTTGTGCGATAGATTTGGGTACCAATGGGGAAGTAATGTTAAGCAATGGCGAGGAGATTTTAGTGGCAAGCACCTCTGCGGGTCCTGCTTTTGAAGGGGTGAATATAGAATGTGGGATGAGGGCAAGCATTGGTGCGATAATCAGGGTTTGGGAAGGGGAAAATGGGAAATTACAATTTGAGGTGAGCGGAGGCAAAGAGCCAAAAGGGATAGCAGGCTCGGGCTTGATTAGTCTGGTTAAAATTTTAAGAAAGCAGGGGAGGATAGATTCTTCTGGTAGGATTTTGGAAGGGACCAGAATCAGGCTAACCGATAAGGTTTATCTTTCTCAAGGGGATGTTCGGGAGCTACAGAAAGCCAAATCCGCAATTCGCTCAGCCTTAGAGGTGCTGTTAGATAGGATGGGAATGGATTTTCAAGAATTAAATCAGGTGGTTTTAACTGGCTCGTTTGGAGCGAGAATCTGGGTAGATGATGCAATAGAGCTGGGCATGATTCCGGGGATTGAAAAAACTAAGATAATGGCTTTTGCTAATTGTGCGGGATTGGGAGCAGGGATGATGCTTTCCCAGGAGGTGTTTGAATATGGGATTGAGCTTACGGAAAAGGTTAGGCACATAGAATTACATTCAGAAAAAAGCTTTATGAGTAAGTTTATAGAGAATATGAGGTTATAGGAGGAGGAAATGAAGCTCTATAGTGGGAGATGTCCGGTTAAGCCAGATGCAATTTTTATATTTGTGATTCAAGGCAAGAAGAGCTTGAGTCAGGCAGGGAGAGAGGTTAATCGGCTGAGCCAGGGAGCCTTAGGGAAAATTTTGAATTCTGGCTTTCAGGGAAAGAGAAAGGAAGCGGAATTATTGGTAGTTGCTAAGGGGAGATGGAGATTTGCGGTGATTTTAGGATTAGGGGAGCGGGAGAAGGTGGATGGGGAATGTTTTCGGGAGGCAATCGGCGCTGGTCTTAAAAGGATAGGCAAATATGAGGTTAATAAAGTTGAGGTGGAGCTAATAGATGTTGGAGTTTATTTGTCATTGGAGGAAGAGACCAGGGCAATTGGGGAGGGGTTTTGGTTTAGTAGTTATCGGTATAAGGAGTTCCGTGGATTTGAGGATAAAGCGCCAAAAGAGGTTTGGCTTTTAGGAGGCGATGATAAAATTAAAACCGCATTAACCAAATCAGAGGTAGTAGGCGAGGAGCATTGTTATGTTAGGGATTTAATCAATCGTCCGGGCTCAGAACTGGGTCCTCAAGAATTTTGTGAGGAGGCAAGGAAAAGCGGAGAGAAATTTGGGTTTAAGATAAAGGTTTATGATGAGAAGGCGCTGGCTCGGCTTAAATATAATGGCATTATCCGCGTGGGGCAGGGGAGCAAAAGACCGTCTCGCTTGGTAGAGATTAGCTATTCTGGCGGGGGCAAAAATAAACCTCTGATAGCGCTTTGTGGTAAAGGGGTGACCTTTGATTCTGGAGGGATTTCTATTAAAGGCTCAGAGGGAATGGAGCAGATGAAATATGATATGGCAGGAGCAGGGAGCGTTCTGGGTGTGATGCGCTCGGTGGCTCGGTTGAAGATGAAGGTAAATTTAGTTGGGGTCTTACCATTGGTAGAGAATATGCCCAGCGGGTCTGCGCAAAGACCCGGGGATATTATTAAAATGGCAGATGGGACCACGGTGGAAGTAATCAGCACCGATGCAGAGGGGAGGCTGATTTTAGCGGATGCGCTTTATCATTGTCAGAGGTTTAAGCCCAAGGAAATAATAGATATAGCCACGCTTACTGGTGCGGTGCGGATAGCCTTAGGCAGATTTGCCATTGGCTTGATGGGCAATGATGAAAAACTGATTTCCCGAATCACCCAGGCCGGGGCAAAAGCTGGGGAGAGATGCTGGGTGCTTCCGCTCTGGGATGAATATAAGGAACTGGTTAAGAGTGAGGTTGCGGATATAAAAAATGGGAGTTGGGGAAGAGAGGCGGGCACGATTATTGGCGGTATTTTTTTAAAGCAGTTTGTGAAAGGTATTCCCTGGGCGCATCTGGATATTGCCAGCACTGCTTGGAGTGAGGAATCCCATCCTTATTTAGGCAAGGGTCCAACTGGCAAGGGAATGAGGTTGTTGGTGAGGTATTTAGAGGAATTTGCTTGATAGATTTTTCAAGATGGTATATAAAAAAGATGGGATTTGACTTTGGCGATAAGAGGGGTAGATAATGGTTTTATAGAGGGAACGGGATGAAAATTTTAGTGATAGAGGATGAGCGCAAGGTAGCGAGCTTTATTATGCGGGGTTTGGAGGAGGTCGGATATACCGTTGCTATTGCCAAGGATGGTGAGGAAGGGATATATTTGGCGGAATCTGAAAATTATGATTTGATTATTTTAGACCTAATTTTACCCAGAAAAACCGGGATTGAGGTTTTAAAGGAGCTTCGGCAGATGAGGGTTGACACCCCGATTTTGATTTTATCTGCCAAGGACTCAGTGGATGACCGGGTTTTAGGCTTGGATTCTGGCGCAGATGATTATCTCACCAAGCCGTTTGCGTTTAGCGAATTATTGGCAAGGGTGCGAGCATTGCTCCGTCGGGGAGAATCTGTGGTTCCAGTTAAGCTTCAGGTCGGGGACCTGGTAATGAATACTGTGACTCGGGAGGTAACCAGAGCAGGAAAAGAAATTCGGCTGACCAACCGAGAATATACGCTCTTAGAGTATTTTATGAGGAATACAGGAAAAGTTTTGACCCGGACCCAGCTCTCAGAGCAGGTCTGGGATTATACCTTTGATACCTTTTCCAATGTGATAGATGTTTATGTCAACTATCTCAGGAATAAAATAGACCGGGAGTTTGAGCCCAAACTGATTCATACGGTCCGAGGGGTGGGATATGTGCTTAAGCCCCCAAAAGAAGCAGATAAAACCTAATTTCTGGCTCAATAGATAACAATGGATAAAGGAAAAAGCAAGCTAAGTCTGGAAAGTTTAATTCCTTTTTATTTTTTTGGCTACAGGATTTCTATAAGCGGTTTTTATATCTGGGCTTTTATAATTATTGTTTTTATGCTTTTAGCAGGAATAATGGTAGGGATAGTTTTATGGACGGGTCCGGTTTGGTCAAAGATATTGGCGCTAATCCTTTTGGTTGGATTTTTAGGAATTGGGTTCTGGGGAATAGATTTAGCAAGAAGGAATGAGCTAAGAAAACTCAAAAGCTGTCTTTTGGCTCTTATTTCAGAAAAGCAGGAAAATCGGGTCTATTTTGACCAGGCAGATGATGAATTGGGTGAGATAGGGTTTTTGCTCAATCAGGTTTTGGACTTATGCGAGCAAAGGCTGTTTAAACAAAGGAGGCTAATGGGCGGTATTTCTCATGATTTAAGGACTCCGCTCACGATTATGAGGGGGAATTTAGAGGTTGCTTTACTTCGGGAGAGGACAAAAGAGGAATATAGAGAGGTTTTAGAATCCAATTTAGAAGAGGTGGATAGGTTGGCAAGGCTGGTGGAGGAACTTTTGACCATTAGTAAAGCAGAGGCAGGGGATTTGGTGATGAGGTTAGAGCCGGTTAGGTTAGGGCAATTTTTATCTGAACTGGTGAAGGAGTATCAAGTTCGGGCAAAGGATAAGGGGCTGGACTTGACAATTAATATAAAAGATGAAATAGTTATAAATGCGGATAAACACTGGTTAACTGAGCTCTTTGCTAATTTAATAGAAAATGCAATCCAGTATAGTCAGCGGGGTGGAAAATTGGAGATAAGCCTAAAGGAGCGCGAGAAGGAAGCCTGGGTAGAGGTCTCAGACCAAGGGGTGGGCATTCCCCAAGAAGAACTTCCATTCATCTTTGAGCCTTTTTATCGAGGCACCCAGGCTAAAACAATGGCAACTAAAGGATATGGCTTGGGATTGAGCATTTGCAAACAGATTGCAGAAGCGCATAATGGAACTATAGAAGTGGATAGTAGAATCGGTCCAGAAAGTGGGACTATTTTTAAACTGAGATTGCCAATAAGATAAACTTGTTGATTTCGCTTGCATTTATTGAAATTTTAGTGTATTATTTTAAAAATAAGAAAAAGGAAGGGGGTGAGAATTGGAAAAAGGAGGAAAAAAGCATTCCAGGCTATCTACGGGTTAAGGTCTCGGAGCAGGAAAATATCCTGTTCCGAAAGCAGTCCAAAAAATCAATTTTAAGGAGGGCATTGGACTGCGGGGAACAGCTAAAATAGATGTGAGGGTAGAAGGGCTAAAGTGAAGGTGGAAAAGAAGAAAAAAGAACAAAAAACTTGTTAAAAGAGGAGGTCAGAAAAATGAAGAAACTATTCGGAATTATTTTCGCAATGATGTTAATTGCACTACCGCTTGGGACTTATGCTCAAGTAGAAGTAGGCGCAGGCTCTCTCAAAATCGGGGTCCATGCAGATGCAAGCTATCGCTGGGCAGATAAGGATGATGACCCGGCATTTGCTGGCTATGATAGCATCACAGGTGGGGACCTGGGAGTGATTCTTTCTGGAGACTTAGGCGATAAGGTCAGCTGGAAAATTACTGAAGTGCTGGTAGCAACATATATAAATGATGCTCATAGTCAGGTGTTGGCGCCAGATGTTTACGCATTTCCCTTTGAGGCTTATGGAGACCTTAAATTTATGGACCTATTGACCATTAGGATTGGTCAGCAATTAACTCCGACCCTGCTTGCCAATACCGGGATACATATGGCAGATGTTATTCATACTGCGAATCATCCCTTAATTGCAACCACCGGCGCGGTGAAGGGGTATAATGACCCTGGCAAGAGCTTGATGCCGACCAGTGTTACTGGCGTGGCTTTAATTTTCAAGATTGCTGGGATTGAGGTCAACTGGACACTTTTTGATGGAATTTATGAATCGGGTTCGGACTATGGTGATAAGGGAAAAGGTGGAAATGTTGCAGTGACCTATACTGGCGAGCTTGGTCCTGGCAAACTTACCGCTCGCGCATTTTATTATGATGAATTGGATTCGGGATATACCGGGTGGCACCAAACCGGTTATGGCGTAGGTGGGATTTATGATGCGGAGAAATGGTTTGTGGGATTAGAGTATGCCAGCGATTCAATAAAGGATGGTAATGACTGGTCTGGCTGGTATCTGATGGGTGGCGGTCGGTTCAGCTCAATAGAGGTAGTTGCCAGATGGGATTCTATTGACTACATAAAGGGTAGCTCTGATTATGACCAGGAGGACTGGTATACTTTGGGTGTGAACTGGTTAGTGAATGATAATACTACCTTGGGCGTGAACTATGTTATGAAGGCACCTGAAAAGGCATCTGCTGACTCAACCAGAGAAATCAATGAGGCAATAGCGTTTATGGAACTTGATGTGTAATTAGAGTTTGATTTAGGGAATAAACCAGCCCCGCGCTTGGTTGCGGGGCTGGTTTTTTTCTATATTCAGTTTTTGAGGAGTTGGTTTATTAAGTTAAAATAAGATTATAGATGATGCAGTTGGAGTTAAAAAATTTTTTTGAACTGGAAAGATGCAGGCTTTGCGGAAAATGTTTGATGGAATGCCCGGTTTTAACTTATCCAGAGGAAAAGGCTAAAGCTGAAAAAGAAAAGCTGATTAAGGGAGAGGCAAGCGAGGTTTTAAATCTATGTAAAAGCTGTTTTTCCTGTAATCAGTTCTGCCCGGAGAATTTAAATCCCTATGGTTTGATTTTATATAGATGGTTTGAGTGCTACCAGAGAAATGGTATCCCGGTTCGGGCTTTAGCCTCGCTACCAGTAGAGGATAAGAATTTTCTTTATTTTGCGAAAAAAGCTTATAGCAGAGAAGAAAAAGCGCTTACCAAGAGCTGGCAAGAGAATGCTAATTCTGATTTAAGGGGCGAAGAGGTAATTTTTGCAGGATGCAACGCGCAGATTTTTCCGTATTTATTTAAAAGTCCGCTTGTTTCTGGGATAAAGGTGATTGGAGAGCCTGGGCTTTGCTGTGGAGAGGTTTATTACCGAATGGGGATATTTACAAGAGTTAAGGAATTAGGAGAAAAATTAGCTGAGCGCTATCAAAAGATAAAGCCGGGAAGGGTGATTATGTTTTGTTTGGCTGGATATAATATGCAGAGAAATATCTTGCCCAAGCGGTTTGGGATTAAATTAGCGCCAGAGATTATTTATTTAGGTGATTGGCTTTTAGAAAGAGTTAAAAGAGGAGAGATAGAATTTAAGAGACCATTGAAACGAAAGGTTGTGGTTCAGGAGTCCTGCCATGGAAAGGTTTTGGGAGAGGAGTTTATGGAGAAGCCGAGAGAATTGCTCAGGCTGGCAGGTGCGGAGATAGTTGAGATGAGCCCTGGCAAGGAGAGACAGATTTGTTGCGGGGTAGCGGATGGAATAACTCGGTTTAATCCGCTGGATATGGTTTTAGGAGGGATTCGGCAATGGAGGCTCGCAAAAAAATCTGGCGCAGAGGTTTTTTCTCCCTACTGTGCGACCTGTTATTTAATGCTCAAAATCACAGAGAAATTTTATCCCAGTTTTATGCCCTGTCTTCATTTAATAGAGTTATTGACCTATAGTGCGGGCTATTCAGTGGAATCGCTTGCGGATAAAAGAGCGGTAAAATTGATTGCCGGTTTAAGTCGTTCAAGCGCATTTAAAATTTTTAGCAAAAAAAGGGTGTTTTTAGAGGAATAAATTATGGTTGAAAGCAAAGCCTTTTTTGAATTGGAGAGATGTAAGCTCTGTGGAGAATGCTTGAGCAGATGTCCGGAGATGGGGTTATCGCTGAACCAGGCAAAAGAGGAGAAGGCAAAGCTCAATAAGGCAAAGCCGAGCGTTGTGCTTGATAAATGCACGACTTGTTTTTCGTGCAATCTATTCTGCCCCAATGGGTGTGAGCCTTACGAGTTGATATTGTTTCGCTGGAATGAAAGGTATCGGGACCGTGGTTTGCCAGCAATAGCGAGGATGGTTATACCTACCGATGATTCTTCTATCTGGAATCGGCTTTATCCCCTTCTTCCTGCGGATGAAAAAGAATTGATAAAAAATTGGCGCTCCCCAGAGGGCAAGAAGGGTAAGGAGGTTTTACTTACTGGCTGTTTCAGCGCGTTCTCTGCCTACCTGACTATGACTCCACTGCTGGAAGGTCTTGTTCCGTATGGAGATGAGCGGTTGTGGTGCTCTGGTGGACACATTTATCAACTGGGGTTGCTGGAATTGGTTGAAGCAATTGGCAAAAAGGCAAAACGGGTCTTAGAGGGACTCGCTTCTCGCAGGGTAATTACTATGATGTCTGCGGAATATTCTATGCTGACCAAGGTCTTGCCCGAAAAATTTGGCATAAATTTAGATTGTGAAGTCATACCGCTTGAGAAATGGTTAATGGAGCGGATAGAGCAGGGGAAAATACGGTTCAACAATAAAATAAACCAGCGGATTGCCATTCATGACAATTGTTTTTCAAAGAGTGTTGGTGAAGAACTCTGGCAGAGTGTAAGGCATATTGTAAGTCTCTGCGGTGATGAAATAGTAGAGATGGAGCATAATCGCGGAAGTGCGCTTTGCTGTGGGTTTGGCTGTGCGGCCGGAAAATTCAATATCCTGGATCTTATCCGGGGCGGTATGAGAAGACTTCGCGAGGCAGAGGACAAAGGCGCAGATTGGATGATTGTTTATTGTTCTGCGTGCTATTTTATTTTTTCGGTTGTGAAAGAAATGATAGGCAGTAGGGTAGAGCTTTATCATCTCATAGAGCTTCTGGATATGGCAGAGGGAAGAAAGCCTGTGCATAGAACTGAGCAGAGAGCCTACGATATACTTTCTATTATGTCTGCGAACCTAACCAGATTGCTGGTCAATCCGGGAGCGTCCCGGCGGTTCTGGATAGACCTGTCCGAATTAGACCAAAAGATAGACCGATTTAATATAGGTATGAGGCAGGACCGACTTTCAACGATGTTTAACAAATTTTATAACAGCAAGTTGGTGCGCAATCATGTTAGCAGTGGTGCGCTTCATAAAGCAATGCGTGCGGTTCTTTATTTAC
>Ga0123519_10009364_pt1 | contig 14770 bp, 13 predicted proteins | sample YelNatPaOPRAMG02_FD_87396 | JGI IMG/M metagenome (GOLD analysis project Ga0123519, IMG submission 87396) | Hot spring microbial communities from Yellowstone National Park - Yellowstone National Park OP-RAMG-02 (version 2) | ecosystem: Environmental > Aquatic > Thermal springs > Hot (42-90C) ...
GCTTTTAGGCGGGTTTTTCAAATCTTTCCCATGGAATCGTTTCTATAGGGTACTTTTTGAAAAATGGCTAAAAAGCGTCACCAAGCGTCACCGAAAAACAAGCCCACGGTCGGACTCGAACCGACGACCGACCGCTTACAAGGCGGTTGCTCTGCCGGCTGAGCTACGTGGGCAAGGGAGAAAGGGTGACCAGCGGGACTCGAACCCGCAACCTTCTGGGCCACAACCAGATGCTCTGCCAATTGAGCTATGGTCACCACATCTTTATCGCTATTATACCGCGCTTTTGGCCGCAGGGCAAATGGCGCGCGCCGAAGGGTGCATTTCAGCTTGGGGGCGAGTTGAAATAGCCCCCACCCCAACCCTCCCCGCCCACGGGGAGGATATCCCCCTGGGATCGCGGGTGTCCCGCCCGCCATGCGCCCCTACGGTATGCCGCCGTGCCGCGCGGATCACCCGTAGGGGCGACCCGGCGGGTCGCCCCTACCGTGCTCTCCGTCTCTCCCCCAAAATGAAATGCACCGCGCCGAAGGTGCTCTATGCATCGCCCGCGGAGGGCGGCGCCGCTTCCGGGCGCCGACGCAACACGATGATCGCGGTGCCCACAATGACGCAAAGTGCCGACACAATCTGTGCCGTGGGGATGCCGCCGATCAGCCAGGCGTCGGGACGGAGCGACTCGACCAGCAACCGCCCCAATCCATAGAAGATCAAATATAAACAGAACACATCGCCATCGCACAGCCGCACACGCCGCGCCACGAAGAGCAAAATCAGACACCCGCCCAGGTTCCAGAGCGACTCGTACAAGAACACCGGATGGAAGCGCGTCGTCTCGACGGGGAAGCGGCTCAAATCCGCATACATCGGAAGGCGATGCTCGGCATCAATGGGAATGCCCCAAGGGAGCGTGGTGGGAGGGCCATAGAGCTCCTGGTTCACGAAATTCCCCCAGCGCCCGATCGCCTGCGCCAGGATGAGGCCCGGAGCGCCGCTGTCAAGCCAGCGCGCCAAAGGAAGATGATTGCGCCAAGCATAAATGGCCAATGCGAGCACACCACCCGCGATCCCCCCATAGATGCCCAGGCCACCGTTCCAAATCATCAGCGCGGTGGGGAACGGAAAAGAAAGCCCAAACACCTGCACCATCTCAAAGGGATTGGTGATGAAGTAATAACGGAAGCCTATTACGTTTCCTTGGGGAGACGACAACACGTGATAGAGGCGCGCACCCAGGATACCGGCCAGAAGACACCACGTCACGATATTCCAGACATGTTCCGGATTATCCCCTTTGCGTTTGGCCTCCATAGAGGTCAAAATACCTGCCGCTATAGCGCCCATCACGATGATCACGCCATACAGGTGAACGGTCAACGGTCCGATTTGAAAGGTAGGACTGATAGGCGGCATAAGGCAAACACTCCGCAACTTTTCCTGTAGTGATGGCTCATATAACCATCTCAGTATAGCCCACCAGTGGGCCGATGACAAGCGCTGCAGGGAGAGGCAAATGCCCTTTCATTCCACAAATGTTCCTGGAGCAGCAGGGGAGCAGGGTCACCTCGCTGAACACGGACACTTTTCTGCTTTTCTCGTTAGTGTGGTATACTGTGCCACGAGCAAGGTTTTCCATACATGACACGCGCTTTCCCCATTCAGATAGCACCCTCTATGATGTGCGCCGACATATGGCGGTTAGCCGAGCAGGTACACCAGCTGGAACAGGCGGGTGTGGAGTATCTTCATTTCGATATCATGGATGCCCACTTCGTGCCCAACATGCCCATTGGGTTGGTGTTTCTGCAACAACTGCGCACTCATACACAACTGCCCTTTGATGTGCATCTCATGGTGGATAACAACGACTTCTTTGTACCACTGCTGGCTAACATCGGGGTGCAATCCATTTCGGTGCATGCCGAATCGGCCGTGCATCTCGACCGCACATTGACGCTTATCCGCAGCCATGGCATCAAAGCAGGTGTTGCGCTCAACCCCGCAACGCCTCTTTCGGTGTTGCATTACGTGACGGAACAGATGGACTATGTTCTGATCATGACCGTCAACCCCGGATTCGCCGGTCAACGGATGGTGCCCTCTGCCTACCGCAAGATCCGCGACTGCTATCTCTTTCTGGAAGAAAATGGCGTGGACATCCCCATTCAGGTGGACGGAAATGTCAGCTTCGATAGAATACCCCATATGGTCGCCGCGGGCGCCGACATCCTGGTGACCGGCACCAGTAGCGTCTTCCATCGGGATGGCAGCTTGCTGGATAACATAGCGCGTACACGCCAGGCAATCGCCGAAGGACTCAGGATGCGTCGTCATGACACCAGCGAATGAATCGTCTGACCGGGCACTGATGCACGCCTGCGTACTCCACGCGGTAGGTGACCTGCGGTATCAACAGGTGGCAAAGCCTCAGCCTGGAAGGGGACAGGTGTTAGTGCGCGTGGCGTTCTGCGGAGTGTGCGGTTCCGATATCCCTCGCGTGTTCGTCAAGGGGACCTATCGTTTCCCCACCATTATCGGACACGAATTTTCCGGGATTGTGGAAGCATGCGGTGAGGGTGTAGATCGCGTCTTGCCCGGCGAGCGAGTCGTGGTCTTTCCGCTCATCTGGTGTGGGAAATGTGCCCCGTGCGAACAAGGGAAATACGTGCAGTGCGTTGATTATGACTACCTGGGATCGCGTAGCGATGGGGCGTTTGCCGAATATGTCGTAGCGCCTCAAAAGAACCTGTTACGCGTGCCGGAAGGGGTTTCGTTGGAAGAAGCTTCTATGACCGAGCCGGCCGCTGTGGCACTCCATGCTCTGAGGCGCATTGGGGAGAACTTGCTGGGCCGCAGCGTTGCTGTGTTCGGTGCCGGTCCCATCGGATTGATGGTTGCGCAGTGGGCACGTGCGATGGGCGCAACCCCTATCTTTGTATTCGATATCGTTGCCCGCAAGGTGCAAATGGCACAGGAGATGGGATTCGAGCTCGCTTTTGACAACCGTGCCCGCGATGCGCTGGAAGTGATCCGCTCCGTCACCCAGCGCGAGGGTGTCGCTATCTCTATTGAATGCGCCGGAGTGCCCCAGACATTCTTACAGGCTGCAGCGTGCACCATGCGGGGCGGCACGATGGTGATTTTGGGCAATCCCTCAGCGGATGTCACACTGCCCGCTACACTCATCTCGCAGTTGATGCGGCGAGAAGTCGCCATGCTGGGAACATGGAATTCGGACTATAGTGTGGCAGGGAACGATGACGATTGGCGTGCGGCCCTCGTGGGAATGGCATCGGGTACGATCGCTTTGCGCCCGCTTATCACCCATCGGGTGCCGCTGCGCGATGCTCCGCAAGCTTTGCTGATGATGAAAGAAGGGCGTGAGTTTTTCTCCAAAGTGCTTGTTTATCCGTGATCTCCTGCCATGCTTTCATTCAGAGGAGCATTTTTCAACATAGTCATTATCTCTGGAGGAAGATATGAAAGCTGCCGTTCTTGAAGCGCCAGGTAAGATAGTGGTCAAAGAGGTACCGACGCCGCAAGTGGATGATTACTCGGCGTTGTTGCGCGTGGAGGCGGCGAGTATATGCGGTTCGGATGTGCGCATCCTGCACCACGGGAATCCACGCGTCCGGCCACCTGCCATCATCGGCCACGAGGCAGCAGGGGTGATTGTACAGGCGGGGCGCTATGTGACGCGTGTCAAAGAAGGGGATCGCGTCGCCATCGGCGCAGACGTGCCTTGCGGTCAGTGTCACTGGTGTCGCGACGGCCTGGGGAACAATTGCGCAGTCAATTATGCCATCGGCTATCAGATCCCCGGCGCCTTTGCAGAGTATATGCTTCTGCCACGCCTGGTACTGGAAGAGGGTCCTGTGACTCCGATCAGCGATCGACTGAGCTACGAAGAAGCTTCGCTGGCCGAGCCACTTGCTTGTGCCATTAATGGGATGGAGCTCGCACAGGTAAGGTTGGGCAAGACCGTGTGTATCATCGGTCTGGGACCCGTTGGCTGCATGATGATCGACCTGGCACGCGTGATGGGTGCCACGAAGGTCATCGCGGCACAACGCAGTCAGACGCGCATGGAAATTGCCCGCTTCTATCAGGCAGATGTCTATATCGACACCTCGCGCGAGGACCTGGTGTCACGTTGCCGCGAAGAGACCAACGGCGAAGGACCGGATGTCGTGATCACTGCATGCAGTTCCGTGGAGGCACACGAGCAGGCGATCGAGATGGTAGCGCATCGTGGTTATGTAAACCTTTTTGGCGGGCTACAGAAGGATGCCCGCCCGATGTGCGTCCTCTCTAACACCATCCATTACAAGGAGTGCTTTGTCACCGGATCCCACGGGAGTGTGCCACGTCACCACGAGCTGGCAGTCAAGCTCTTGGAAAAAGGGCTGGTGCGCGTCGCGCCACTCATTACCCATCGTTTCCCACTGAGCCGCATCGAGGAAGGCTTCGCTGCTATGGAGAGTCGCTCAGGGATGAAGGTGATTATTCACCCGCACGCACACTGACGCGCATTCTGCACGTTGCACGATCTGTTCAGGGGGATGCTCTTATGGCTGAAGAACTGCAATCCAAATATCAAGAATGGGAAGAAGGCGTGTTAAAGCCGTTCATAGCGCGCGATCCCAATTGGGCACCGTATCGTGAGACACCCTCGCAGATCCCAGAAGACCTGCTATACCTGCCCCCTGACACGGTCGGTGATGAGTATGTCTCCGAATATCTGAATCAGCTGGGTTTCCCGGGACAATACCCTTTTACCCGTGGCATCTACCCGACGATGTACCGTGGTCGGCTGTGGACGATGCGCCAGTATGCCGGCTACGCAACCGCTGAAGAAACGAATGCGCGCTACAAGTTCTTGCTCGAGCAAGGCCAAACCGGCCTGAGCGTCGCCTTTGATTTACCCACTCAGCTCGGCCACGATGCCGATGACCCTCTGGCCGAGGGAGAAGTGGGTAAAGTCGGTGTCTCCATCTCCTCACTCGCCGACATGGAACGCCTTTTTTCCGGCATTCCGCTCGACAAAGTATCCACCAGCATGACCATCAACGCACCAGCAGTGGTGTTATTAGCGATGTACATTGCGGTGGCCAAGAAACAGGGCGCCTCGCCGAATCAGCTGCGTGGCACAGTGCAGAACGATATTCTCAAAGAATATGTGGCGCGTGGCACGTATATTTTCCCCCCCATACCTTCCATGCGCCTTGTCACAGACTTATTCGAATATTGTAAAGAGCACACACCACGCTGGAACACCATCAGCATCAGCGGTTATCACATCCGCGAAGCGGGTGCTACAGCGGTTCAGGAAGTGGCATTCACCTTCGCCAATGCGATCGCGTATGTTGAAGCGGCGTTGAAGGTGGGCTTAGCCATTGATGAGTTTGCACCCCAACTCACCTTCTTCTTTGCGGCACAGAACCATCTACTTGAGGAAGTTGCCAAGTTCCGTGCTGCACGCCGTCTGTGGGCGCGCCTGATGCGCGAGCGCTTCGGTGCGCGTGATCCCAAGAGCATGATGCTGCGTTTTCATACGCAAACGGCCGGTGTTGCGCTCACCGCTCAGCAGCCTATGAACAACATTGTGCGGGTGACCATTCAGGCACTGGCCGCCGTGCTGGGAGGCACGCAAAGCTTGCACACCAACAGCATGGACGAAGCGCTTTCATTGCCCACCGAGGAGACTGTCCAAATCGCCTTGCGCACGCAGCAAATCATCGCCTACGAGAGCGGTGTGGCGGACACAGTCGATCCCCTCGCCGGCAGTTACTACGTCGAGCACCTTACGGATGAAATTGAACGTCGCGCTGTTGATTATCTGGAACGCATTGACCGCATGGGAGGTGCACTGGGTGCCATCGAGTCAGGCTTTATGCAACGCGAAATCCAGGAAAGTGCCTATCGCTACCAGCAGGCGGTGGAAAGCGGCCGGCGCATTGTAGTGGGTGTCAATCGGTTCCAGGTCCCCGAGGAACGACGCCTGCGCACGATGCGTATTGATGAGTCGATACGACAAGCACAAGCACAGCGTCTCAAGCAGTTGCGTGCTGAGCGCGATCAGTCTGCGGTGGCACGCGCGCTCAGAGAGCTGGAATCGGCGGCAGCCGGCCACGATAATGTGATGCCTTATATCCTGCAAGCAGTTGAGGCGTATGCCACTCTGGGCGAAATCTGTGCGATTTTGCGCCGTGTCTTTGGAGAATACCGTCCGGCAAGCAGCATCTTTTGACGTACCAGGTGGGAAGAGCTACAATGTTACAACAAATCGAACATATTGCCATCGTGGTGCAAGATCTGGAGGCTGCGCTCCACGTTTACCGCGACGTGCTAGGGCTTCAGCTGATGCGCGTGGAAGAGGTGCCTGTCGAGAACGTGAAAGTGGCTTTTCTCAAGCTGCCGCGTGGAGAGGGCCATATCGAGCTGGTACAGCCCACCGATTCGGAGAGCGGCATTGCCCGCTTCTTGAATAAGCGAGGTGAGGGAGTCCATCACATCTGTTTCCGTGTCGAAAACGTTGCTGCTGCGATGTCACAGTTGTTGTCCGCGGGCCTGGAAACCATTGGCCAGGACGTGCGGATAAATCGCGAGGGGCGGCCATACACCTTTGTACATCCCAAATCAGCACACGGGGTACTGATCGAATTGTACGAAGCAACTTCCCCGTGAGCAGCTGCTCTTGGCTCCCGTCCGTTCTTAATAAGCGATTTTAGAGCCGGCTGATCCGGTGAGCCAGATCCACAATACGTTGTGGGTGTAGTGACCCCGTGTTGTGATGCATAATCGCTCGTTCCGACGAGTGAGTTGCTCACTTCAATCGAATGGTCGGTCGTGATGGATAAAGGCGATCTCTGAGCAGGAGGACAAGGTGAAGAAGATTCTCATTGTAGACGACCAACCGGAAGTGCGAGAGCTGGTAGAGGTGACATTAAGCATTGGCGACTACCAAATCTTACAGGCCTCTAGTGGAGATGAGGCCCTGGCGTTGACCCGCATTGAACGTCCTGATCTGGTATTGCTCGATGTGATGATGCCCAATAGCTCCATTGATGGTTTTGAGGTGTGCCGACGCATCAAATCCGACCCGGTCCTACATCAGACAGTGGTGATCATGGTCACTGCACGGGGCCAGGAGCAAGACCTGCAAATAGGCAAAGCGGCAGGAGCGGACGGCTATTTCACCAAACCGTTTAGCCCCTTAGAGCTGATGAGCAAGGTAGAGGAAATGCTGGGTGAGTAACCCCAGAATGCAAAGCGTTCTCTATACACAACATAGCCTGTCCGTATGTGGAGCTGGAGGAGTCTGAAAATCCTGGCCGTCTGCGAACTGAACTTCCCACCATACGACATCATACTTTTTGGCGTACTCCTTAATCCCGCGGTATAATAGCTTGCGTGAATCAATCTCTCATTTTGTCTCCCATCCGCGTATTAATCGCTAAGTTGGGCCTGGATGGCCACGACCGTGGCGCCATGGTAGTGGCACGTGCTTTGCGCGATGCCGGCATGGAGGTGATCTACACCGGCTTGCGTCAAACGCCCGAGATGGTTGCCGAAGCCGCCTTGCAGGAAGACGTTGATGTAGTTGGTCTCTCCATCCTGAGTGGGGCTCATATGGTGCTGTTGCCGCGCACAGTCGATTTGCTGCGTGAGCGTGGATTGCACGATGTGTTGATCATCGCCGGAGGGATCATACCGGATGAAGATGCGCCGGCCCTGAAAGAGCATGGAGTGGATGCTGTATTCGGTCCGGGTTCCTCTACCCGGGACATTGTGGACTTTATCCGCGAGCATGTGAGGAAGTAGCCGGTGGAGCTGGTACAGGCGACCATAGCAGGCGATCGACGCGCCATGGCCCGATTGATCACTTTGGTCGAGGGCGAGGCCAAGGAAGCGCGCACCCTATTAGCGGAACTCTTCCCTCACACCGGACGTGCATATGTCATCGGCATCACCGGCGCACCCGGCTCTGGAAAGAGCACCCTGGTTAACCAGCTGGCAAAGAGTTACAGCGCCCTTGGGCGGCGTGTGGGCGTGATAGCAGTAGATGCGACGAGCCCCTTCTCTGGCGGAGCCCTTCTGGGTGATCGCGTGCGTATGCGTGATTTGAGCCATAACCCCGATGTGTTCGTGCGCAGCATGGCCAGCCGCGGCAACCTGGGAGGCCTGGCACGCACAACCCCAGATGTCATCAAGGTGCTCGACGCTGCCGGTTATAACCTCATCCTGGTGGAAACGGTGGGCAGCGGACAATTGGAGGTCGAGATCGCGCGCACCGCCCACACGGTGCTCGTGGTTGAGATACCCGGCACGGGAGATGAGATTCAATCCCTCAAAGCAGGTATTCTGGAAATTGCCGATGTGATCGTGGTCAACAAGTCTGACCGGGATGGCGCTGAGCGTACAGCGGCAATTTTGGAAGCGATGCTGAGCACAGGAAAGACCCAGATGCCATCACGGCTGCCGTATGTCGGCCATCCATATCCAGCCAATCTGTTGGCAAGGTTGGCCGAATATCTGCAGCAGGAGAGGGGGTTGACAAGAAGCGATGTTAGCTGGCGACCACGCGTATTGCGCACGGTTGCTACGCGTGGTGAAGGTGTCGCAGAGCTGATGGACGTGATCGAGGAACATCGCCAACATTTGCTTGCCACACGCGAATGGGAAGCTCGCGACTATTTGCGTTTGTTGAGTGAGATCGAGCAAGCATTGCGTCATCGTCTGACAGAACAATTGCTTTGTCAAGTGGATCTCGATCACCTGGTCGAGGTCGTAAACAGCGTGTTCGCACGGCGTCTCGATCCGTGTTCGGCAGCCGAACAATTGCTTTGCTCGTAGGGTTCTCCATTTCTCGATTTCACCTGCCGGAGGTGGCATCATATGTCAGTTCACAACCGAACCCATTCCATTTGTGGACCCATGTATGGAGAGCTCGCCCTGATAAGCGGCACCGCCAATCGTCCGCTGGCCGAAGCAATTGCGCGTGAGCTGGAGACTCCTCTGACCGGTGCGGATGTCTTCAAGTTTGCTAACAGCAACATCTTCTGCAGATTGCATAGCAGTGTGCGCAGCAAAGACGTGTTCATCATTCAACCCACTTGCGTGACCGAACACGAGGACGGCAGCGTCGCCTCGGTAAACGACAACCTGATGGAGCTGCTGATCATCCTGGATACGGTGCGACGTGATTCAGCGGGGCGTATCACCGCCGTCGTGCCTTATTATGGGTACGGTCGCACCGACAAGAAAGACCAACCCCGTGTTCCGATTACGGCTCGTTTGGTTGCCGACCTCATCTCGGTAGCCGGTGCGGACCGTTTGCTCACGGTTGACCTGCATGCAGGTCAGATTCAGGGCTTCTTTACCATTCCGGTGGATGAGCTGACCGCCTTTTATGCCCTCAGCAAGTACTTCCGCGAGAAAAACATCCCAGACGCTGTAGTGGTGGCGCCGGACATCGGCGGCACCAAACACGCGCGTAACTTCGCCGAGGTACTGCGCGTGCCACTGGCTGTCATTGAGAAACGGCGCGTACAGCGACCCGATGGGAGTGTTGCGAAAGCGCTCAACGTCATCGGCGAGGTAGAGGGCAAGAATGTGTTGCTGTTCGACGACGAAATTGACACCGGAGGCACCATCGCACAAGCAATCGTGTTCTTGCAATCGGCGGGTGCCCAACGGGTGTTTGTGGGTGTCACACACCCGGTCTTTTCTGACCCCGCCGTAGAACGCCTAAGAGGGTTACCCATCGAGGAGATTGTGGTCACGGATACGATCCCCTTGCCACCACGCAAGCGCCTGCCCAATATCAGAGTGCTCTCGATGGCCGATTTGCTGGCCGAGGTAATTCGGCGCATTCACGAGGGACATTCGGTAGGTGCTCTATTTGGAGAGTAGGAGATGAGTTGGAGATTCCGAAGCAGTTCGGAACAGTCAGATGAGAACGTCATATTGGACGGAGAAGTGGTTGGCCGTCTGCGTGAGGAGGCAAGCGGCATCTTTGACGTTGATGAGGTGCGCGTGCCCCGCCGCGCACAGCAAGGTGTGGTGGTCTTCGTCGGGCGACTGCGCCTGGGCGATCCAGAGCTAGCCTACGATACGTTGGCCAATCGGTGGGCCCGCTTGGGATACACACCGATGTTGCGAGCAACACGCGAGGGCCACGAACTGATCGCAATGCCGGGCCTGTCTCGGCCGCGCCCCTCCAATCCCTGGATCAATGCCGTTTTATTCGTCATGACCGTGCTTTCGGTGGTGTTCATGGGCGCGTTGAATGAGGGGGTGGACCTGCTCCGTAACCCGGCCGGCATCGTGGCCGGATTCCCCTTTGCCGGAACACTGCTGCTTATTTTGGGCACCCATGAGTTCGGTCACTATTTTGCAGCGCGACATCACCGTGTCGCCGTCACGTTGCCCTATTTTATCCCGATGCCCTTTAGCTTTGTGGGCACCTTTGGGGCCTTTATCCAGCTGCGCTCTCCCGTGCGCAATCGCAACCAGTTGCTCGACGTGGGGGTAGCCGGCCCACTGGCAGGGTTAATTGTAGCGCTCCCCCTGCTGGTCTACGGCTTATCCATCTCGCCAGTGCGTCCATTGCCGTCCGAAGGCAACTATCTCATGGAGGGCAACTCATTGCTCTATTTAGGGATCAAATACCTCATCCACGGCGAGATATTGCCCAGCGCCGGTCGTGACGTGATGCTTAATCCCATCGCTTTTGCAGCCTGGTTTGGCATCCTGGTAACCGCTTTCAATCTGTTCCCTATCGGTCAGCTAGATGGTGGTCACGTGTTATTTGCGCTATTGGGCGAGCGCACACGTTATGTTGGCTTCGTATTGGTGGGCTCGCTTTTCCTTATGGGTCTCCTGTTGTGGGAAGGCTGGATTGTGTGGTCCATTTTGGTCTTCCTATTGGGTGTAGCGCATCCACCCCCCTTGAATGACCTTGCTCCGCTAGATGCGCGACGCAAGGCCCTTGGCATCATTGTGCTGCTCATTTTTGTCCTGGTCTTCGTGCCGGTGCCGCTGAGAGTGGTTATGTGAGCTTTCCAATGCGACCCATCATATTGGCCTCAGCCTCAGAACGTCGCCGTGAGCTGTTGGCCTTGCTCGGACTGCCATTCGAGGTTTGGCCTCTCCAGCTAGATGAGACAGCACGTCCAGGCGAGTCGGCTGCCCACCTGGCTGCACGTCTGAGCGCAACCAAAGCGGCAGCGGCACGACAGCAGTTGGTCCACTCTGGCCTAGCCGATTCATATAGCTTCGTGATCGGCGCCGACACTGTGGTAGCGCTGGAGGATCAGATATTCGGCAAACCCCGCGATGCAGCAGAGGCAACCGCGATGTTGCGCCGGCTGCGCGGTCGGATGCACACCGTCCACAGCGCCGTTGCAATCGTGGAGATCGCCAGCGGGCGCGCCGTCATTCACATCAATACCTCGCGTGTGTGGATGCGCCCGTACAGCGATGCTGAGATCGCTGCATACGTCGCCAGTGGTGATCCGTTGGACAAGGCAGGAGCTTATGCCATTCAGCATGCCGGGTTTCATCCGGTGGAGCGCCTGGAAGGATGCTTCAGCAGCGTAGTAGGGCTGCCGCTAGCGACATTGGCACGAGGGCTGGCCCACTTCGATGTTCATTTGGACCTTACCAAGGACGTGGCAAGTGCATGCCGTGCACGGACAGGGCATGCCTGCTGCCTCAACGGCGATCAACCCTCTTCGGAAGGAAGGTAAATGCGCAGCAAGACAGCGGGTGATTGCACAGCGCGAATAACGAAGCGGCATGGAGCTGCCGGCACCAGACAGTAGCGTACAGCCGGCAAGGGCACGCTGCCAGCCGGCCATTCCAGGCTCGCTTCCCCTGCAATACATCCCCACATCTCGAGTGTCTCGCCGTTGGTCTCACCGCGCCAGACACCATATGTCGCCAGAGTGATCTTCTCCACGACAAAATGTCGAGAATGAACCACGTGTTGTCGTACGACACCTTCTTGATCTTCGAGAATCGGCTGCGGCAATACCCCTGGCTCGACGTTGCAGAAATCCAGCACATCCAGTGCTTTTTCCACATGGAGAGGCCGTGGGCGACCATCTGCGCCTACCCGTCCCCAGTCATATACACGATACGTGGTATCTGAGTTTTGCAACACTTCGTTGATAACCAATCCTTCTAGCGCCGCATGCACTGTGCCGGGTGTTATTAAGACGGCATCGCCTGGTTTAACCGGCAAGGAATGGAGTACCTCTTCGAGGCGGTTCTCCGCTATGGCACGCAAGAAATCGACCCGCGTCACCCCACGCCGCAGCCCCAGAATAATGCGCGCGTCGGGCTGAGCGTGCAACACGTACCACATTTCCGTCTTACCTAACTCCCCATTCTCGTGTTGCAGGGCGTACTCATCCGGTGGATGCACCTGCACGGAAAGGCGTTTCTCAGCGTCCAACAGCTTGACAAGCAACGGGAAACGACCACGCTGAAGTGCCCAGGCCGCACGTCGCCCCACCAGCTCTGCGCCATATGTGGCAAACACATCTGGCAGTGCATAACCTTGCAACGGTCCGGCATCGACCACAGTCGAACCGGCCGGATGAGCGGAGATTTCCCAGCTCTCTGCAGCCGGGCCGGGTGGCAATGGCCGACCATACAGGCGCTCTAGATTACGTCCTCCCCATATGTAGTCACGCAACGCCGGGGTGAACGTCATAGGGTAGAGGAGAATGCGCTTCTTGTTCCGTATCCCGCTTTCTGTATTTAGTACATCTTTGTCCATTATCCTCGGCATGCTCCTCCATCCTCTCGAATGTAAGGGTGAGCTCGATTTATCGGCGCAGGTAGGCGATAGGATCCCATCCTCGCGCGCGGCCGCTTGCTTGAGCTCTACGCCGTTCTCTGAACCACATAACCAGTCCAAGCAACCAAGGCAAGGGCAGCGACGCAATCCCTAAAACCACCAGATGATGAAGGGCTAACGTCTGCAGCGCGAGCATGAGCGGATCAGGCAGATACCAGGTAATCCATGCGCCATGTTGCCAGTACGCTACCAGCGCAGGCAACGCTGCTATATAACAAACGAACAAAGTGTAGTCACCGGTTACCGTCAGGGCGACTTGCCAGCGCGGGGGCGGAACAGAGAGGAATCCAAATAACACGATCACGCTACCCACCATCAGCCCAATCAATACATCGCGCATCAAGGGCATGCCAAGATAACCCGTGATATTAGAGAGGGCAGCAAATGAGAAATCTTGGCCATTCAGTCCGTACAATATATGGGACACTGCCATTGCCGTCAGAGCAGCAACGAGGACCACACCAAGACGTGCAGGGCGTCTGATCCAGAAAACCAACAAAGGAGCCATAACGCCAATAGCGAGAAGAACCATTCGTGGCCATCGTTCTGCTTCAATACGCGTGTTCCTGGCTATGGTGGCAACCGCAGCTGCTTCCTTGCTCACCAGTTGTGCCGCCGCAACGGCACCGGGATTGTTGCCACGCCGAAATGAAGAGGCCGCAACATGTAAATCTTGTTGGAGCAGTTCCTGAGAAGCCGACTGCTGCAGTGCTTGCAAGTAAGCTTGAGCCCAGGCTACTCTCTGCGTAGCCAGGAGCAGCCAGCTGCGTGCCAGGGCCTCGCCCTGGAGTTGCATCATATCGAAAAGGGGACAGCCTTCTGCCATTACAGGTAGACGCGTACCCAGCAGTGCTGCCAAAGTAGGGCCAATATCATCCAATCGTACAGGACTGTATTCACCTGTCACGATCCCCTGTCCCACCATGACCAGGGGCAAGGTTGGCGGATTATTTTGGCCTCCCGCCGGTCTCCCGTCAGACAACAGGGCGCCGTCGGAAGTGAGCAGCAACACCGATTCCCCCAGGTTCATCTGGCGCACAATCTGGCGCACATAGCTATCTACTTGGCGCAGTGCGGCACGATATGCCGGTCCAGAGGTGCCATATTGCTGCCCGATAGCTTCCGGCAAACCAAGGTGCACGATAACCAAATGGTAGTGCCGCTCTGCGATAAACCCCAGAGCCGCTTCCACGATCTGTGCGTCGATCTCTCCTGCATCCCCTTGGGCAAAATATGCAGTATCCGGGGCGGCGGATCTGAATAAAGGAGCACGATCCGCAGACGTTGCTGCCGCGATGCGCAGGCCCGCCTCTTTGGCAGCCACCAGAACGTTGTCTATCTTGAGATCGAATGTACTGCCTGCATTGGGTAAGAGCAAAGGAGCCCGGTTGAGCTCATTCCCTGCACCGCTGAGAATTGTAGTCCACACCGAAGGCCAATAAGCGGGCGGGCGGACTTGCACAGGGGCTGCGGCGCCGACATCTGCCAAGCTTTGCCAAATCGGCATATCTTGCACCACGGTCTCTCGGTAACTTACCCCACTCACAACTACCATCACCACTTGTGTTGTAAGACCCGGCAATCGCTCCCCAGGTGTAATTGAAACGCTTGCCATGAGCGGAGTATATGCACGCACAGAGAGCTGGAGTAAGTCAGCCCAACGGTACGCTACAAAGGTGATCGCTGCCAGGAGCAGCGAGCTGAAAAATACCGAGCGATATCTCCGCATAGCACGAAATGCCTTCAGAATGCGGTATTGTCCCACCTTGTTGTCTGGACAGAGGTGAAAATTTATTATATATTTTCCACAGATGTAGAGCAAGGGGTTGAGAAGAACATGATGCCTCTGCAAGATACCGTCCCCTCGCGCCCACTGCCATGGGCCAATTGGAATGGGCA
>Ga0123519_10009366_pt1 | contig 14768 bp, 11 predicted proteins | sample YelNatPaOPRAMG02_FD_87396 | JGI IMG/M metagenome (GOLD analysis project Ga0123519, IMG submission 87396) | Hot spring microbial communities from Yellowstone National Park - Yellowstone National Park OP-RAMG-02 (version 2) | ecosystem: Environmental > Aquatic > Thermal springs > Hot (42-90C) ...
AGCATGGCTAATTGCAAATATTGATGATAAAAATCGAAAGGATTTAAGAGAAATTTTCGGTCCTGTTGAAGATTTAGAATGGTTTGCAAACAATGTCCCATATCATGTCACAAGAAAAAATATCGATATTCTTTGTTATCATAAAAACATTAAATATACAGGTTTTCCTTTAAGATATAAATTTAGTGTTGTAGAACTGAAAAGAGGTAAAGCAGATGATAAGGATGTCTCACAAGTTATAGAATATTCTAAATGGGTTGCCGGAAGACTTGCGGGAAGCGAAATTGAAACAGTCCAACCTATTTTAATTGCATTTGATTTTAATGATAAGGCAAAACAGAAAGCACGAAATAGTGATTTTAGTGAAAGAGGTATTTCATTTGTTAAATATAATGTTAAGAATAGTGATATTAAATTTGAAAAGGTGGCTATTAATGAAAGTTAAAACATTTTCTTGGGGCGTTGTACAAGGACAGTTAGACCAAAAGATACAGACAGAGTATGTAAGACGAATCGTCCGATATGAAGAATTGATAAACAGTGTGAAGGTAAAGCTCCACGATGATGTAACAAACTATGTGATTTGCACTTGGTTTAATCATTGGACAACTGTATTGATTGAGGAGCATATAAGTAGTCATAAGAGAGTGGTTCCTACTATCAAAAACATAAAAGGAATAGATATTTTCTTTGATGGACAACCATTTGATTTGAAAGTAACTTATTTACCTCAAGGATATAACCCTCAGGATGCAGTAAAAAATCCTAAGGGATTAGCAATCTGGTTGTATGAAAATCAAGGAGCCCAGAGATTCGGAGCCGATAACCGATTGTTTGTTGTTCTATTGGATAAAAATAATCCCGGTAAAAGTTGGGAGTTAAAGAGAAATTTTACTCTTGTGTTTAATAGGATTGACGATTTTTTTAATAGGGAGACAGTTTCAGAGAAGGATGAGATTAGCTTCTCTTTCGAGAGAAAAACTTATACGGCGGTCGCGAAGGTTTTGATGATAACCGATGAGTAGAATAAAACGGATGATTGCAGCCATAAAAAAGGTTGAAGACAGTTATAATGGCGAGCGGAAAACGATAGAAGAATGGCTTGCTTGGGAAAAGCGGAAGCGGGAAGAATTGTTGGGCTTGGATAAAGTTGGAAAGTTTGCGTATTTTTCTGCGGCGCTTCTGCAACGAGCGATGAGAGGCGAGATGTTCGAAAAACGGGCACAATTGTTTGCTGAAAATTTCAGAAGCGAAAAAGATATAATTCCGAAAAACATTGAAAGGTTGCTTAAAGAGAAGAACTGTTACCGCTGGACTATAGCAGAAGGCGTAAAGATAGTTATGGATGTGAAAAGAACCGTTTTTTCAAAAGACTTCTTTTGGGATGATTATTTTGACAAGGCTAAACGAGAAGCGAACAGCGGATTCAAAGATGACCTGTTTTTGAAGATGAAGGGTGTAGGACAGAAGGTTCGTGACTTTGCGCTTTCTTTGTTTTTGGATGAGTATCTTGCGGTGGATGTGCATATAAAACGAGTGTTGAAACGCTGGGGAGTGGAAAAATCGGAAGATTATGGTAAAGTTAAAGAGGCGGCAAGGAGGCTTGCCGAAAGTGTAGGATTAAGTATGTGGGAGTTGGATAGGGTGTTGTGGCATTTTGGTCGCGCTGTTTGCGAAAGTTCTCCTAAGTGTAAAATCTGTCCTGTTAGAGATGATTGTGAGGGTGTGAAGTGAAGGTCTATTGCGGGGTGGATGTGGGGGCTGCGCAGACGAAGGTTGCGTTGATAGATGAGGCTGGCAAAGTATTAGGTCTTGCTACTGTTAAGAGTGGCGTTGACTTTAAGAAGGCGGCATTGGGAGCGTTGCGAAAGGTCTTGCGTGAAAGCAAACTTCGCAGGTCTGATATTGTGAGGACGGTTGCGTGTGGTTATGGACGCCACAACATAGAGTTTGCTGACGGCAAGCGCACAGAGATAGCGACCCATTCGAAAGCCGCTTTTACTCGTTTCGGACGCGCTCTGATCCTCGTTGACATCGGCGGACAGGATAACAAAGTAATCAGATTAGCGCAGAACGGCTCAATCGAGACTTTTAAGATGAACCGCAAATGTGCTGCGGGGACGGGCGCATTTTTGGAAGAGATTGCGCTACGCATAGGAGTTCCAGTTTCACGAATGAACGGGATTGCGGAAAAGTCGGATGGCGAAGTTCCGCTCGGTTCTTTCTGCACTGTCTTTACTGCGACAGAGATTCTTTCGCACATAAGGAGAGGCGTTCCGCTTGCGCATCTTGTCAAAGGGGCTTTTCGTTCAGTCATCAAGCGTGTGATGGAGATGGACAGATTAGACGGGTTTGTCGTTTTATGTGGTGGTGTGGTGGCACACAACCCTTTCATTCAGCAAATGTTTTCGGAAGAAATCTCAGGCAAGGTGGAGGTTGCGCCGTATCCTGAACACAATGGAGCAATAGGTGCAGCACTGTTCGCTAAGGAGGAAGATGGTGCGTAAGGTTTTTATTTCGGTTTTTATTTCTGTTTTTATTTTTTGCTTTCTTTTCGGCTGTAACTCTGTTCCGACGACGAGTGACAGAATCGCTGGCTCAATCGAAGAAGGCAAGATTGCGTTCCTCCGAGGGGAGTACGAAAAATCGTCAGCGATATTCAGGTATGCGGTTGAGACAGAAGGGAGTGCTACAGCACATTACTGGTTAGCCCGTTCGTTGCTTGCGGAGGGAAAGTATCAAGATGCGAGAAAAGAGTTCTTGGCTGTGGTAGAATCGTCTGATGATTCTTACATAAAGGCGCAGGCACTTAGGGGGGCTGCAGACTCTGCTTACTTTGACGGCGACTACGAATCCGCGGTAGAACATTATCGTGAACTTGTTCAAAGGTATTCCGATAAGGTCTATTCTGAAGAAGTGCTGATAAGATGGGGAAAATCCTGCCAGCGAGCAGGGTTGTGGGACGATGCGGCGTCTGTGTTCAAAAAATTACGGCAAAGGGCGCCAACCGCAAACGAGATTGAGATTGCGGAAGAAGGCTTAAAATTCTGTTCTTTGCGGTGTTTCGTCATTCAGGTTGGGGTGTTCGAGAATAAGTTTTCTGCAGAAGAGGTGCTTGAGAGAATGAAGAAATTAGGTTATAATGATGCGCGAATCGAGGAATTGCGCCGAGGAGGAGAACCCGTGTTCGCGGTCTGGGTAGGGAGATTTGAAACTTACAGGAGTGCGTGTGTCGCCTTAAGTAGAGTGAGAGGGGTGCATCAGGTTGAGGATGCGATAGTGAAGCCATAGGGGGTATAAGGATGCTGGCATGGTTAAGAAAGCGAATGAATAAACTTTTATGGGCTGTTGCTATTATAGTTGCAGTGAGTTTCGGAGTCACCTACACGATGATGACTGTTTTGGAGCGGATGCTTGCGCGGCACAATTATGTCTACATTTTTGGCGAGAAAGTCAAAGACTATGAACTGGCGTATGAGAGAGGGATGTTGCAAACGGAGAACATTTTAACAGGGAAGTCGAGCCATGTTGACCAGAAGGATGTGCTTGAACAGTTGGCGATGCTGAAAGAGGCGGAAAGGTTAGGATTGCGTGTCTCAGAAGCTACTGTCCAGCAGTGGGTTCTTGGATGGTATAAAAAGCACAAGTTGATAGAGATGTGGTGGATGAGTACTGCGAACCGAACTCAGGAGGAATTTAGGAAGAAGGAGGAGGAGTTTTACAATCTTCCGCCTGCCGAGCGCACAAAAATCCTGAACGAGATTGAAGAAAAGTTCACTGAAGGCGATTTCAAACGGCTGCTTGAAAACCAGTATCATAACATCACACCGTCAGACTTCAGAGAGGCAATGAGAAGACTCCTTTTGAAAGGAATGCTTCTTGATGTGGTTGATCGTAACGCGGATGTGTCTGTTAACGAAGTTTATGAGGAATTCATTCGCCGATTCCATAAGCGCAAATTCCAAATGGTCTACTTGAGAGCGAGCGACTTTCGCGACACTGTCCTACTTGATGAGGACAAACTCAAAGAGTTTTACGAGGAAGTCAAAGAAAGTTATAAACATCCTGAGAGGTTGTCGTTTGATTATGTGATGCTTTCGCCTGATGAGTTACAGAAAGATGTTCCAGAGCCGACGAGAGATGACTTAAAGAAGTTATACGACAGACAGAAATGGCAGCCACCTATATGGCAGCCTACAGGTGAGCCGAAGCCTTTTGAGGAGGTGACAGAATTCCTTACGAAGAAGTTCAAAGAGACACAGTCTCTTGAAATGGCGCATCAAAAGATGGAAGAGATGTTAAAAGAGATTGATAAGAAGTCAGAGGAGGAGATAAACAAGATTTTGGTGGAGAAGAATCTGGTTCTTAAGCGGACGAAGCCATCTGCTGATGAAGAGTTTTCCGAATTGAACAGCGAAGAGTTTGGAAAGACGCCTGTATCAGCCTCGCAGATGTATCGCGAGGTGCGCCAGAAAGGTCCTGACAAACTGAAAGGGGTTTTCTCGGGACCGCTTAAATGCGAGAAGGGTGTCTTTATTTGGCGCCTTGCGGAAGTCATTCCGCCGAAAGTCAAGGAATTCGATGAGGTGCGGAAAGAGATAGAAGACCGTTACAGAATTAAAGAAGCGGTAAGGATAGCGGAAGAGGCGGCAAAAGGAATTGCGCTTGAAGTGCGTGCAGGTAGCAATATGCGTGAAATAGCGTTTAAGAGAAATCTTGTTCTTATTGAGACCGATTTTGTTTCCAATGCGCAATATGGTGGAAAGATACCAGGCGTTGTCAATCAGGCTGCGCTTTTGAAAGCAGGATTCAACGAAGAGGGAGATAATCCGTTAAAGCAGGTTGGTGATGTAGCAGGACCTATTAGCGTCCCTATGGGTGGCGATACATATTTTTATATAATACGGTATGCTGGCCGCCAAGACCCAGATGTTACGAAATTCTTCGGAGATTATCATTACTACTACCTGCATGAGGAGATGAAACGCAAGCGCAAGCAAGAAGTCGAAAAGAAGTGGAAAGATGACTTGCTCGCTCGCGCAAGCATTGTTGATGAAGACGGCAACTCTGTACTCAAGAAATTGAATGAACCCCCAAAAGTTCCACCGGAGGGCGAAATCCCTACTCCCAAGGAGTAACACGGAAAGATGCGCGTTGCAGTAGCACTTTCGGGTGGCGTTGACAGTGCCGTCAGCGCTCTTCTCTTGCGATGGGCAGGCTACGATGTTGTTGGAGTCTCTTTCTTTCATAAATACTTGAACACAGACGCTTCATCTGTTGCGCAAAGACTCGGAATCCCATACTCAAGAATCGACATGAGTAATGTATTCCAGAAGAATGTCGTCGATTACTTCATATCAGAATACCTTTCAGGCAGGACGCCGAACCCTTGTGTCTACTGTAACAGGCGTATTAAGTTCGGCGAGTTTAGAAAGCGGGCTCTTGAACTGACAGGTGCGGATTTCTTCGCTACCGGTCATTATGCGTCAATCATCGAAGTCAGCGGAAGAAGACTCATCAAGAAATCCCAGGATTCTGAATACGAACAGTCGTATTTCCTCTGCTATCTTACGCAAGATGAACTGAAGAACACGCTCTTTCCTTTAAGCACACTTACCAAAAGCGAAGTCCGTAAAATTGCTTTTGCAGGGAATCTTCCTGTTAATGTTAACCGTTCGAGTCGCGATGTCTGCTTTGCGCAAGAAGGATACAGGACTCTGTTTTCTGATACGCTCGCAAGACGGGGGGATATAGTTGATGTTGAAGGGAGGAAGATTGGCGAGCATAATGGAATCTTCAACTACACGGTCGGGCAGCGAAGAGGTTTAAAGACCGCTCGAGGGGAGCCGCTTTATATTTTGCGCATCGAGACGGAAAGAAACAGAATCGTCGTTGCACCGAAAGAGATGGTCTACAAAAAAGATATTCTCGTAAAAGATATAAATTATGTGGCGATTGAGCCACCGAAGACGGAACTCCGTATCCAGTGCCGTATAAGATACCGTCAGCCTGAACAGTCTGCGACTCTTTTCCCGCTCTCGGAGACAGAAGCGAAAATCGTTTTCGACGAGCCTGTATTTGCGGCAACACCAGGACAGTTTGCCGTCTTCTTCTCTAAAGATTTGTTGCTTGGCGGTGGAGTCATACAATCGGAGGGAAGCGGATAGTAAAAGCGGACGGAGTGGTTAAGAGAACAATACTTGACAATTCTGTTAGACTGTTTAATATTTAATAGGTTCTGGTGGTTAATAATTGCGGAGAGTGAGCCAATGAGGTCATTCTTTTTTCTTGTCTTGATGGTTGTTGTTCTCTTCGGTGTTGCTCGAGTTGCTTATGCCGCGCAACCTCCACAAGGAATCTCTTGGAAAGAAGATATTCAGTCAGGTAAAACCGAGGCAGGTTCGCGAAAAGTTCCCATAATGATGTATGTTGCAGGCGATAATGCGAACACGGAGACCTTGTCTAAGACTATGCAGGACACAAGAGTCATTCGTATGTTGCGTCACTTCGTCTGCGTATTCGTTTCACAGAGTTACAATCTTCAGAAATTCCAGATGTCCTATGTTCCTTGGATTGGTGCTACTCCGCAGACTACGCATACTCCTCCTGTTCTCATCTTCGGCGACCCCGCAGGAAATCCGAGGCAGGAATATCGGATTGAAGGAAAAGGGCTCGGACCCGATGAACTGCTTGCTCATCTTGAAAAAGTCTTGAAGGCACTCGCTCCAGAAGAAGCGAAAATGGCGACTGATGAATCTCTTAAATCGATGACATTTGAGGAGTACTTGAAACGGCTGAAAATCTCTCTTGATTTTCTTAAAGACAACTTGTCTGTTGATATGCTTGTACAGTTTCAAGAAGAAGTTAAGTCTGCTCTGCAGGTCTGTGAGTATCTGAAGCAGAAACTTGGGAAACTTAAAAACGGCGATGACAAAACCCGAGCAACCGACAGTTTGAAAGCTATCCAGAACTATCTGCAAAAACTTGCGAAGTTCAAAGGTAAAGAGAAGGAGAAGGAAGAGTACGAGGGTTACATTAAAAAGGCACACGAATACTTTGATGATTTAAGCAGAATGATAGCGACAATCGAGAGTGTAAAGGAGACGGTAACCGTTAAAGCACTTCCCAGCTCTGCGAAGGTTTCAGCAGGCAAACAGATTAAATCTGACATAGAGAAACTCGAAGGCGTTTTGGATGTGAGTTTTGAAGTAATCGATGAGACTGTTGAAGTGCAAAAAGTGAAGCACAAGGTTATCGTTTTCAGGATTACTTGCGAGAAAGGGAAGGATATCAAACAGGAGATTGAGAGGATTTTGGCAAAGCACGGGTATAAAGCCAACTGGACGCAGCAGGGTAAATGATGCGGTTTAACCTTTGAGCACGGCGAGAGGCACCATACGAGCAACAGGTTTGGCGAGTCCTGCGCCGACGACAACTTTTATCACCTCATCAATGTCTTTATATGCCATAGGCGCCTCTTCCTTGATTGAGCGTTTATCCTCGCAGACCAAAACGATTCCTTTCATCGCTTCGTCAAACTCTTCATCTGTAATCTGTGCTTCTTTACGATGCTTTTTGCCGCTTTTTCTGTAGCGTCCGATAGCGGCGGAACGGCTCATTACTCGCCCCGCACCATGATTGACAGAATATAGACTCTCTCTGCTCTCTTCCGTTCCGATGAGAACATAAGAAGCGGTTCCCATTGAGCCCGGGATTAGCACAGGCTGTCCGACATCTGCATAAGGGGTTCCCTGCATTCGAGAGGCAGGAAACGCTCTCGTTGCGCCTTTTCTATGTACCCAGAGTGGCTCATTGAAACGGCTCTCCTTTTTTGCCATATTGTGAGGCACATCATAAAGGATAGGCAGGTGGACATCTGCGCCGAATATGTGGCGGACTGCGGCGCGCACGAACGCTGTCACAATCTGCCTGTTTACGAAGGCGAAATTAGCCGCTGCGAACATTGCTCCGATGTAATTGCGCCCTTCTTCCGCTTCGACATCGAGAAAACAGAGATGTGCATTCGGAGAACGCGCTGCATTCAATCTCTTCGCTTCTCTCATATAATCGTCGCCGACTTGGTGTCCGAAACCGCGCGAACCTGTGTGAACCATTATCGTAACCTGGTCTTTGCGAAGAGAAAATCTTTCCGCAAGTTTCTCATCATATATCCGCTCGACACGCTGGATTTCAACGAAATGGTTGCCGCCTCCGAGAGTGCCGAGTTGTTTATGCCCCCGGTCGAATGCTTTGTTTGAAACGGCTCGAACATCACCCTTCATCGTTCCGTTCTCTTCAATCTTGTTGAGGTCTTCATATTCGTCCTCTCGCCGCCGCGAATCCTCCAACCTCTGATTGTCCGTCCTAATTTCAAGATACGCCTTTACTCCACCTTCAAGAACCGCTGCGAACTTCTCGCGGTTTAAGGTTACATTCGTTTTGCCTTCTCCGAGCGGAACATCGCGGTGGATAGAATGGGCGAGTTCTCGTAAGTGAGGCTGAACTTCTTTGTAATCGAATGGCGTAAGGATGATTCTCATTCCGCAGTTTATATCGTAGCCAACTGCCGCAGGAACAATCACATCTTTTAACCCTACAACGCTACCAATAGGCACTCCATATCCTTGATGTATGTCAGGCATACCAAGAGCATAAGCAACGGATTTGAGTGACGCCGCATCACACAACTGTTCAAATGCGGTGTCTTCCGTGACCAGTTCATCAGAAATGAAGAGTTTGGCGTCAACGAGCATTGCGTTGTGTTTTGGAATAACCCGCCTGAATTCATCAACTCTTAATAGGTCCATAACCGCTTTTCCCCGACTGTGGAGATGACAGAATCATACCTTCCCCGCGATTTCGGCAAAATAGTAGAACCGTGACAAGCGAGAGGGCTAACTCTTTTTGGATTTTGCTGTACCAAACTGCTCTTTGAATTGTTCTAACAGTTTTTTGCCCATATCCTCGTAATGGTTTACCATCTCGAGAATATTTTCGACTGCGTCTTCAAACCGCTCTGCCATCTCAAGCGCCTGCTCCGTCACAAAGTTCTTTGGTGATGAATCACCAAGCCACTTCTTCCAGGAGTCTCCATACTGCTTTGTCATACTCAGCGCTTTTCGCCATGCTTCTGCCTGATGCTCCAAAGTCTCAATCCACATCTCGAGGAATCTCTCCATCGTCTCTTGCCACGCTTTCTTGTTCATAAAAAACCCCTCCTTCCTTAAAAAGACCTATATCCTGTTAGTCTTAGATGCCAATACAAGGAAAGTTAAAAATAATAACATATTAAAAACTGTCTGTCAAATAACAAAAAAGGAAAACGAGAAGATTTTCTGAACTTCCTTAAAATCTCGCTGACGAGAGTCTTTTACTTCTCTATTAAAAATGGTGAAAGAAGAAAGTTATCGAATAACTGTGACACAATCGGGTATAAACAATATATAAATAGAATGGAAAAGGAAGTGAGGTGTTCGTATGCGAGTAATTTTCTTGTTTGTCTGCTCGGCGATTGTTTTGTTGTTCTCCTGCAAACTGGGTGCGGATGAAGATGTCAAAGAGTTAATAAAACAGTTTGCTGATGAGAGATTGCGAGACGATGCAATTGCGAAGGTGATAAGGAGCGGAACGAAGGCGACTGATGCGTTGATAGAGGCGTTTGCGGATAAGGATAGATTGGTGCGTGCGGGTGTGGCGGAGGCGTTAGGCGCCATAAAGGACAAGAGGGCGGAGAAGCCGTTGATTGAGCATTTGAAGGACGAGGATCCGTATGTTCGCGCTCTGTGTGCGGAGGCATTAGGCGAGTTGAAATCAAAGGATGCTGTTGAGGCGTTAATAAAACTCCTTACGGATGATGATGCGGTTGTGAAGCGGGCTGCGGCGAAGGCACTCGGTTTAATTGGGGATGAACGGGCTATTGCTCCTCTTACGCGCCTTTCAGTTACGACGGACAATTTCTTGTGGAGAGCGGTCTCGAAGGCGCTTCTCGATATCGGCAAAGAGAAAGTTATACCTGTGCTTCTTGGTTCTCTTAAATCGGATGATATGCAATTGAGGATTGCATCGGTGAGATTGCTTGCGGAATTTGGGGACAGAAAATCAGTGGAGCCTCTTCAAGATGTGTTGAAGAATGACAAGGAAGATAGGGTTCGCGAAGAAGCGGCGAAGGCGCTTGGCACGCTCGGCGACAGGGATGCAGTCAAGACGCTTATCGATGCGTTGAAGGATAAGAAGAAGAATGTGCGAATGGCAGCTGCGAGAGCGTTAGCGGTTTTGGGCGACCCTGATGCGATTAAGCCATTATATGAGATGATGGCAAATCCTGACACCGATGTGGCCTGTGTTGCGGTGGAAGCGCTTGGTCGTTTTAAGAACAAAGACGCGGAGAAACATCTTATCTGGGGGCTCCATTCGTCGAAGCAGAAGATACGGCGCGCAGCGGCGGCGGCGCTCGGCGAGAACGGTACAAAAGAAGCAGTTCCTCATCTCATTAGGATGCTTGTAAAGGATGATAAAGATTTGAACAGAATTGCGGCAGATTCTCTTGCACGAATAACAGGTGAAAACTTCGGCACCGACTACGAGAAGTGGTGCAAATGGTATGAAGAGAAATACGGTAAGAGAGCGGATGAGGGTGATGAAGGCGGCGAATAGTGAGAATTTAACGCAACGCTTCTGTTTTGGATTGCGGTGATAGGAGATAGAATGTATAATTATTTCGTCAGGAGTGGGCAAAGATTTGTCTGCCTTTGATGGAGACTGAGAATGAAAGAGGATGAAATCATAAGGATACTTCTTCAGCGGCGAATGGTGAGTGCTGAACAGGTACGCGCTTGTATTGACGAGTCTGTGTCCAAAGGGGGCAGTGTGCTTGACCTCCTCTTAATGAAGAGATATGTGACTCCGCAGCAATTGGAAAACCTTGGAATAAAAACGGAAGAACGGATGCTCGGGGGCTTCAAACTGTTGAGGACGCTCGGGCAAGGTAGAATGGGGACAATCTATGAGGCGCAACAGGTATCTCTTGGGAGAAAGGTGGCGCTTAAAGTTCTCCCACCGAATTTAGCACAGGATGAAGAGTTCGTTCAAAGGTTTTTCCGAGAAGCCCGTTCTGCGGCTGCCATCAACCATCCGAATATCGTTTCGGTAATAGACTGTGGCGTGGCGGATGGCATTTACTACCTGGCTATGGAGTATGTGGATGGTGAAAACTTAAGAGATATGATAAAACGGCGTGGGATGATTCCCGAGAAGGAGGCGTTAAAGTATGCTATGGACATAGCGGAGGCACTTGAGTGCGCTTGGACAGCGGGTGTGGTTCATCGTGATGTGAAGCCGCATAACATAATGGTGACGAAAGATGGCGTGGCAAAATTGTGTGATTTGGGACTCGCAAAGAGACAGAAGTCTGATGTACAATTGACTCAGCCTGGAGCGATAATGGGTTCGCCACAATATATGGCACCTGAACAGATTGAGGACTCGTCGAAAGTAGATACTCGCTCGGATATATATTCTCTTGGAATCACATTGTTCCATATGGTGACAGGGAAACTCCCTTATGAAGGCAGTTCAATCTTCGAAATAATGGCGAAGCAGATGAAAGAGCCGTTACCGAATCCTGCGCAGTTCAATCCGCAATTATCCCAAAACTTCATTGCACTCTTGCGGAAGATGACGGAAAAGGAGCCGAGTAAGCGGTATCAAACACCTTCGCAATTATTAGACGATATGAGGCGCGTTGCGGCGGGCAAACCGCTCGGTACAGCAGCGAAGCCGAGCGCGAAGGCACCAGCCCAGCGTTCCTCAGGAGTGGCAAAGCCTGCTGCTGTGCCAGTTGCACGAAAACCTGCCGTCGTGCGAACAACAGAAGGAGTCTCTCCTTCTTCGTCGTTTCCTGTAGGCGCAGTAATCGCTATCGCCATAGTAGTTGTTGGTGCAATTGCGCTTCTGTCAATACTTTCAAGGGATACCAGTTCTTCTTCGCCGCTTGAGCCGAGTGCTTCGACAGGTGGCACGAGTACGCGCGTAAAGCCTCAGAACACAAGCGCAGGAGGCGGGAGTGAGGGAGAACCTGATACTTCTGAGAATCCTTTCGTCCCGTCTGACAGGCGAGAGACTCTGTTTGAGAAGATCGACCGTGAATACGCTATGCAGCCTGATGTGGCGGTCAGTAAGTATAATGAGATGTATGAGGCGACAGGTAGTGAAGATGTAAAGAGATTAATAAAAGAGAAGATAGATTCTTATGCGGGAAGGCTCATTGTGCCTTTCAAAGATAAAGCGGAAAACGCGACTGACCTCGAGGAATTACTGAATGTTCAGAACGAGTGCGACAAACTCCTGGTTCTTTTAAGACACAGCGTCTCTCTCTCCGAGGTAAAGGCGGTGCAGGCGGAGATACTGACACGGCTATCTCGGTTTATTGATATTTTGGACAATCGAACGAAGACGCTAATAGCGAAAGGGAGATTCGACGAAGCGGGGAAAGAGATAGAGAAATTGAGAAGGATACCTGGGACAGAAACGGTTGTAAGACGCCTCATCCAGTTATTAAAGGACGAAGAATCGAAGGCGGAGAGTGCGGCGAAAATCGAGCAGAAGAAGAAATCGCAAGAAGCAAGAGAGAAGATAAAAGGGCTTATTTCAGCATTTGAGATTGACAATGCCGCACAACAACTCCCTAAGTTAAAAGATGTGCTGTCAGAGAGTGAATATGAAGAAATGGAAACTCTTGTCACTGCGGGAAGGTTCTTAAAGGATGCGGTGATTTCGGGGATTCGTAAGTCTTTCGGAACGAATATAAGACTAACGACCGCGGATAACCAAACTTCGACCGTAACAATAAAAGAGATAAAAGACGACAAACTCGTTCTCGCAGACGGCTCAGAACTCGGTTTTGCGCAACTTTCAGGCGGTACGGTTGTCGAATTTGCGTTGAAAGGTGCACCACAGAAAGACCAAAGATTCTTAACGGCTTTGCTCATATACGCTCTCGAGTTTAACGCTCCACCAGAGACTGTTACACAAGTGTTCGAAATGACCAAGGAAGTCGGAGTAACATTACCTGAGCAATTCAGACAGAGGCTCGCCTTGAGGCTGTTAGAGGGAGCCGTAGGACAGGCAAAAAATCTGATGGCGAAGGGTAAATATTTCGACGCTGGTAAACAACTAAGTCTTGTTTTATCAAGTGCCGAAGGTGCTTCAATCCCAGAGTTACTACGCGTTAATGTAGAATCTCTCATTGCAGAGTGCGTAGAAAAAAGCGGACTGAAAAACTCCTTTATGGGCGATGTGACATTCAAAGACGGAAGCGTTATGGTAACATACGAGTTTAACGACCCAAAACAATTCGCCGACTGGGAACCATCCGAATGGAAGAAAGGAGAAATCCCACCCTGCTCATGGGAAGTCCAAGAAGGGGCGTTGGTCGCTTCCGGTAAGGGTGAATTAAAGTGGAAACCCGTACTTAAAGGTGATGTAAAAGTGTTGGTCTCCGTGATTCCGCAGTCGGACAGGAAAACATTTTATATCGAAGTCTGCAACTCCGGTGAAGGAGTCAAGTCATCCGCTTATATAGTCGGCTTTGCATGGTCAGAGCGAGTCTTCGCAGGTGTTGACAGACAGGGCAACAAGATATATAAAGATGGACCAGAAAAGCATTTCATAACGGAAAAGACTACATCGGCAACAAAGAAGCCTGAGACCCTCTCTATTGCAGAATTGCCTAAACTTGAGAAAGGGAAAGAGTACCATATTGTCGTTCACAGAAAGGGAGACGATATCCTCGTTTCTATTAACGGACAGTCCGTAATGAGTGCGAATGACAAGACTTACAATAAGGGGCATATTACCCTTTTCGCCATAGATTCAACCCTCTCGTTTACAAAGATACAAATACTCTGCGATTTTGATTCCTCGTGGCTTGCACGGAATGTGAAACCAAAGTAGTCGTTTAACATAAATGCAGTTTTCCAAATATAGACTATTACTGTGTTGCCAATTACACAAATTTTACACAAAATTCACAAAAAGATTATTGACAAAACCGCAATTCGATGTATAATATATGTGGGTTTTCGAAAGGAGAGGTCCTTATAGGAGGTATAGTTATGGCTCGGAAGGATGATTACGAGTATGAAGATGAGGAGTTGGAAGAGGGCGCCGAGGGTGCCGAGGAGGGAATGGAGGGCGAAGAGGAGGAGCTTGGCGAGTATGTTTATGAGGAGAAGCCGTGGTGGATGCACTGGGCAGTCCCGTTTCTGATATCAGGCGGACTTCATCTTCTCATTCTATGGATTGCTGTGCTCGCGGTTTTCATAATTCCTCCGCAGGAGAGGGCTGCGAAATTTGATGTCAATCCTGAACCTCAGATTGACCAGCCATATGACCCGACAGTAAAAAGAGACATATTCAAATCTCCGCGTATTGAAGCGGAAAAAATCGTTGAGAAGCCAATCATCATTCTTGATGAGGAGAAGCCAATCACGCGTGATGTCCCAAGAGGAACGAGTTTTGACAACCTTTCGAACAAGAACTTGAACTCTTCGGGTTGCATTGACGCATACGGAATTGGCGGTGGTCGTGCGGGCGCATACGGTGCAAGATGGGGACACGGCTCGCTTGCTCGCGAAGGTGGTTCGCCTGGGACTGAGAGTGCTGTTATGGCTGCGCTTCTCTGGTTATGGCGTCATCAAAACAGGAAGAACGACCCTGAAGCAGGTGGCTGGGATATGGACGGTTATTCGAAATGGTGCAAGCAAGGAGAT
>Ga0123519_10009372_pt1 | contig 14760 bp, 7 predicted proteins | sample YelNatPaOPRAMG02_FD_87396 | JGI IMG/M metagenome (GOLD analysis project Ga0123519, IMG submission 87396) | Hot spring microbial communities from Yellowstone National Park - Yellowstone National Park OP-RAMG-02 (version 2) | ecosystem: Environmental > Aquatic > Thermal springs > Hot (42-90C) ...
ATGACAGGTATGCACAGTTGTTGGAGCCGGATGGCAAGGATTCGCTATTTGGCCTCTTGGATCCACAGAATCTTGTGAAGGTATTGAGAGACAGGATAAATCCCTACACCGGAGAGGAATCGTCTATCGATGAATTCGACAATGGTAAGAGTATTGCTACATACGGGGCACTATATGCAATTGTCTTCGATCCCGAAAAGAGTCTTGTTTGGGTTGCAACAGGTAAGATACCGGTCCCACAACAGCCATTCGTTGGCTTCTCACTCAAGAAGCTACTTGGATATAAAGATGCACCAGAACCCGTTCCCCCGACAATAGAATGAACGGGCTTATTCTATAGCCTTTGCTACTAATTCAGAAATGTCGAGTACCTTGACCTTCTCCTCAACTCCCTTATCCTTTACCCCATCATCGAGCATTATCAGACAGAACGGACATCCAACGGCTATGGTGTCTGTGTTGAGTTTCAGTGCCTCTTCGGTCCTGTTTGTGTTTATTCTGGTACCTATGTGCTCCTCCAGCCACATCCTTCCACCACCAGCGCCACAACAGAAAGATTGATAGTGATTGCGAGGCATTTCTTTGTATGTAACTCCGCTTATGCTCTTTAGAATGTCTCTGGGTTCTTCGTAAATATTGTTTATCCTCCCGAGGTAACAGGAGTCGTGGTAGGTCAGAGTCTGATTAATTGGATTCTTGAGCTTCAGTTTACCCTCATTTATCAGTTTCAAGATAAACTCTGTGTGATGATACACCTCGTAATTGCCACCGAATTGCGGATATTCATTCTTGATTGTGTTGTATCCGTGTGGACAGGTGGTTATTATCTTCTTTACATTGTAATTGTTGAAGGTCTCGACATTGGTTTGGGCAAGTGTCTGATAGAGATATTCGTTGCCGAGTCTCCTTGCCGAATCACCACAACAGCCCTCTTCGTTTCCGAGCATCGCAAAGTTGACACCCGCGGCATTCAGAATCTTGATCATCGCCTTGGTAATCTTTTTGTTCCTGTCATCGAAGCTCCCCGCACACCCGACATAGAAGAGATATTCGAAATCGGGATTGTCTGCTACCCACTTAACACCCTCTACACCCTCTGCCCAATCCTGTCTCTTGTTGGAACCGAGCCCCCACGGATTGGAGTTGTTTTCAAGCCCCTTAAATACGGATGTCGCCTCTTTTGGGAACTTCGATTCTGTCAGTACTAAGTATCTTCTGAAGTCTACAATCCTGCCGATATTCTCTATCTGAACAGGACAGGCCTCTTCACACCATCCGCAGGTTGTACATGCCCAGATTGTATCCTCTTTTATTACCTCTCCGATCATACTGGGTCTCTTGCGAGTCTCTTCGGCGTTCTCCTGTGTTGGTTGCTCGGTAGTCTGTGCAGATTTCTTTTTTCTCTCCTCAATAATGTAGGGAGACTCGTCGTATATGTGGTGTTTGAGGTTCTGGTTTATCTCCTTGTCAGATAGCGGCTTGCCGGTCTCGAATGCTGGACAGTATGTCTGACACCTTCCACACTCCGTACAAGTCCATGTGTCAAAGATCTGCTTCCATGTAAGGTCCTCTATCCTGCTGGTTCCGAATGATTCAAGCGTCTCGTCCTCGAGGTTCATCTTTGTGAGCTCGCCCTTTGGTGTGAGCTTTACAAAGTAGGTATTTGGAATCGAGGTTATGACATGGAAGTGTTTCGAGAGTGGTAGGACATTGAGGAATGCAAAGAATATCACGAGGTGTAGCCAGAAGTTTATCATATAGATGGTCTCCTGAGCATCGACTGACAAAGAGGAGATCCAGTTTCCAACTATTGCAGATGCAAACACAAATTTAGAAAACTCCTGTGGAAGTTCACTCGTATTCAGCTTTATCCCGAACATAAAGAAGTCGCTTATCATCAGAACGAGTATGAATATCAGAATGAGATTTGCCTCGAAGGAGTATGTAAGTCTCTTCGGTTTCAGGATGAGCCTCCTGTAGAAGGCGATCAAGAGTCCGACAAGCACCAGAACCTCAAATAGGTCCTTCATAAACCCATAGAATCTACCCAGAATCTGGTTCGGTCCCAGCAAGGGGAGATGAAATCCATTGATAAATCCCTCTCCGAGGAATGTCAGAGAGTTTATGGATACCACACAGAATCCCCAGAATATAAAGGCGTGCATCAGACCCGCCTGAAGTTCGTTGAATATCCTCTTCTGGAAGAATGCTACGACAATTACATTCTTTATTCTCGCAGCAAAGTTGGAAAACCGGTCTTCGTACTTTCCTATCTTCAATATCTGCCATCTCTGGTATATGAGATATGCAAAGACGGCTAACCCTGTCGCAATTACGAGCACGAAGAGTATCATTGCGAGGATGCTATTGTGGGTTGGAACTATAGAACTCTTCTCCTGAGAAAATAGAAGCCCTAAAAGGTTCTGGTGTGTCAACGACATTTTCTAACTCCTTGGAATTTTATCTTTATCTGGACGATTTGATTGCAGTTATGATCTCGGGCACTGCCTTGAACATATCTGCAACAAGCCCATAGTCAGCCACCTGAAAGATTGGTGCCTCTTCATCCTTGTTTATAGCCACTATTACTTTAGAGCCCTTCATTCCTGCAAGGTGTTGAATTGCTCCGGAGATTCCGCAGGCGATGTAGAGTTCTGGTGCCACGATCTTTCCGGTCTGTCCTACCTGAAGGTCGTTTGGTACCCACCCCGAATCTACAGCTGCCCTCGATGCACCTATCGCGGCGTTCAAAAGGTCTGCAAGTTCCTCGAGCATCTTGAATCCCTCAGGCCCTTTTGTACCTCTCCCTCCGGATATTACCACCCTTGCCTCTGTAAGTTCAGGCCTCTCGCTCTTTGTCTCAGCAAACTCGATGTACTCGACCTTTGCCTTTGCGGGGTCTACGCTTGCAGCAAAGGCTTCTACCGGAGATGTTGCACCAGCCTCTTTTGCGTGGTCGAACTCTGTAGCCCTTATTGTAGCAAACTTGACAGGGGATGTGATCTTTATGTGTGCAACCGCGTTACCTGCCCACATCGGTCTCGCGAAGACTACATCGCTACCGCTTACCTCGATAGCGAGGACCTCGGATGCCATTCCGGCGTCGAACTTTGCAGCCAGTCTCGGAAGAAGGTCCTTCGTAAATGCCGTTGCTGAACCGAAAACAAACTCGAAGTTGTTTGCCTTGATTAGCTGGGCAATCGCCTCTGCATAGTTCTCTGCAATGTAGTTCTTGAAGGCATCTCCATCTATAGTAAATACCTTCTCTGCTCCGTATTTGGCATACAGGTCTGCAACCGCTCTTACATCTTTGCCAACCACGACGAGAGAGTAGCCTCCACCAATCTTGGTGGCCGCTGTGATGGAAGATAGAGTTGCCTTCTTTATCTGCCCCTTCGAATGTTCTGCTATAATCAATGTCTTTGCCATATTTTCCTCCTTACCTTTTATATGACCTTTGCTTCGTTCTTGAGTTTTTCGATGAGTGCCGGTACATCCGGTACCTTGATTCCAGCCTTACGAGTTGGTGGCTCTGTCATCTTTACAAATTCGGTCTTTGGTGTAGTGTCTATCCCGAGAGAGTCGACAGGAACCTCTTTAAGTGGTTTCTTCTTTGCCTTCAGAATATTCGGAACGGTAGGATATCTCGGTTCATTCAATCTCAAATCGGCAGATACGATAGCCGGAAGCTCTACCTGAATGGTCTCGAGACCTCCATCTACCTCTCTCGTAACCTTTGCCTTCTTCCCACCATCCACCAGTTCGATCTTCGAGGCGAAGCAGGCCTGAGGATAAGCAAGGAGTGCTGCCAGCATCTGACTCGCCTGATTTGAATCATCATCTACTGCCTGTTTACCTGTGATAATGAGGTCTGGTTTCTCCTCCTCGACGATCTTCTTCAGTATCTTTGCTACCACCGTCGAGTCATAGTACTTCTCGATCAGCACGAGTATTGCCCGATCTGCGCCCATAGCAAGAGCTGTTCTGAGCTCGGTTGCTGCCTCCTTTGGGCCAATCCCGACTACCACTATCTCGGCAGCGGTCCCCTTCTCTCTGATCCTCAATGCCTCTTCCACCGCTATTTCGCAGAAGGGATTGATCTTGTAGTTCATACCATCGGTTACGATACCTGTGCCATCAGGTTTTACCTTGATCTTCATATCAGGGTCTGTGACCCTCTTTGCTGTTACCAGAATCTTCACGACATTCCTCCTTTAATTAAGGTTATTAAAAAACATCCTATTCACATCTCTGAACAAATAATGATACCATATGAATTCGGAAACCATATATACTAAAGCGACAACTATTTCAAATACCAATTTTTGACGCAATATGTCAAGGATTTTTTGTAATTAATTTATAACGAATTTTATTGAAAAACAGGAAGGGTTTCCCTATAATAGTAATTTATGAAGAGTAGATTACACATTTTATATTTGGTTTTTTCTCTCCTTTCCTTGTCGTTTGTCTTGCTTACCTGCTCTCAGGATTTTTATGCTGACATACCCTGTACGAGCAATTCTGACTGCCCAAAGGGGTACCATTGCGAGGCAAATGAATTAGGCAATATGACCTGCGTAAAGGGTGAGACCGAACAGATTGCTGGAATCAGCGTGCTACCCGACGAGGTAAATTTTGGAGATGTTCAGATTAGAGACAAGAAGACCGAACAGATAAGTATCATCAACAAGAGTACCACAAAGTCAAAGGTCAGTATCGCTCTGGATTTTGCAAACAAGAGCGATGAACTCTCTCTGGAGAAGAAGACAATATCTATAAACTATAATGATACCGTGAAGGTAGGTGTCTCATACTCCCCAAAGAAGACAGGTTCTATGGCACCAAACCAGTTGAATGTCTTCCTTGTGGTGAATGGGAACTCTCAGAAGATAAAAGGGATTACGCTTTATGGTAATGGGATAGACCCCACCATAGTTGCCGAGCCCGATACTCTGGATTTTGGTGAATTGTATCCGGGCAACAAATCAGAATTGAAGACTATATCTATATCTAACTCTACTGGTGGGTTGCTCAAGGTGTCGAAGATATACATACTCGAGAATTCGGATGTTGACGCTGGTGGTTCGGAGATATCCGAGTTTGAATTGAGCGATGTACCTATTCTCCCTTATGATATAAGCGAGAAGGGATCTTTCTTCGAGATAAAGGCCCAGTTCAAGCCCAAGACCGCCGGGGACAAGATTGCCACCCTGATAATAGAGAATACGGATGTCGACAACCCCAAACTCTCTGTGCAACTCAAGGGGAAGGGTGGTACCTGCCAGCCAAACTATTATGATATCAACGGTAAACCCGAGGACGGCTGTGAGTACTATTGCAACCCAAAGCTCAAAGGTGTAGATTTCTGTGATGGTGAGGATAACGATTGCGACGGTGAGATAGATAACGCCGTTGAGGATGACCTCTGTCCCCTCGCCGACAAGTCAAAGAAACATGTAGTGCATCTCTCCTGCATAGATATTAATGGACAGAAAGAGTGTGTTATATCCGAATGTGAAGCAAATTACTGGGACCTCAATGGGAAGATGGACGATGGCTGTGAGGCTGTTTGCGAGAAGACGGGTCCCGAGATATGCGACGGGAAGGACAACGACTGCAATGGTAAGACAGACGAAATAAATCCAAATATGATGTGTCCGGCAGCTCCAAATACCACAGAGGCTTTCTGTAATCAGGGGAAGTGTGAGTATACCTGTGTCCTGAAATATGGAAATTGTAACAATGATTGGTCCGATGGCTGTGAGACAAAACTACAGGACAATGATGAAAACTGCGGTGAGTGTGGCAAGAGGTGTGATTTACCAAATGCGATAGGAAAGTGCGAAGATATACAGTGTAAGGTTGTCTCCTGCAAGAATGGATTCTTCGATATAAATAAAGACCCAACGGATGGTTGTGAATACCAGTGTTCTCCTCAGGGGCAGGAGAAGTGTAACGGTGTAGATGATGATTGCGACGGTAACACTGACAATGGAGACATAAGGATTCTGTGTCCTACAGCAAGCAACACGACTTACACCTGTGATAAGGGTCAATGCAAGATTGTTGCCTGTGGGAATGGCTGGTACGATTTGAACGGTAACATAGAGGACGGATGTGAGTGTCAGGCATACTCATCTCTTGCAGGCGGAGACAGTTGCGAAAATCCTGTAGATCTGGGGAATTTCGACAGTGCGACCCAGAGTTATACAATACAGACGAATCTCTTGCCTGTAGGTAAGTCGGCGTTTTACAGAGCTCGTTTCGTTGATAACCTCAACGAAGATATTACAAATGGCTTGGATAAATTCCATATAACCATCCGAATAGAAAACAATCCCCAAAACCAGTACAGGATGGATATATACGAAAACTCTTGTGCACCTTCTGGCAAGTATCACCTCTATCAGAATTGTGCAGAACAGGATTATAGTTTTGCTACTGATTTCAGAACAGGGAGCGACCCGGATGCCACCGGAGAAAACCCTTGTTATGGAAGCGGAAATGTTCCGAATAAAAACCAGTGTAGTGACGATAGTATGTCGGTTACTTTCAAGATTTACCGGGATCCTCATGCAACTCCGACCTGTGAATCCGCCTCAATAAGGATAAACTTTACAAGATAAAGCCCGAAGTTCAGATAACCAATCAGTGAATGACAGTTAAGCCATTATTGTGCTTATACTCTGTTGCTAATTGTCCCAATTGTATCTGGCACTCTGCGTCAAAAATCCAATGATATCAACAAGTTACATCGATATTCTCCGTAAAAGGTAACTGGCACCTCTTGGCAACTTCCTAATAAATGGGGAAATGAGTAAGTGGGAAATGGGTAAGTAAATTCCCCTCTCGTAGAGGGGTGTCTAACGAAGGCAGACGGGGTGTTTATTTTGTAGGGGCGAATCTGTTTATTCGCCCTTGTTTTTAAATTCATCCTGTTTTAAGGGTAGACCATCGGTCTGTCCCAACAATCTTACGATCAAAAATCAACATTCTATAAACAATGATAATTGCCACCCATAGCTGAATATTTACCTACAGGTTATGATTTTATTTGATATCGATAAGTTCTTTTGGTAATATAAAAAGTAGATAGATAGAGAGCCCCTGTATCTGGCGGTAGTAATACCCCCTTAAAAGATTCTGCCAAAAGATTCAGGGGCTTTTTTACCAAGTGGGTTTCTCCTGTTTTTATAACCGTTAATCTTTTATTGACTAAAACGGATTAAGTTGTAAATAATACTTTCTATTCAGGAGGTATTATTTATGAATTCTGATTATAAATCAATATTCCAGAGCAAAATGGCGGTGATCGATAAGGAGATTTCTCTGCTCAGTCGCGTAGAGGAGGAGCGTCAGTTACAAAAGGTAGTGCTCATCCCCTCGGAATCAATCACTCCTCATCCTGTAAGGGAGGCACTCTCCACTGCTTTTGTTAGCATATACACCGAGGGATATCCTCCGTTGAGAATGACGAGAGAAGAGGAGAGCAGGGTTACAGATTATTACTATCAGATGGCAAGATATAGAAGATATGCAGACAGGAGATTCTATAAAGGTTGTGATATCGCAAATCTCGTAGAGGTCCTTGCTCAGAGAAGAGCGGCAAAGATATTCTCGACACCAAGAATCTCTCCCGATAAAATCTATGTAAATGTCCAACCTCTTTCCGGTGCCGCTGCAAATAATGCAATCTATGAGGCACTGGTAAAACCCGGCGATGTAGTTATGGGAATGGCATTGTCTGAGGGAGGACACCTTACTCACGGCTCACCATTCAATAGATCCGGGAAGAGATATACGATAGTATCCTACTCCACAGATCCAAAGACAGAGATGCTCGACTATGATGAGATCTTGAGACAGGCTAAGGAACATAGACCCAGAATGATAATCGCAGGTTGGACATCATATCCGTGGGCACCAGACTGGAAGAGGTTCAGGGAGATAGCCGATGAAGTAGGTGCAAAATTAGTTGCGGATGTTTCTCATCCGGCGGGTCTAATTGTCGGCGGTGCGTATCCAAATCCTATAGAATACTGCGATGTGGTAATGTGTACTACACACAAGACTCTATGCGGACCGAGAGGCGCTATTATTCTTACTACAGATGAGGTGCTTGCCGCAAAGATAGACAATGCTGTTTTTCCGGGAGAACAGGGTGGACCTCATGTAAATAAAATGGCAGCTATGGCTATCGCCTTCAAGATCGCAGATTCCGAGCTCTTCAGGGAGATGATGAGACAGGTTGTAAAGAACGCATCTTATATGGCAGATGAGTTCGTGAAGCGTGGCATCAAACTCGCAAACAATGGCACGAATACACATATGCTACTCATAGATTTGAAAAGGCTGCCCAATTCAAAACCCGAACCAGTAAAGGGTGAGATAGCTGCAAGGATTCTCGAGCTCTGTGGAATCGTCCTTAACAAGAACACTATAGCAGGAGACCCAACCGCAGCCCACGCAAGTGCCCTAAGGCTCGGAACACCGTGGATTACGCAGAGGGGTTACAAGGAAAAGGAAGTCAGAGAGCTCGCCAACATAATAATCGATATAATCTCGGATATAAAACCGTTCTTCTATCAGGGACTTACAGGGCTTCTGCCAAGAGGCAAGGTAGAGTTTTCGACAATTACAACAGCAAAGGAACGGGTTTTGAAACTCAATCAGTCGGTGGTTATCTCTTCCGTCGAAAAGATTGGTTATCCATTTATGCCATTCGAACCTGTCGAGAGTGTAAGGAAGGAATATGAGTATAAGGACAACTTAGATGGATTTGTCTCGTTGCGAGAATATGGAATAATCGAGGTCTCGGGTGAGAGACCAAGGCACTTCTTGAATCAGATTCTTACAGCCAATGTTATGGGTCTTAAATCGGGTGATTCTATTGCGTCCCCCTTGTTCGATGCGGAAGGGAGGCTTCTGGACTTTTTGAATGTATTCTGTGTATCGGACGGTGCAGAGGAAAGATTCATAGTATTGTCCAGCCCGGACAGAAAGGATATGATTGTCGAATATCTGAGAAATGTTTCCGATGGGTATATTGTATTCGATAGAGAGGACATAACGAAGAAGATCGAGGGTCCCGCAAATGTCATTGATTTGCAAAATGACCTGCTAATAAACGAGAGATTTGGTGGGCTCCTTCTCGATTCGAAACTCAAGGGAGAAGTGGAGAGGGCTTTCTCTCTCAATCTTCCTGACAAGGGTGGTGTGGTGAGATCCGATGTTTCGGTATTCTATTCCTCTTCTGTAGAAGGAAAGAGATTCATTACAGTGATAACCACCGAGGAGAAGGTTGACCAGTTTAGGCAATCTCTTTCGAAGTCTGGAGCAAAGGAGATAAACTCCAACACGGTGGTGACGCTCAAGAAGGATATGTGGAGTCTGAAGATAGGCGAATTCTTTGCAAAATACCCACAATATTTTAAGTCACAAAAGGTCTATTTTGCAGGTGAACCGCTTCTGCGCAGTCTATTCGTCGAGAACAATAGAGAGGTTTCGAGAAAGCAGTTCAAATTCGAAGAGAAGGAGGGCGAGCTGAAGAGGACTGTACTATACGATTGGCACAAGAAGAATGCCCAGAAGGTAATCCCGTTTGCAGGTTGGGAGATGCCTGTATGGTACAGTAGTATATTGGATGAACACAATGTTGTCAGAGGTGCGGCTGGATTATTCGATGTATCGCATATGGGTGTCCTGGAGATTAGAGGGAGGTCGGTGGAATCATTCCTGAATATAGTTACTGCCAATTATGCGTCGTGGATACAACCCGGTCAATCCCAATACAGTTATCTACTCGACACCGAAGGGAATGTAATCGATGACATTATGCTATACAGGAAGTCCAGAGATGTGTATATGATCGTTGTAAATGCGAGCAACGCGGATAAGGATCTGGAGTGGTTTAGGTATATCAACTCTGGCGACGCTATCCTATGTAATAAGAGAAAGTATATAAATATCGATGAGCCGGTAGAGATTCGAAACTTAAAGGACAGGAGCGTTGGCTCTGAGATGAGGGTCGACATCTCTCTTCAGGGTAGAATGTCTCTTCCAACTCTCTTGAGTCTGATAGGCAGGGATACCGACAAACAGAGGCTGAGATCTCTCAGGAGAACAGATTTCCTCGAGATGGAGATAGATAAGCAATCTGTTATAATATCCAGAACAGGTTATACAGGGGAAGAGATTGCGTTCGAGCTCTACATACATCCTGATATAGTTTTGAAATTCTGGGAGATGATTCTCGATGCCGGCAAGAAGTACGGCGTAAAACCCTGTGGGCTCGGTGCAAGGGATTCTCTCAGGACAGAGGCAGGGCTCCCGCTATATGGACACGAACTTGCTGGACCATATAATATCTCACCCGCAGGCGCAGGATTTGCCCCGTATGTGAAGTTGCACAAACCATTCTTTGTTGGCAGGGATGCATATATCGAGGTGGAGAAGGGTAGGAAGATGGAGATCATAAGGTTTATTATGACGAACAAGATTTCACGCCCGGCAAAACAGAAGGATGTAGTGATAAATGCACAGGGTGTGGCGATTGGTTATGTAACATCTTCTGCCTTCAATGGTGAGGGGTATCAGGTAGGGCTTGCATATGTGGATAGAAAACAGATAAAGGAGGGGGCAAAGATAGGAATCTACTGCTCACCTACCACCAAGTCCAATATAAGTGTTGGGGATCAGGTAAAAGTAGGAGATAGGCTAATTATGCCCGAGAGTGCTACAATACTACCGAGGTTCGAGAGAAAGAAGAAAAAGTAGTATTAGAAAATACCCCAATCAACAGGGATTTACAATCCGCTTTTCATTTGCCGTGTGCCTTCTAAGGTGTTGATATCCTGTCATTTTTAACACAAACCCTGTCAAAACTACATAAGGCAGTGTCAGGTACAATTTAACGATTTAAGTTGTTTTGCTATTGGTCGCATTCTATTTATTAACAAGTTTAATCTACAAATGAACAGGAACAACCGCTCGAGACAACCTCATCATTTGTGCCTTCTGTACATTCGGGATCGCATTCGCAATTGGGGTCGCAAGAGTAGGTCTCGTCGCAGGTGCATACGGCTTCTGTGTCTGTCATTGCTACATCTTTGGGTTTGTAGGTATCTGTGCTAACTCCTGTATCTGCAATTGGGTGGTCTGTTGTTGCGTCGGTATTGGGATATGTGTCTTTGGTTGCGTCATAATAGGTGTCCGCACTATGAATATCCACACCACTATCAATATAAGCGTCTGTTGTATTTGTGTCCGAGATTGCATCGTAATTTGGAACATCTACAAATGTATCGACCACAATGTCTGTACCTGCGTCCTGTGATACTGAGGTCTTCGTACATATGGGAAAATTTCTGCTAAGACCATCATAGGATATATTTATATCCTTTGTGCAGGTGTAATTACTCCCAAAAGACGAACAGTCGGCATTCAACGAGCAGAAGGCGGAGCAGTAGTTATTATAACATACACCTGTCTTGCAATCATTGTTGTTGCTGCATTGATCTCCCACATCTTTTGTGCCTATGTAATCATTACACACAGAGATCAAGGCAGAACCGGCCCTGTAGATTGTACAGGCTTTGTCCGATGGACAGCCCTTGTTGCTCTTACATCCTGATGGTGTATTGCAGGCTTTGAGTGTTGCATTTGTATTTTCATCGATTTTAATTGTAATCGTCTCGCATTTCATATTCTTTGGACAATCAGAATCCATATTACATACGCCAGAGCAAACACCTGATTGGAGACACATCTGATTCTTACAAAATATGTCGTCTCCAATATTAAGCGGGGTATTGTTTATGTCTCCGCATAGCTGTCCTGCGTCAGCGGCCTTGGTGTTCAATGGATCGTTGCAATAAGGATCATTCTGATTAATGGGGACGCAATAGGGCTCGAGGCAAAAAGTGGTGGTATTCCCTTCGAGATTTACATAAGGTTTACAGACGAAACCATCTTTGCAATCGGATATCTTGTTACATTCATAATATTTTGTAGGGTTATACAAATAACAGATACCATCCTTGTCGTCCTGTTTGAGACTCCTCTTTGTTCCCCCTCCGCCATATCCACACATCACTGCTTGAATAGTATAACAGGAGTAGTTGTCATATAAGTCTGCAAGCCCAAAGAAGTGTCCCAATTCGTGTAGTGCAATAGTCTCAACATCCATTCTATTATAGCTTCCTGAAGTGCTCCATGTATAGTTGACACCATTGAATCTCAAATCGGCTTCGATGATTATTCCATCTCCTCTTATGTTTGGCAGAGTAAAGGCTATTGCCTCTGCACCTGCCTCCGGAGGCCATTCACTTTTATTTTCGACAAAGTCTATCGTATTTTTCCCGTCGAAATATCCCACTCTATCGGGTGTTTTACCGAGATATTGAATCTCGATGTCAACTGCATAACTACCGCAATTTACGCTTTTCCATGTATTGAAGGCATTGTTTATAGCAGTAAATTCAGAATCGCCGGATATATCAGCCGAACCCAATTCGTTTATCTCGTATTTTACTGGCATATCCGCCCTTATCCAGTGTGTCTCTCCAAACATCTCCATTCCCTCCTCCTGATACGCCTCCTTTAGGGTTTTGAAAGAAGACAGTGAAACAAAAAGGAGAATCGCTAAAAATACAATAATGATTTTTTTCATAAATATCACCTCGTGCAAGACTACTCATAATAAATAATACAGCTTGTTTGAATAAAAATAAAGGGATATTCACGCCCAATGAAAATTATGTCAGTAAGAACTATAGCCAGCCATTGTGTATTGCGATGTATTGTATTGCCTGCTAACGGATTTTATCTTCTCTACAACCATCAAATTCTCCGGTATGGGAAAAGGAGGGGAAAAGGTATCTGGCACTTTTTGAAAAATACCAATGATTTCAATTGGTTACAACTGTTTTTTGTGAATAAGTCCGACCACAAGGTAACTGGCACCCAGGAGCGTATTGGAAGGTAAAAGGTAGTTGGCACTACGGGGTTTTCCGGGTTTTTAGGTAACTGGCACCACGGGGGTTTATGATTTTGCTCATATTATGTATCTTCCATAAAAATTATTGTATTACGCGTCAATTCAAGATGAGAAGTCTTTTTGAGTGGGTTAGTAATGGAACTTCTATTCTTTATAATGTGGGGTAAATTTCAAGAAGGAATCTTCTCTGTCCTTCATCTCGAGTAGTGTCTTACAGTCTGTATCTTCTAAAACTCTGAGTGCCCTGAAATAACTTCTGTCAGCCTGTGGATGTCTTACTACATTTATCTTTGTAAGGAATATTTTATTACTGGCACCAACTATTGTCTCTTCACTATTGAAATCGATGAGCCCGGACATTTGTTCTCTACTCAAAACTTTAATGTGATATTTTACCCACCATCTCTGTGTATTATAGACTTCACCTGTAAGAATTCCATTTACAAATGTGGTCATACCTATCTTCCCGTCCCGATCCTGATCATAGGCGTATTGAGTATCTTCGAAGTCCGGGAGTGGAGTATTCCAGGGGTCGGGGAGTCTTGCCCCTCTAACATCAAGTACAATGTCTGTGTCGAAAGTTGAATCTTTCTTCATCTCCGGCACTGAATTCACACTGTTTATGAGCACGGGAATGCTGTCTGAATACGCATCGGGTACAATTATGTATGCGAGGTCTTCAAACTCCGAATCATCCTCTTTGAAATTCTTGAGCCTTATGGAACAGAGTTTCAGATGTATATCTATTCCGTTTTTGGAGTTTTGAATTATCTTTGCAAGTCCATATGCTATCGAAACCGAATCCTGTTGAGAGACGAGAGGTAATCCGGTAGTCCTTACTGCGTAGTTTACATTCCAGCCCCAGACACCTATATAATCAAACGAGGGCTTCTGTTCGTTGAGGTCTTTCCCCCAGTCTATTCCTCCCTCTCGTGGGACACATTCGCCGTAGATTGGTTTTTCGCTGTTACAATTCTCTGATTCAGAGACTCCCTCAGGCAACATACACTCATACCCCCATCCAAAGAAGAAACAGTCCTTATCACAGAGGCATTTTCTCGAACAGAAACCGTTTTCACCACACGACCAACCCCTCCCTATACGCTTACAGTCGTTCTCGCTACTACATTTCTTCACACAGAGTCCATTCTCATTGCAACTATAGTCATTAGAAAGGCGTGATTTACATTCCTCGTTGGTTTGACACAGGACATCGCGTGCAACAATACAGCTGTTGTCTCTGGATCCTACTGGAAGGCATCTTCCACAGGAGGAGCAGTAAAAATCGTTTGATAATCCCTCTTTATCAGCAATATACATACAGTCTTTGCTCGAGACACAGTCGATAGAGCAAATTCCCTGATTCGAGCAATACCTCCCGATTCCGCACTCCATATCCTTTGAACATTCATAATATCCTTCACTGCTGTCAGATATTTTGCTACCGTCTATATGCTCACACCCTGTTGCAAGCAAAAAAGACGCCGATAAAAAGACAAATATCTTCATAGTCCTCATAGTATATTGTGAAAGTATTTTTTTCAATTGCAAAATCACAGGCTCGATGCCCACTCAACTATTTCATCCAAGGAATACTCTCCCTTTTCGTCAAAGATATTATTTAGAGAAAAGATACCGTTGTAGAGATTCTCTCTCTTTACATATTCTCCCGTTCTCATCAGAGCCTCACGATATTCTTCTCGCGTGATATTCTGTTTTTGGAAGGAGATGTCGAGTCCAATATTCTTAAAGAATCTTGC
>Ga0123519_10009375_pt1 | contig 14759 bp, 2 predicted proteins | sample YelNatPaOPRAMG02_FD_87396 | JGI IMG/M metagenome (GOLD analysis project Ga0123519, IMG submission 87396) | Hot spring microbial communities from Yellowstone National Park - Yellowstone National Park OP-RAMG-02 (version 2) | ecosystem: Environmental > Aquatic > Thermal springs > Hot (42-90C) ...
AATATGGATGACAATGTTGGGAGTGTGGATTATGACCCTGATGGATACCGTTCCCCTACATATAATAGTTGGGCAGAGGAATTATATTATAGGGTGAAGGAGGTATTGAAAGAATACTATGGTGATAACTGGGAAACTAATCCAGAGGCAAAGGTGATACTTATTGGACATTCAACTGGAGGGCTTGCAATAAGGGAGATGTTGCGTGTATACCCTGATATAGTTTCGCATATTGAAAAGGTCATTACTGCCGATACTCCGCATCAGGGTTCACCCTGGGCAACATGGGGAGAAAAAGAAACATTCTTTTGGTTATTGGTTTATGCATTTTTACCTTTGTGGGACCCTGTTCCAGAATTTGAGTTTGAGACTTACCGAGATGTAGTAACAGGAGAATTAAGACTTGTTATTCAGGCTGCAAATCCACAGGCAGTTGCTCTTGTTCTTAATGTGTGGGTTGAAGAATTGATTTCTGCGGGTTTTAGTGTTTTTACCCCAGTAGGTGCTGATTTAGCAAGACCTATTATGGGACAAAATCCGTTTTTAAGAGGATTGAATTCATCCCCTCTTCCTTATATAGATAAAGGATATTCTTGTGTTATTGGGAATAAATTTTTTGATGATTTGATTGGCATTCAAAATATATCAAATCTTATTGTTTTGGGTGTTGAAGGATGGGTAGCGACATATGTTACGATAGCGGTAACGAGGGCTTTCACAGCATTTTCTACAGGTGATGTAGTTAATGGAATAAAATATACTGCGATAGCATTGATGAAAGCGGCAAGTGGTATATGGTGGTATAATTTTGTTTTTAATAGCGATGCTATTGTTTGGGAAGATAGTCAAAATTTAAGAAAGGTTTATCCTGATAGGACCGATGTTTATATTGAACCACTGGAAGATGCCTGGCATTGTGGAATACAGCAACACACAAAGGCAATCTTAAATGCAGTTGAATCTCCTCCTGTGATTGATAGTGTTTTCCTTGTTGAAATAGACACCTTAAATAATAATGTAGATACAACATTTTTAAGAGATTTTTACACAACAGGTAAAATAGATACAATTGTTGCAGACCCTCAGAATTGTAGTATTCATTTTAAACTTAATAATGTTTACTTTTTGTATCAAACAGGGGTCTCTATAAATCTTAATGGTATGCCACTTGGTTCTCTCGCATACCCAGAATATAAAGGATACAATGATAGATGGTGTAAAATCCCTCCAAGATACTTAATGTATCTTGGAGGAGGGATGAATAAATTGACAATTGAGGCGAAGAATATAGAAGGGCAAAAGACATCAAAGACTTATTACCTCTGGATTGTTCCTTCGGGTTGGCATGTGAGACCCTGGTGGCCTGACCATAGAAAGGTTCTTTCTGATTTTAAGCCTTACCAAAACTTTAAACTATTCATAGTAAAACTTGGTCTTGATACATCCCAGATGAATATTGCATGGGATACATTGAAGATACAACCTGCATACGCAAAGTTAGATAGTGAGGGAAAATGGTATTTTCAGGAAGATTCAATATATGTTATCAATAGGGATGACTATACTATAGATACACTTCCTTCAAAAGGATTTATAGACCCAAATACAGGTGATACACTTTCTGGGAAATATCTTTCCTTACCAAGGATCAGTATTATGAATTATCTTGATAAAGATAATAATGGTTATGTTGATGAAGGTGCATATAGATTCTTTTATTCTATCAATGATGGGGATAAGACAATCTCTTTTGTTACAGGATTTTATATTGATAAAACACCACCTATTATATCAATAAAAAGCCCATCAGGGATTATAAATGATACAACACTATTTGTTTCGTTCATAGCAAACGATAATCTTGAAGAAGAAATAATGACCCCTGATTCTTTTTCAATAGAGATTTATAAGGGAAAAATTGAAGAGATTTATAAGGGAGAACATTCAGAGACCATATATGAGACCACATATGTAATGATATATGATACAACATTTTCAGTATATTATTATAACGATTATTGGTGGGATAATCTTCCATTAAATCTTCAAGATGGAAGTTATTTAGCAATTATAAAGATGGTGGATAGGGCAGGGAATTATAGTCAAGCGAGTTCATTCTTTCAGATAGATAAAAGACCACCAAATTTTGTTGTTATCCAGAAGATGGATACTATTTTAAGTAGTGAAAATCCATTCACAGAATTTAAGATTGAACCTGATGAATATAGCATTGGGGAGATTTCTGTTTTTAAGGAAGGTGATTCTATCCCTTCCTATTCACAGAAATTTTATGGTGAAAAAGATGAGACATTAGAGATCTTCCTTTCAACATCTAATCTTGAAGATGGTTTCTATAATATTACATTCACCTTATCTGATTCTGCTGGGAATGATAGTGTTTTAAATAAGGATATCTTTATGAAAGGTGAGAGATTAAGGGTTGATAAGACTTCACCGGAGATTGTAGAACTCACATCACAGCCATTGATCACAGATGGTATGACATTTATTTCTTTTAAGGTCTCACAGATAAAAGATATTCTACAAAATAGAGGGAAGATAAGGATTAAGTGTTTCCTTGATACACTTCTTTTTATGAAAGATAGCACAGAAGGGGACACATCATCATTTAATTCTTCTGTTTCACTTTTTGGATTAGGGATAGGGAGGCATAATATAAAGGTTTTATGTGAAGATGATGTAGGGAATACAAATTTTATGGAATTTCCTGTTTTCTTTCGTTCAGGAGGGGTGAAACTCATTGAGCCTGTGAATAGTGATACATTGTTAAAAGGGATTATTGGGATAAGAGGGATTGTGAATGACCCTGATGCATTTAATGATGGTGGATTTAAGGATTATGGGTTATACTGGAAGACGGAGGATGGATATACCCCTGGGATACCAGTTCCAGGTGAATGGCATTCAGAATATTTAAATGCGATTGGAGAGGTATCAAATAAAGGATTTTCAAAGTTTCAAAATCCATCAATCATTGGATATTTTAATACTGACTCCCTTAACCCTGGTTTTTATACATTGCTTTTAATAGGTAATGATTCAAGTAATGCATTTCTTTATGATACTGCAAGGGTTTATATAAGTAATGAGAAATTGGAAGAGCCTGATATATGTTTTTCATTGAAGATTACTGGTGGTGATAATGTGCTAAATAAAGATGAGAGTCTTTTTGTGAGATATGGTGTGAAAAATATTTTATCAGATTTTGATATAAAAATAACAGATAGGTATGGGAATATAGTAAGTTATGGTTCTCAAAAAGGTGTAAAACCTCTTTATGGGAAACCTTTGAATATGACGGAGGGAGGTTTTTACATATACGAGGTAGGAGATACATTATTTATTCATCATAATGGGAAAGAAGGGGCCTCATTTTTAACAATAAATTTTCAAGAAGGGGAGACAATCTTTGTTTATGATTCAATAGGGTTTGAAGGGGATAATAATTTTGTTTTTGTAGGGAATAATTTAATTCTCTATTTAAGTGATACAACAGTAGATGAATGTTTATTGAAGGTAAAGAGAGGGGATTATTATACGATTAATTCATCAGAACCTGTTTTTTCTGGTGAAAAGGGATATCCTATAAAATATAATGATATAATTGGGGCAAGACCTTTCCTATGGACAGGGAGGATTTTCCCTTCTGGTGCAGAAGTGGGAACTGGATGGTATAAAATAAGGGTGAGTGCTATTGGTGAAAATGGAGGGTTTAAGGAGAGCACTGATTCAGTATATGTGGAGAATGAATTCAGGGTTGATAGTGTATGGATCCTTCCAGAAGTAATATCAATTTCCGATAATATTCCTGTTAATGTTTATATAAAAGCGAATATGGACTCAAGGGTTATCTGGAGTTTGGAAGATAGTGTTGGTAATTTTGTTGTCACAAACCAAAATGGTGGTGTGATATATAGGAATGGTAAAGATTATTTCACTGTTTATCTAAATAATCTAAATCTTTCATCAGGTTTATACACATTCTGGTTTGCTTTATCACCTGTTTTTGGTGATACAGGTGTTTTAAGGACAAAAAATATAAAAATATTAGGGGATACTATTTTCCCTGCGAGTGATTCAGAATTATATATACCTGAAAGATACAGGGTATTAGGGGAGATTTTTAATGGAAAACCTGAATACAAAATAAGGGCATTCCCAAATGGGATGTATCATCCACCTGTGAAATATATTGCATACTTTTCAAGAGAAGGATATGCCTTTCCAGATACAGTGAAATGGAAAATAATATACGGAAACCTTGTTCCTGATAGTATCGTGCGGAAAGATACAATAAGACATAATTTACCTTATACTTCAGATACCACTCAATATATATATCTTATTAGAACTACAAATGGGTGGGACATCACAATCTGGCATGACACATTATATCCCAATGACAGAATTCATGTAGAAACAGTTAGTTGTCTAATCCCCATTGAAGGTCCTGAGGGAGAAATCTATGGTTATGAAGTAGGAAAGGGATGGATGATTTATAAAAATGATTCTTTGATTTGGCTTACAGGTTGTAGTGCAAATTATTTTAATGAGAGTTTCATAATTGAAAGATATATTGATAATAATTATTATTTTAATAGGTTTGACTCTTCATTCACAGATACTGGCTCTGTTGTTATTAGGGATACAAATGCAGTTGTTTATGATTATTCTTGTTTCTGCAAGGAACCAGAGATAAAATTTATCCCAAAGCCTGATTCAGATTCTGTATGCTTATCGTCTGGGAAATGGTATATTTCAAATCCATATTACGATGGGAAGATTGATTCTATATCTCTTTCTTCACCTACTTGCTTAATGCAGGTTGATACAATTATTATTGATACAATAATAACTTGTGATTCAATAAGATGTGATACTACTATTGTTAATAATTATATTCTTCGTATAAAGACAAATGGTGGGACAATACTCAAAACACTCTATGCAGATCGTATTATGCCTCCTTCTCTTGAAAAAGTAGAGGTATTTAAGGAGGACTCAGCAGGAGGAGTGAATTATTTTAAGTTATATATAAATGATAAAATGGTTTATCAAGGTTTTATAGGGGAAGCGCCTAAAAGGATCCAGACACCTACAAGTTATGTGAGTATTCAGAGTGCGAACTTCTTTAAGACATTAGAATTTGAACCAAATATGCTTGGATTAAAGAAGGGGCAATACGGGATTATTCCGGGTTATCTTGAGGTGAAAGATAATAATTTTGAATCTGATACATTTTATTATAGTAAGATATTTAAAGAATATCTCCCTCTTTCATCATACTATTGCAGTGTCTCTGGTGATTCTTGCTATGCTGATACAAGCGGAGATACGGTGATTATCAGGACAAATAAGAATTGTAAAGAGACAAACTGGACAGGGATTAAAGATGATAGGCTTTTCTTCACAAATGGTTTTCTTGAAACAGGTGAAAACCTTTTATTCCCTCCTTACTTCCCAAGTAATGGACTATCTGAGAAAATACATTTTAAGGATATTTATACTAAGATGCCATTTGGATTTTCTCTAAATTACGATTTTGTATCATATATAACAGGGAAAAAGGAAATATTTAATATAAACTGTTTGGGAAATGTTCCTATTCATCCTTCAAGACCATCCGATGATACTATTATTCATAATTATGGGGATTGTGGATTGGTATATACAGGACGGAAGGATTTGAATGGTTTCTTTAAGATATATAAGAATGATTCCCTTGTTGATAGCAACTCCGTTGTAATCCATGGGGGAAAATTTACTGGGAACAAACACTCTTATATCTGTTATAAGGAAGGGGATAAATACATCTTGAAAGAATATAGTATTTGTAAAAATTATTCAATACTTGATTCATTTACAATATGGGAGAGAGACACAAAAGAAATTACAGGTTGTTCTTTATTTTTTATTTACTCTGAGGAAGATAGTGTTGGTAAAAACTTAACGATGAATGATAGTATAAATTTAGACCTAATGAATATGCTTAAAAAAGGTGAGAAAAGGGTATCACTTTCTTCATTCTGTCTTGATACAATCTTTCCACCTGATTCATACATTGTTTATATAGGAGACTGTTATATATCTGGATCTGCTAAATTTAATAATTCTCTTGATAACGATGTTCATATAAGAGATGGGGAATTAGATAGCATATTTGATAAACTTGATTTTTCAGGGGGAACGGAAGGTTTTGGAGAAGATGAACTTTTAAACAAATACATATTTTATATTGAATATCTCCCTTCAGCGGAAAATCTCTATAAGCATAAGGATACATCTTTTGTTTCAAATCCAAATCTTTTTGTTACTTCCTGGGATTCATTCACTGTTTATAATATAAAAGGTGATACCTCAAGAGATGTTGAGATTTTTGAGATTGATACATCTGGTTATGGAAGAGGAGAAGATGATTATTTCATTCCAGGGATAAAACTTTCAATGAAATCAGAAGAATGGCTTCCAATAATGGGAAGGAGTGATAAAAGATATAGACTATTTGCTTATAATAATGGGAAATGGTTTAATCTTTCGGATGGCATCTCTCCACCTTGCTCAACCACACTTGGCTTTCTCCCTTCATCAGAGGTTGCAGGGAAGGTAACATTTTATCTTTATCAGTATAATAATAACGATGAAATTGATAGGATATTGAAAAAAGATTTTTATATTGGGGATATAGTTGATACAAATTCACAGATTGTCTCCTCACCATTTGGAAGGGTTACATTACAATTCCCAAATGACCCATCCCTTTACAATACATTATGGAATATTGAGACACATCTCCCTCAAGAGATTGAACTTGGAGGATTAAGCCCTTATATCCCTGGAACATTCTCCCCTATTGTAAGATTTATCCCGGGAAATTATAAACCAAAATCACAAAATAATGCACCAACAATTGTTTATAGATTTTCTTTCAGGGATATTAAGAATAATAATATTGATACAGCAAATATTGACCTTTATGGATACGGAGATGATGGTGAAATAAGGAAATTAAATGCATTCCATTCTTTCTCTGACTCTATTTTTGAACTTTTAGTTTCAGGTGAAATCTACCCATTAGATATGAATCTTGCCTACATTGGTGTCCTTAAAGATGATTCAACCGTGAAGGGTAAAATATCCCTTTTCTATCCACAAAAGATAAAAAAGGATTCAATAAAAATTACAGGGATTGCAAACACAATCCCTTCACCTGAAAGCCTTACATTCCAAATCCTTGCATTCTGCCTTGATAAAAATAAGTTAACATTAAGCGGTAATAAAAATGATACTCTATTTTATAAAGGTATGAACTTAATGAAGATTTATAAAGAAAAGAGGAAATTTTTATCAAGGCTCCCTGATACAACACTTCTTTATTATGAAGATGAATTTACAACAGATGAAAATGGATATTTTGAGAAAATAATACCTTTATCAACAGGAAAGAGATACTGGATATACTGTATTGCAAAAAGTTTCAAAGGGAAGGATGTTTCTAATAGTCCTACTGGATTTTTGAGTTATCTTGATAAAGAGAGAGATTCTTTAATCTTGTCAGTAATAGGTGATACGAATAAGGTGATTACAGATACTTTTAATACTTATCTCTATTTCAAGACAAATAAACCTGCGATTATACATTATTTGAGAAATATCAATGGAGAATTTTATGAGATAGGAACTTTTTCTGTAAATGAGAATGAAACACTATCTATCGAATGGAATGGGACTGATGAATTTGGTTACCCACTTATAAATGGAATTTATGAATACAGGGCATACGCAACAGATGAAAATAATTCATCTAATGAAATCAGAGGATACTGGGATATTAAAAGAACAGCATTTGTTAATATCATTCTTCCTGATAAGAAATACTTATCAGGGTATCCATACTTATTAGCGAAGATGGAAAACTATCCATTTGTGAATACTGATTGGTTCTATATGAAAAATGATACTTCATATTTCATCGGGACACAAACAGATGAGAATATTCCTGTATTCTGGAATACTTTAAATATCAATGAAGGTGAATATCTTTTAATTGCTAAATTACAGGAACCTCATATTGGGAGTAATTCCAAGTTAATAGTTCTTGATAAATCAAGACCTTTCTCAAATATTCTCTTCTCATCACCTTATTATTATGACCAGAACAGGAAGAAGATTTTTATAAATTCTCAAACAAGCATATCAATCACTGGTGAAGATAATCTATCAGGAATATCTGATATTCTTTTCAGTATTGATGGTGATAGTTTTGAAAGATATATATCTCCATTCAATTTTGGAGGTTTAGATGGAAACCATAGAATAACATTCTATGCGATTGATAGCGCTGGAAATTCTGAAATTCCAAAAGATACCTTTTTCTATCTTGACAATACCCCACCTTACACATACTTGGAATTTGGAGCATCCTCAAGGATTTATAATGATACACTTTATATCTCACCTTCTGAAAGTATTAAGGTTGTCTCTATTGATACAATAGATGTTATGGCTTCTTATTATGCAGTATATACAATGGACGGGAATCTTGTTCAGGATTGGAAAGAAGGTGATTGTTTCCTTCTTCCGACTGTTTCAGGGATTTATTATTACAGGATTTCTTATTATAGCAAAGATTTTCTTGGTAATACTTCATTACCCCAGGATACATTCTTTTGTATTGATATTAATCCACCAATTACAAACATTGAAATAGGGACACCAAAATATGTGACGGAAAAATTATATCTTACCTCCCAAACCCCAATCACACTGATTGCATCTGATGATATCTCTGGTGTTAGATGCATAAGGTTCAAGATAGGGGATGGGGAATGGATAGAGGTTGATAGTAGTATAGCAAGTTTTAATGTCACAGGAATGGATGGAGAATATATCATTCAATACTACTCAATAGATAACGCAGGGAATAATGAAGACATAAAGAATATAACCATATCCCTTGATAATACACCACCTTTAAGTTCATTAGAGATAGGTGAACCGAAATATATATCTGATAAGTCCTATGTGAAAGGGATAACAGGGATTAAAATAAGTGTGATTGATGAAGGATGCGGTGTAGAATATTCAGAATACAGGATTGATAATGGTGAATGGATTTCTTATAATAATTCAGCAACATTTGACCTCTCTTCTTATCAAGATGGATTGCATAAAATATTTAAAAGGAGTAGGGATTTTCTCGGGAATGAGGAGGGAATAGATTCTCTTTCAGTTGCACTTGATAATACAAGCACAATATCTTCATTGAATATTGGTGAACCAAAATATGTGTTTAATGATTCAATAATCATTTTATCAGTTACACCTTGCAGTTTATCTGCTTATGACCCATTGATAAATGGTGTTGCATCTGGTCTTTCTTCAATATCATATAGGATTACACCAAATAATGATTGGATAACGATTTTAGATTCAATAATAACATTTGAAATAACTGGTGATGATGGTTCATACATTGTGGATTATAAGTCATCTGATAATTTGAATAACGAAGAGATTATCCACTCAAAATCTTTAATCCTTGATAATAAACAACCATTCTGCGAGATTATATCACCCCTTGATTCAACATTTGTGAACACACAGATTGGAATAATAGGGACTGTTCAGGATGAGCATTTTGATTACTACTATGTTGAATATGGAATTGGTGAAAATCCTGATGAATGGATATTGATAAAACCAGAGACACATAATGAGGTGATAGATGGTCTCCTTACATACTGGGATACTTCATTTCTTCCAGAAGGGATTTATACAGTGAGGGTAATAGCATACGATGTTGTTGGGAATAGAGGTGAAGATAGGGTTCTCCTCATCGTTGGTAAACCACAATTTGAATTTGAGATAACAGGATTTAATAAATGCGAAGGGGTTGATGTGGATAATAATGGGTTTATCTATGTTGCAGAGAGTAATCCATCACCACAAACAGAACATAATAGGATAGCGAAATTTGACCCATTAGGGAACTGGATAATGGATATAAAGGATGGGAATAAACCAAATAATGTTGCAATTGATTCTTTTGGGAATATCTATGTTACTGCATGGGCAGGGAATTGTATGACGAAATATAGTCCAGAGGGTGATTCACTGATGAGGATTTTGGGCTTCAATAAACCTGATGGTGTTGCCATTGATAAATTTGGGAATATATTCATCGCAGACCAGAATAATAACAGGATATTGAAATATGATAAGGATGGGAATCTTATTTTTGAGATAGGAGGTTTATTACATCCAGAAGGTGTTGCTATTGATACATTCGGGAATATCTATACAACAGAGGCAGAGGGAAATAAGGTGAAAAAATACGACCCAGAGGGGCATCTTCTATTTGAATTTGGGAATGAGGGAACAGGTCCTGGAGAATTTATAAGGCCTTCTGATATAACGGTTGAGAGAAATGGAAATATATGGGTTGTTGATAGGAATAATGATAGGATACAGATGTTTGATAAATTTGGTAATCTCTTATTTGTATTTGGGACAACAGGGAATAATGAAGGGGAGTTTAATAAACCTGAAGGGATTTCTTTGAAATTTGGGAAGATATTCATTGCAGACAGGAATAATGACAGGATACAGGTATTCACTTTCCCCTCATTTACAAAAACAGCATTGTGTATGATGAAAGGGGATAAAAAAGATAATGGGTTAGAGATAAAAGAGGCAGTGAACTTCCCAAATCCATTCAATCCAAACAGGGAAAGGACAAAGATAAGGATTGTTTTAACAAAAGATGCAGAATTAAAGATAAAGATTTATAACTTTGCTGGAAAGATTGTCTGGGAATATAAGACAACAGGTTTTGAAGGAATAAATGAGATAGAATGGGATGGAAGGAATGAGATTGGTGAGATTGTGAATAATGGTGTTTATAATTTTGTGGTGAAGGCAATAAATGGGAATGAAAAGAAAGAGGCATGGAATAAAATAGCAGTAATAAAATAAAAGGAGGAAAGATGCGTTATTTATCAATTTTTATTCTTTTTTCTTTATTTATATTTGCACAGGAATCAGGAAAAGAACTTGATTTTATGACAATTGGTGCAGGTGCAAGACCTGCTGGGATTGGTGGAAGTTTCACAGGTATCGCTGATGATGCAAATTCTGTATACTGGAATAATGGAGGGATGTGCCTTGTGAGAAATAGTGAAATAACATATATGCATGCAGACCTATACTTCGGAACAACATTTGATTACATATCCTGTGTCCTACCAGTAAAGAAGATCAGGGATAAAGATAGTGAAGCAAATAATTTTATAGGATTTGCAATGATACTTGCATCAACAGGTAATATACCAATAACAGATACAATAGATGACTATAACAGGATTATATATGAAGGTATAGGTGGATTCAGGGCAGGTTCTTACATCATTGGATATGGAAGGAGGATAAATAAAAAGATTACATCAGGGATAGGGATAAAGATTATAGATATGGAACTTATAAAGGAATACGGGAAAGGATATGGGATTGATATAGGATTTCTATACTCAAATATGATAAAAAATCTTTCAATGGGTATCTCATTAAAGGATTTAACAATCACAAAGATAAAATGGTCAACAGGGACAATAGATAATATAGCCCCAAATGTGAGGATTGGATTATCATACAGGATATTAAAAGAGGAGAAAGAAGGTGGATGGATTGGGAAGGAAGGGATTGTTTTCTCATTTGATGTTGATGAACAGATAAAGATAGAGAGGGAAAAAAGATGGCATAAACCAAGATACCATTTTGGTGCAGAATGGAAACTTGTTGATGTTGTTCCTATAAGGGTTGGATTTGATGATTATAACTTCACAGCAGGTATTGGTTTCATAGCAGAACATATAAATGTTGACTATGCATATGTATCACATCAGGAATTAAAGACAACACACAGGATTTCAATCACACTGAAGATATGATGCTTATTTTAATCATTCATCTCTCATTTGAGATTATGAAAGTTTATGAGCATCCTAAAAACATTTCATCAGTTTCTATGGATATTGATAAAAATGGGAATATTTATATTTTGGATGAAGATAAGGATATTGTTCTGAGATATGGGAGGAATATGGAATTTTTAGCACAGTTTGGTGGATTTGGTATGGAAGATGGGAGATTGAACAATCCAGAAGATATCTCTGTTAATAATTATGTGTACATCCTGGATAGGGGGAATAAGAGGATTGTAAAATACGACCTTGATGGGAATTTTTTAATATCCTTTGGCGAATTTGATGACCCTGTATCAATTTCACAGGATGTGTATGGTGATTTATATGTTGTTGACAGAGGGAAGAATAAAGTGAAGGTGTATAATAAGGAAGGAGAAAATTTGTATGAGTTTGGTGAATTTGGATGGGGAGAAGGTTTCTTTAATAATCTGGAAGGGATTGCAGTTGATGAGAATGGGAACATATATGTTTCAGAGAATGGGAATCACAGGATACAGGTTCTAACAAATAAAGGGAGATTTATAAGATGTATTGGTGAGGATATATTGAAATCACCAAAAAGGATAAGATACTGGAAAGGATTTATATTCTGTATTGATGGTGCAACTCTTTATATATTTGATGAAGAAGGGGAATATATTTTTAAATTAGAGAAGGAGATAAAGGATATTGGAGTAGATAATTCAGGAAACATATATTTGCTGGAGAATGGGAAAATAGAAATGATGAGATTGAAATATGATGAATAATGTTTTAATATTTTTTATCTTTGCGCAGGATACATTGTCAATGAAACAGAATAAGGATACATATATAAATATCACAGGATATAAATCATTCTCATATATTGGGAGATTCCTTTTAGATGGAACACCCCCACCTGATTTCTATCCAATAACATTAAGGGATGATGCACTTTCAATAAAGGTATTTGGAAGATTGAAAAACACAATCAATCTTGAAGGGAATCTTTTTAATACAAAGATGCCAAATGAGAATGAGAATGTATCTTTCTTTGTTAAATCAGATAGTATGAAGGATAAGAGATTTGAATTGACATTTGGTGATTACATAACATCATTTGAGGGGAGTGAACTTTCCTTAATTGATAAGTCATTAACAGGGGTTAGAATAAATGGGGGATATAAAAATATAGATGGAACATTTATCTATTCAACACCAAAAGGGCATCAAAAAAGGGAAAGATTTAAAGGGGATAATACACAGGGACCATATCAGTTGTCTTATTACCCTATTGTTTATAATTCAGAGAAGGTTCGTGTTGGGGAAGGATTAGATCTAAAAATCTTGAATAAGGGGAAAGATTATGAGATAGATTATGAGACAGGAAGGATAACATTTATAAATAGGGTGATAACGGAAAGGGAGAATATAGAGGTGGATTATGAATATGGGAATAAAAATAAAGAGGTGTTATATGGAACAAAGATAGATTTTAGAGTAAAAAAATTCCTGAAAATTGGTCTTGCATATATAGATGAACATAGTTTAACCCCTGATACAATTGATAATTATCCGAATAAACAATATATCATCGCATTTGATAATGAATTTAAAATAGGTGAGTATATGAAAATTATAAGTGAGATAGCACATAAGGAAAGTGAGATGTGTAAAGGGAATGCTTATAGGATTGGGAACGAGATAAATATTTTAAGAGGGAATCTTAATACCTACATAAAAATAACAGAACCGAATTTTACACCAATAGGAAGGACAGATATAAAAGAAAATATTTTTAATTGGGGTGGAAATTTTATTTATAAACCAATAAATATAATAAATCTTATAGGATTATATGATAACCTAAAAGAGGATAGTGTCAAAAAGATAAACAGGGAGTTTGAAATTAAGATAACACCATCGTTCTTGAAAGAGGCATCATATAAAATAGATAAAGAGGACGAGATAAAAAATTTAGAAAAGATAAGGTCTACAATAAGCCATATAACAAATATAGAAAAGAGATTCAAGTATCTTTCATTAAGCACAAAATATAGATTTTTAAATAATTATTCGGATGGATTATATTCAAAATCACATATTGGAGGATTTTCCATAATCACAAATAATATCAGATTTATAGCGATAACAACTGATTTAGAGAATGAAAGAAATGAAAGTGGAAATGAGATAAGGATTAATACAAATTTATCAATAACACCTCATAGAAGATATTCATCCTATGGAAGTGCAAGTATTATTGAAAATTCAATAAATGGGAAAACAATCGTTGGAAATGCAGGATATAAGGCAAAACCTCTGGATATAATTGAAACACAGGGAAGATACCAGATAGAAGAATTAAAGAAGATGCCGGATGAGAAAAAGATAAGAACACATACAGGCTCTTTTGGGATTGATATAGAACCATTAAAGAGGCTCAATTTGAGTTATAGGAATAATATCAAATGGACAGAGTTAAAAGAGAGTGGTGAAAGAAATTATGATGCACATTCTGAAATTTATGGAATATCATTTCAATTTAGCAAATATATTTTGACAGGTTATAATTACGAGAAAAGGGATGTTTTATCATATGAGACAGAGTTTTTTTATGATGAATACAAAGGAAATACTTATAAGATAAGAATAGCACCTTCAAGGTTCATCTCTTTAAATTCAGAATATAAGGGAGAGAAGGATAAGAGGAAATGGGGGATTACGAATTATAAGAATGAGGAAAAGGATAATTTAAGCATTGTTCTGCATTGGAAGGTTCATAAGAAAGCAGAG
>Ga0123519_10009377_pt1 | contig 14757 bp, 13 predicted proteins | sample YelNatPaOPRAMG02_FD_87396 | JGI IMG/M metagenome (GOLD analysis project Ga0123519, IMG submission 87396) | Hot spring microbial communities from Yellowstone National Park - Yellowstone National Park OP-RAMG-02 (version 2) | ecosystem: Environmental > Aquatic > Thermal springs > Hot (42-90C) ...
CGGCAAACTCGCCCCCCATCCCCCATCCTTTCAGGATGGGGGGAGGAGTTTGCCTAAACCTCACAGAGTTTTCTTACTATGCTCAACAATTCGCTGTTCAAGGCTGACTTATCCATATCTCTTTACCTGAATGATTTTTATCCTCCTTTGTGCCGCTACGGCGGCATGAATGTTTCAACTTAAGTTTTCGCTAGCTGATAATTTATTCCTGCATTTTTAATATTTTTAATCATCCCTTACTTTCTTTAGTAAAGAAAGTAAGCAAGCAAGGCACGCAGTGGGTGCAAAGCACCTGCACGAAGTGGGTGCAAAGCACCTGCACGAAGTGGGTGCAAAGCACCTAAAACTTTATAAGCTGTCGCTCCGCTTAACAAAGAGTTTAGTGGTGCGGTAGCGTTTGAAGTTTCTTTGCTTACTTTCTTTTCAAAGAAAGTAAGCGGTGCGATAGCGTTTAAAAGTTTCTTTGCCTCCTTTCTTTTCAAAGAAAGAAGGGGCAGTAGCCTTTGAAAAAAGGAGTTTTATCTTTTATATTCAATAATTTATATTAAAATGTGAAGTATATTTCTTCTTAATTTGATAAAAAGTCTTTTATTTGATGCACATAATTGAGACTTTTTCACAGGTTATTATTACAATACTTTATTTTTTAGGTTTATATCTGCTTGGCATATGGATTTTTCAAGATGCACAGCGTCGTGGACTAAGTGGTTACCTTTGGGCAGTTTTGATAGTGTTTTTCCCGATACCTGCATTGCCTATATATATAATAGTTCGGCTTAAATATAAATTGATACCCTGTCCTGACTGCTCTTTAATAAGAGAAAAAGATTATTTACTTTGTTATCGCTGTCCATATAACCCTACCCCTCAGAAGTTTTCGCTTTTATTTCTACTTTCAGTTTTATCCCAGGAACTTGTTTTAAATGTTGTAAAAAGCAGTAAATTTTTTGTATTTTCTTTATTTAATCAATTTTATGAGGCTTTCTATCTTGCCAATACTTTTGGGCGGAAGAAATTACTTAGACTGTTTTGGAAGGAATACCTATTTAAAAACCCCTGGACTGTGGCTCGCCGTTTTCGGAAGAAGTTCCCAGACCTTTGGGCAAGCTTGATATATGGAGAGACTCCATTTAGTACCGTAGAAAAAATATGTAAACATATTAAGATTACTCCTAAGGATACCCTCTATGAGCTGGGTGCAGGCAGAGGGACATTTTCTCTATGGGTAGCTTTAAACTATGGAATTCCTGTAAAAGCTTTTGAACTTATAGAGGAATTTGTTAAGATAGGAAATAAAATAAAGGAGAAAATGGAACTTAATAATTTAGAATTTGAGGCAAAAGATTTTTTTGAAGCGGATTTTTCTAAAGGTACTATATTTTATATTACTGGCACCACTTTCCCCAGAGATGTGGTTAGTAAATTATGTGATAAATTGCGGTTGGCCCCTTCGGGTTCTCACATTATAACTACTACTTATGCATTAAATCTGCCATTTTTGGTAGTTAAAAAAGAAATAGAAGTATTTTTAAGCTGGGGATGGGAGAAAGTATATATCCATGAAAAATATTGCTAAAGGGAAGAAACATTTACAAATTATTCTAGGAAGAAGAGCTACAATAAATACCAGAGAACTCCCTGCAGAAGTAGTAAATAGTATAAAAAAAGCTCTCAATATTCCTAATCCAATTTATGCCAAGTTAAAAAAATTAGGTTACTGGACAGGCAAAACTCCACCTTATATAAAATTATGGCGAACCTCAAAGGAGTGGATGATAATGCCAAGGGGCTTTATAGAGGTTTTATTAAAAACACTTAAGCAATTTCAAATCTCTTATGTCTTGGTAGATTATCGTTGTTCAGGAGAAAAGGTGGATTTTGTTTCCAAAATAAATCTAAGAAAGTATCAGCAAAAAGCAGTACAACTGGCATTGCAAAAAGAACAGGGGGTAATAGAAGCTCCCTGCGGCGCGGGGAAAACTGTGATAGGATTAGAAATCGTTGCCAGAGCCAGTCGCAATGCTATCTGGCTGGTGCATACAAAAGAATTAGCTCAGCAAGCTGGAGAAAGGGCTAGAGATTTTTTAAATTTAAATACAGGTGAATTAGGATATATCGGGGGAGGAAGCTTCGAGATAGGGAGTAAACTTACTATAGCAATGGTGCAGACTCTGGTGAGGCGAAAATTATCCAGCAAGCTTTTGGGTTTGTTTGGTACTCTCATTGTAGACGAAGCACATCATACGCCTGCTTACACATTTACAAAAGTAATTGACCAGTTTCCTGCTATTTATAGAATTGGACTTACTGCTACACCTCAAAGAAGTGATGGATTAAGTAGTATAATGTATTATACTTTAGGTAATACCATATCAAGAATCTCTCCAATAGAGCTAACTCAGGAAGACAATTTAATTACACCTCGTATAAATGCAGTGGCTACAAATTTTTACTATCCTTATCAAGATGATTATGCTCGTATGCTTTCTAAATTGGTAAAAGATCGGAAAAGAAATCTATTAATTATAAACAAAATAAAAGAAGAAGCATTAAAGGGCAATTTTTCTCTTGTGCTTTCAGAACGAGTAGAACACTGTTATGAACTATATAATATGTTAAAGCAGGAGGCTTCGGAAATAAAGAGTGTGGTATTTACAGGGCAGATTCCTTTAAAGCAGAGAGAACGGATCGCTAAACAGATTGTAATGGGTGAATATAATGTTATCTTTGCTACCTCGCCTCTTGCAGAAGAAGGTCTTGACTGGAAGATTATTAATCGTCTTTTCCTTACCTGCCCTACTCGTTCAAAGAGAAAGACACAACAGGCAATTGGTCGTATTCAACGGCCTTATCCAGGCAAAATTGATGCTGTGGTATATGACTTTGTAGATGTAAACTTGCCAGTATTAAAAGCACAATTTAAAGCTAGATATTATAAATCATACTTGCCATTATTACATGGAGATTTATAATCTAGAAAATGCTACCAGAGATATAACTAAAATTATAATTCCTACTAATCCTAAACTTACTGAGATCAAAGCCAGTTTTCTTTCTCGTGCCTCTTTTGTTTCCTTAAGTACCGATAGACCTCTTATGATTCCAAAAATAAATAAGAAAAAGCTTAATCCAGATATAAGGATAAACGCTGGCACTTTACCAATCAATGTAGTATAAACATCTGATAATGAAAAATTACTAAGGCTTGGGAAAAATTCAAATGCTTGAAAAATAATGTAAATTAAACCTACTATAGAACAAGCTAAGCCCTGTGCTACTTTAGAAGTCTTTTCTCTTAGACTACTATTAAAATAACTATAGCAAGAGTAAATTGTTAATCCCAGGAAAAGCCATCCTACAAATCTATACCAGGTTCTAAGAGGAAGACTAGCCATTAATAATGCACTAAAAGCAACTCCCAAAAGTGGAATCCATGGAGCAGCAGGTGTCTTAAATGTTTTCCTTCCGGTTACCTGGGTATCCTTCATTCTCCGCAGAAACAAAATCCCAGCACATACAATTACAAAAGCAAAAAGTGTGCCAATATTTGCAAGTTCAGCAATTATCTCAATAGGTGTTACAGAAGCTGCAATTGCAACCAGACAACCTGTTATAATTGTTGTAATATAAGGAGTTTTAAACACGGGATGGACTTTAGCAACAAAAGCAGGCAACATTCTGTCTCTAGACATAGCAAAAAAGATTCGAGATTGACCAAGCAGTGTAACTATAATAACACTTGTAATTCCCGAGATTGCGCCAATAGAAAGTAATCCTGATGCAAACTTACTTACCCAACCAACACCTGTTTGTTGAAAAGCATAAGCCATTGGTGCTCCTTGATAAGCTCCTAAATCAGAAATCTTTAAATGTCCATCACATCTTACGATACCTGTAAAAACAGCAGACATAGCTATATAAAGAGCAGTGCTAATTAAAAGAGAGGCTATAATACCAATAGGCAAGTCTTTTTGAGGGTTTCGGGCTTCTTCTGCAGTAGTAGAAACAGCATCAAATCCAATATAAGCAAAAAAGATTATAGCAGCTGCTGTAAGTATACCTGGCCACCCACCAAATCCTTCTGGATAAACCACCCCAAAAAAGTGTAAAATATGTTTAATTACTGGAACCTCAAGTCTATCTGCAACCATCTCTGGACTGGGAACAAATGGAGCAATAAGCGGATGCCAGTTAGCAACATTTACGAAAAAAGCTCCAACCCCTATAAAAAAGAGTGCAATACTTACTTTAATTGCAACAATAATAGCATTAACTGAAGCACTTTCTTTTATACCCCAAACTAAAAGTCCTGTAATGACTAAAACAATAAGAGCAGCAGGCAAATTTATCAAACCTTCTGGATGTTGCGGGGTGCGGATAGTAGTAAGAAACTCTGGAAGATGTATGCCAAACCAACTTTGCAATAAATTAACAAAATATCCTGACCACCCAATTGCTACCGCTCCAGATGCTACTGCATACTCTAATATAAGGTCCCAACCTATAATCCAGGCAAATATCTCTCCCAAAGTAGCATAGCCATAAGTATAAGCACTACCAGCAACAGGAATAAATGAAGCAAACTCTGCATAACATAAAGCAGCAAATACACAGGCAAAAGCACAAAAAATAAATGAAAGCATTATTCCAGGACCTGCATATTTTATAGCTGCTACCCCTGTAAGGACAAATATTCCTGTCCCAATGATACACCCAATTCCAATTGCTGTAAGGTCCCAGGCAGTTAAAACCCTTTTTAAACCTCCAACATCTTTTTTCTCAGTCTCTGCCAAAATTTTTTCTACAGGTTTTCTTTTTAAAAGTTCTTTCATCCTTCCCCTCCTTATTAAGTATTTTACTAAATAATAATTTCTTTATTTTCTTTATGGAAATTAAATTCCCTTTTTATTAAAGATATTATTATAAAAATATCCTTAGCAAATTAAAGAGTTGCTATGGAAAATCCCGTAAATTATTATCCAAAGGAATTTATTTAATTTAAACGAATATAAATTCTGTATATTTTATAAAAGAGTTGTTTTTAAATGATTAGCGTAAACTATAGAAAAATTGTCTTTATTATTTTATTTTTATCTTTCTTGCTTTTGTATATTTGGACAATTTCTCCCAATTGGGGAGCTTCAAATATATTCAATACCTGGGATGGATTGGAATATCTTCTCTGTTCACAGCTTGGCGGAATAGACCATCCTCCAGGGCACCCTTTTTATTTATTGCTAAGTAGGCTTTTTCGTTCTATTTTTACTATTGGTTCACAAGCTTATAGAATGAACCTGTTCTCTGCAACTTTCGGAGCTTCAGCTGTTTCTTTCATATATCTTGTAGTAGAGCTAGCTTTAAGGCTTATTATTGGCTCAAAAAGTCCAGTAATTTTAAATGGGATTGCAATTATAATAGCAACTACTTTTGGAGTATCAAAAGTTTTTTGGACACATTCTTTAATTACAGAAGTTCATACACTATACCTTTTTTTAATGGCTTTATTATTTTATTCAACTCTCAAGTATCTAAAAGAAAAAAACAGGATATGGATTTATACAGGTAGTTTTTTATCGGGACTTTTGATAAGCACAAGTATCTTAAATGCTTTGACTATTTTGTTTCCTGTTTTTGTGTTTTTATTTTGTGTAAAGTTTAATAGTTTAAAAATTAAAAACTGGCTTTTTGGGGTTTTCTTATTTTTGGGGGGTTTATTATTTTATCTATATTATCCAATTGTAAGTAAAATAAATCCTGGCTTTGTTCATCCAATGAATTTGATTACCAGTCAAAAACCCGGCTCACTCTCCTGGTTTATATGGTTTATAAGTGGTAAATCCTGGACAGAAGGAGGAATGTTCTCTTTTAGCAGAGTGTTTTTAAACATACCAAATTTTGCAATACACATAATAAATAACTTTTCTTTGTTTTCTTTTGTAGTATTTATTTTTACTATTATTTTCGGTTTTAAAAAGATTTATAGTTATGTTTACACCAGTTTCAAATATAAACTGGATATTAGAAAACTTATAGCCAACTCTACTTATGATATTAAAATATTTTCCTTATTTTTCTTTACATTTATAGTTGTTGCCATTCCCCAGTTAGCACTTCAGGATATTAGTAATCCTGGCTCCACTACATTTATTTATGTGGCAAATTTCTTTTTACCATCATTTATGATATATATTTTTATTGTTAGCATTGGATTTGGTATTATTTTTAATTTTCTTATTCAAGAGGCTTTTCTTAAAAAATTTTTAAAAATATTTAGTCTTCAAAAGTTATTTGATGGATCTGCAAGTGGTATTGCTACTTTTATTTTACTCTGCTTTTTATTAATTCTTCCCCTGCATCTTTTAGTTATAAATTATCATTTTTGCAACTTAAGGGGTGAGAGTGGAGTGTATCAGCTAGCCAAAGGTATTATAAGAACACTTCCCCCGCATTCAGTTATTTATAGCAAGCTTGTATATGAGCAGGTATGTACTTATTTTTTAAAGTTAGAGCCAGTATTAAAAGATAAGGATATTAAAATTGAAAATCCTGATATAATTTCTAAAGAAATAAAAGCTGTAGATATATCTACTATAATTGAGAAAACTAATATATTAAAGAGAAGTATAAAAGAGAATCTGAAAAAAAACAAGTCAGTTTATATTAGTGGCGATTGTATAGAAGAAGATAAAGCTCCCGAAATACTTCTTATCTCAGACTTAAAATTAGAACCTACTCTTCCTCATCAAACCATGACTACCAGCATAAAACGACCTTTCCCATCGGAACTTATACCTTATAAAGTTGTTGAATTTAGAAAAGGGGTAGCCTTTAGCGGAAACCCTGAAATTGAGTATAGAGGTATTGCTAATGATGGAAATTTTTCTAATATTTTAAAACTTCTGGGTTATAATATACCTAAAGAAAATCTGGAAACTTTAGGCCGCAAAAAGATAAGTCTGGATTTTTACTGGAAGGTTTTAGATAAAGTCCCAGAGGACATATTGGGAGAATTTATAGTTTTGGATGAAAATTATAGAATTATTGGAACACAAAGTGCCTTTGGCTTATTTACTCTTGGTGGCACATATAAAAGCTCAATGTGGAAGAATAGAGAAATTATAAAAGAAAGAGTTTATTATTACTTGCCAACTCTTCCGTTTGGTAGATATTATATGGCTTTAAAGCTTCTTAAAAGTAGCGGAGAGACAATTCAGTACTACCCGGCTTCTTTTAAGAATTATGGACAAAAATATGATTTTGTCCTCCTACTACCACTTACTATAGGACCATAAAACTTTCTTCCTCTTTAAAGAAAAAGTGGGCAAAAACACCTTGCGGGTGCAGGAGTATCTAAACTTTTAATCCCTCTACAATAGTTAACTGCATTATTTGGGGTTATATTTTCGGACAGCCTCTGAAAGGGTTTCCCCTACAGAAGGATATTTTTTTCAGAGAGACATCTATTAGTTATTCCAGGAAGTGTTCTCCAAGTATTTCTTCCATTCTGCTTTCTGTAACTTTCATAGAAATACTCAGCTCCTGTAGTAAAAGGCCTTTACCTTTTTCCAGTAACAACTTTTCTCTTAGAGTTAAACAGTTTTGTTTTTTCCAACTTAAAAGATTTCTTGTAGCTTCTGCTAACTCAAATATATCACCAGTTTTTATCTTTCCAAGGATTGTGTCATAAGTTTTAGTTGTTTTAGGTATATCTGTATGTTTTTTTAATATATCAATAACTTTGTGAGCATTTTCCATAGTTGCTATTTTGCGACAGTTAAATTCTTCGATTTTACTAGTTGGGACTTTATATGTTATGTTTTCTTTTAAAAATTTGATTACATAGAACTCTTCTTCTTTCCCTAAGATTTTTTCTTTTTCAATACTTTCTATTGTTCCGACTCCATGAAAAGGAATAACTAATCTTTCACCTACTTTAAACATTTATTAGCCTCCTTGTGCTTGTTTGCTAGTTCTCCCCAGTATATAGCAAAGCTTTGTAATTCTAATTCTTGAGAAGAGATTACTCTACTATTATTACTTAAAATAGGGATTATTTCTTTTAAATTTACTTTTGGAATAATTACTCTTCTTTGTCCTCTATGAAAGTGTAAGAGCAGAAAGTAATCTTTCTTTGAAGTAGTTATTATTGCAGTAGCAACTTTTTTTTCTGCTGTATTAGACATCGGAATTATTTTCCCTTTGCTTAACCAGGGGGAAGAAGTTCTTAATTTTATCAGATTTTGATAGAAATTGAAAACCTCACAAGAAGCATTAGCCCAATCTAAAGTATCTTTTTCAAATAGATTAAGGGCTTTTTTAAATCCTACCTCCTGTCCATTATAAATTAATGGTATACCTGGTATAGCAAAAATAAGCACAGCAAAAGGATGGTATCCTTTTAATCCGAAAGCAGTTCTAGCTCTAGGCTGGTCATGATTTTCTATAAAGTTAAGGGGCAGATAATTAAGTGGATATTTACTATTCCTTTTTTGAATTATTTTTATTAGTTCTTGTGCAGACATTTTACCTTTTTTAACTTCTAACATTTTATGATATATATCAATTGTATAATCAGAATGAAAAGCTTTACGACATAGGGCTGGATGTTCCCATTCTGCTAACATAAACAAATCTTTTTTTACTTTTAAAAGTTTTTTTATCAAGCTTTCCCAGAATTCTAGTGGAACCATTCCTGCTACATCACAGCGGTAACCATCTATATCAAATTCTTTTACCCAGTATAGAGCTGCATTTTCTATATATTCCCATACTTTAGGGTTGTCATAATTAAAATCTGCTACATCACTCCAATCTTTTACTCTTCGTGTTGGATTACCTTTTGCATCATAGTAAGAGGTTTTAGGAAACTTCTTAAAAAGTACATTGTCATTGGCTCCATGATTAGCTACTAAGTCAATAATTACTTTCATTCCTTCGCTATGTATTGTCTTTACTAAAAGACGAAAGTCTTTCTTATCTCCATATTCAGGATTTATCTCTTGATGATTTAAAATGGAATAAGGAGAACCCAGTGTTCCTTTCCTTCCTTTTTCTCCGATAGGATGAATAGGCATTAGCCATAATACTTTTACCCCGAGTAGTTTTAAATAAGAGATACGGGAGAGAATCCCTTTAAAATCTCCACTACTTGTAAAGTTACGTGTATATATTTCGTATAAAGTTGCTCCTTCTATCCATTGCGGAGCTACAGGACCTTTATCTTTTGGAGATATTGAGATAGCTGCTAACTTTTCTTCTGGAAACAACACAAACCCTTCTTTGCTTTAATCTAAAAAATAAATCCTCAACTGCAAGCTATAAACTCAAACTTTTAAGAGCAAATGAATTTTTTTATAAAAATAAATTAAGCTTACTTTATATTTATTATAAAATCTTATCTGCAGAATAGCAATAAATGTGTTGTTAAATTATTGTAAACTTTTTAAGAAAGAAGGGTTCTAAAAATATTTTAACAAAAAGTTAACATTATTTTTACTTTTTGTTAATGAGTTAATGGTATATTAAAACCAGAATAGAGGGGAGTGTGAGAGATAATGGATCGTATTTCACAGATACAGTCGCGTATACAAGAGATTGAAAGCAGGTTTAAAACTCAACAATCTGCTCCACAACAATCAGGAGGAGAGTTTAGTGAGATATTAGCAAAAATAAATAGTGGCGATTTTACTCGTATAGATGGGAGTAATATAATATCGGGGATGCCACAACTTAATCTTGCCAATTTAAGTGTGCTATCTGAGGCTAGAAGTAGCCAGATTGGACATCAAATTTGTTCTATGGCAGAAAAATTTGCTGGACGCCAGTATTGGCCTAATGCTTGTGCCCATGCAGTAAACGATGTTTTAAAAGCTGTTGGCATAGATATTACAAAGAATACAAATAATAATCCTGACTGGGTTCCTAATTATGCAAATGTTGGGCAGAAAATTACCAATAAAGAAGAGCTTCGACCTGGAGACCTGGTAATTTATAATAATGAAATCGGGCAGGGTGGATATGACCATATAGGCATTTATGCAGGAAATGGTATGGCTTATAATGTATCTACTGCCAATGGATATAAGTTTGTTTTAACACCTATTGGGGATAGATTCCAGGAAGGTAGAAGACTTGGTTAAGTTAATAAGTTTGGGAGCTTTTCCCCTATAAAAACCTCTTGCATACCAAATTTTATATATAAAGAGGGGGGAAGCTCCTATTAAATTTATATTAAAAGTGCATTAATTTATATTATAAGAGGGGAATTTATAAACCTGCCTAACCCCAGAACTTTGCAGTTAAGTGCCTTAAAAGTTTAAATACTCTCCCATCTTATTTCTAATTAAGCTGAAAGCATAGCTAAGATATTTATTAGCTTCTTCTTCTTTTTTTAAAGCTTCTTCTAATAAACTTTTATCAGGTTGTAAAAAATAAGAACGAATTAACATAAGAACCTCGTCATAAAAGGCAAGAGCCTTTTGTAATACCTGGTGTGGCTGAGAAACTACATCTTCTATCTCAGGGAGTATTACCAACTCTTCTATTTTAACTACTATATTATCTAGTTCTTCTTGAAATGCCTCTATAAATTCTTTTGCTTCTTCTACTTCAATTTCTTCTTTTAGAAGTTTGTTTATTACCGAAACTAATTCTTCAATAGCTCCTACTCGAAGAGGAGTAACATCAGGAGGGGGTGTAGTAACCTGCTCTACATCTACTCCTAAATTATATTCCTTATCAATATGGGAGAGTAACTCATCAAATTGCTGGTCTATTTCTTTGTCGTTTACCTCTAATTTATTTCCACAAAACTTACAAAAAACATAACCTTCTGGATTGTTTCGTTTACAATTTGAACAGAACATTTCTTAATGCAAAAAATTTTCTAATAATTTTTGTATTTCTTTATCTTCAGTAAAACTGTAAAACTCTGTATATTTAGCCCAAAAAGGGTCTCCCCAAAGTTTACCGCAATTATTTATCACCTTTAATAAAAGCAAATCTTTAATAACCTCTTCTACTTCTCTAGGCTGTCTATGAATATAATTTGCCAGATTGTCTATAGTATCCCGGGTATAAGGATTTTGTAAAAAAAACTTTACCAAGTCTTTTGCCACCACTGACTTATTTAACAAATCCCTCAACTGCTCTTTATCTTTTATTTCCAATTTTATAACCGGCAAATTACCGGTGCCCCCACCTCCTTCCCACAATTTATCTTGCATTTTTCAAAGCATCTTTACAATCACAGAGCCGCTGCTGTGAAAGTTCGCTTATAATTTCCCATAGAATTAACTTAAGTTTTTGGTTATTTTCTTTAAAGACTTTTAATACCTCTTCATGGGATACAGGTTTTACGTCTCCTTTTGTTACAAGACCTACATCATAATCAGTAATTAGAGATATATTAAGATAACATATACCCAGCTCTCTAGCTAAAATACACTCTGGATACTGTGTCATATTAATTACTTCCCAGCCCATACTAGTAAACCAAGCACTTTCTGCTTTTGTAGAAAAACGAGGCCCCTGAATAACTACAACTGTTCCTGCGGGATGATATGGAATACCTAATTTTTTAGCACAACTAATAGCAATTTTACGCATATGGGGACAATACGGCTCTGCAGCACTTATATGAGTAGTTACAGGACCATCATAAAATGTATCTGAACGCCCCCAGGTTCTGTCTACAAATTGATCACAAAAAACAAATTCTCCTGGTTTAACATTAGCTTGTAAACTACCTGCAGCACAGGGTCCTATTATTCTAGTTACCCCTAATTCTTTCATCACCCATAAGTTTGCTCTGTAAGGAATCTTATGTGGAGGTAAACTATGACTTCTGCCATGCCTGGGTAAAAAAGCTACTTTTTTACCTTTTATCTCACCAATAGTAACTACATCACTAGGAACTCCAAAGGGAGTATCTACCTTTACCTCTTTAGCATCTTCTATAAATTCATAAAAACCTGACCCCCCAAATACCCCTATGTCAGCAACTGGCTTACTCAATTTTAAAAACAACTCCTCTCTATATAAAGTCTTCCGTATTAAGGTTCTTCTTCAGGAGGGGGAGGAGGAGTAGTAAATCCTTTAGTAAAATCACTTGGCTTTAAATTTGTAAGAAATTTCCTAAATCTTTCTCTCTCTTCTTCTTCTGCTGTAGATTTGTCCATTACCGTTTCTTCCAGTATGATGCGTTCACTTACATAAATAGGTGCCTTCATTCGTAGTGCCAGGGCGATACTGTCACTTGGGCGCGCATCTACCTCAATTGTATTACCATTAGACTCCAGGACTATTTTAGCAAAAAAAGTATTATCTCTTATATCATGTATTTCTATTTTCTGAACATTTGCTTTTAGAGCTAAGATAATTGCTTTCATTAAGTCATGAGAAAGGGGACGCGGGACAGGAGTTCCTTCTAAAGCCAGTGCTATAGCTGTAGCCTCATAAGGACCTATAATAATAGGTAAAAATCTCTTACCTTCTGCATCTTTAAGCACTATTACAGGGTCATGGCTTAAAAGGTCAATACCTAACTTGTCTACTTCCATTTTTCTCATACCAAATCATCTCTCTTCTCTAGATATATGATTTTTTTTTATTATATCAGGGGTTTAAAAAGTTTTCAAGAGATTTTTTTAAAAATTACTGAAAAATACAATGATAAAAGTTGCCAAAACTTAAATTATTTTGTTAGTTTTTTTAGTTAATTAGATAATTAACAAAAAATTAACAAAAAATTATTGATTAAATAATAAATATTAAGTATAATTTCATTACAAATGAAAGTAGGTGAATTAAGTGAACCCTGATAAAATTGCACAAAACTTAGCAGTTAAGTTTGCAGAAGTAACTGATAACGAACCTATAAATGTAATAATACAAATGGAAGGTGGGTTGCTGCCAGAAGATGAAAAGATAATTTTAGAAGCAGGAGGCAGGATAAAATCCAAATTATATATTATAGATGCATATGCAGCTACTTTAAAAGTGGGTGAATTAAAAAATTTAACAGAACATAATCGTATAAAAAAGATATATTTTGATGGAGAGGTTCGGGCTATTTAAGATTTTTAAAATTTAGAATTATTAAATAGGAGGTATGAAAATGGAAATTGAAAAAGTAGGTAGTCAATTTGTGGGTAGTATTACAAGTAAAAGTAAGAAAACTGGCGAAAGTAGGCTAAAAGAACCGCAAGACAAGGTTGAATTGGGGAGCACTTTGCCGCCTAAGTTTCCGCAGCTTATTCCACCTTCATTCCAAATTAATGCAGAAGGTAAAACAGCGGTAATAATAGAAGGTAGCAAAGAAGTACTGGCACAGGCTAAAGAAGATATTATTGCACACGGCGGTAAAATCAAAAGAGAGCTCCAGATAATTAATGGTTTTTCTGCAGATGTGGAGTTGCATTACCTGGAAGAGTTACGCAGGAACAAGGCATTAAAAGTAATGCCAGATGGGGAAATGAAAGCTCTCTTAGACATAGCTTCTCCTACTATTAAAGCAACACAGGTAAATACTATGGGGTATACAGGTAAAGGTAAAACTATATGTCTTATTGATACGGGAATACAACCTCATAAGGACTTTACAGATCCAAAGACAGGTAAGAGTAGAATAATAGCATTTAAAGATTTTGTAAATAACCGCACCGAACCTTATGATGATAATAGTCATGGAACACATTGTGCAGGAGATGCAGCAGGGAATGGACTAGAATCTGGAGGTAAGTATGTGGGACCAGCTAGCGAAGCAAATCTTATAGGGGTAAAAGTGCTTGATGGAAATGGTTCTGGTAGTTTTTCTGATGTGATTGCTGGAATCCAGTGGGCTGTTGAGAATAAAGAAAAATATGGAATAGATATAATTTCTATGTCTCTTGGAGGTTATGCACAATATTCCTGGAAAGAAGACCCTGTAGCTCAGGCAGTAGAGAAGGCTGTGGAGGCTGGAATAACTACAGTAATTGCTGCCGGTAACAGTGGTCCAACTGCTAAAACCATTGCCACCCCTGGCATTGCTCCTAATGTAATTACAGTAGGAGCTTTTAATGATATGGGCACATTAGATAGAAAAGATGACAAAATTGCTAGTTTTTCTTCTCGTGGTCCTACTAGAATAGATAATTTAACTAAGCCTGATATAGTGTCTCCTGGTTATGATATTATGGCTACTTCCAACAAAGGTGGATATAAGAGCCTTTCTGGCACTTCAATGGCAACTCCAATAGTAGCTGGGGTTGTTGCTTGTTTACTCCAGGCTAATAATAAACTTTCTCCTAAGGAAGTTAAAGAGGTATTAATGAAGACTGCCGAAGACCGTGGTCTCGATCCAAACACCCAAGGAGCAGGTTATATAGATGCTGAAAAAGCTATAAAAGAAGCAATAAATAGAAAATAAATTTAGAAAAACTGTAGCAATCATACTGCTTCTCTTATAAGGGTAAAGAGAAGCAGTATTTTTTTCCTGAGTTTGACAGTTTATAGCTTCGAATAGGGACTTTGTGTTCCAAAATACGCATAAAATGTAGGTATTATTTTTTTATCTTTTAAAAGTGTAGTGAAAACTTTTTAAAATTTTTTTATAAAAATACTTGACAAATAAGAAATAATGTGCTATTTTAGAGTAGTGATACAATATGTTTTTAAGAGAAATAAAGTCTAAAGGGAAAACTTATCTTAATATAATTAAAACCTTTCGGGACAAAGGCAAGGTTAAACAGAAATCCATCGCATCGTTTGGGTGCA
>Ga0123519_10009379_pt1 | contig 14756 bp, 19 predicted proteins | sample YelNatPaOPRAMG02_FD_87396 | JGI IMG/M metagenome (GOLD analysis project Ga0123519, IMG submission 87396) | Hot spring microbial communities from Yellowstone National Park - Yellowstone National Park OP-RAMG-02 (version 2) | ecosystem: Environmental > Aquatic > Thermal springs > Hot (42-90C) ...
CAAAATAGAAATGGCAGACATTTCCCTCTCCCGCCTTGGTGGGAGAGGGCTGGGGTGGGGGTGTTCCCTTGGAATTGGCCCCTCACCTCAATCCTCTCCCTCAGGGGAGAAGAAGATTTGTTTTCCCTTTATGTTTGTCCAGACTGAGGTTGACTTGTTGGTCCTGGGGTGGTAAATTGAGATCGTGGACGGTTCAAGAATAGATGGGCTCTCTGTTGAAGGGAGCCGATCCCGTGGAACGGCCAAAGGATGAAACAATCGAGGAGGTCAAAACCATGATTCCCTTTTCTCAAGGGCTCTGGGAGGCTTTTCGGGCAGCTTTCCCGCTCAAAGAATCACCGTTAGGGATCTACTATACGAATGACAAACCCGATGGGATCGCCCCTAAACGGGAGGGCCATCTCTGCATGATTGCGCTCCTCAAAAAAGCGCGACACGACGGCGAAACCGTCTATTTCGACAAAGACCACTTCGGATGCCCGGGCGGTGGCTACTATATGGGGTTTCTCGAAACGCCAAGGCCCAACATCGAGTATTTCCTCTCCTGCGGTATTCCGGGCGAGATGGAGGGCGAACGCTACATCAAAACCCCTGAGCTTGCCCGCGCTTACTTCAAGAAGACAAGCCCGAGGCGGGCGCCGGCTTCGTACTGCGTGTTCAAACCCATCGACCGCTTTGAGCAAGGCGAGATCCCTGAGGTCGTAGCCTTCTTTGCCCCGCCTGATGTCCTCTCAGGCCTCTTCACTCTGACCAATTACGCCCTGGAGACAACAGGGGGTGTCAAGACCCCCTTCGGCTCCGGCTGCAGCGCTCTTCTCACCCATCCTCTCAAAGAAGCGGACGAACCGAATCCGGGAGCAATCCTGGGCATGTTCGATGTCTCTGCCAGGCCCATGGTGGAGAAGAACATCCTCACCCTCGCTATGCCTTATCCCGTCTTTTTGAAACTCCTGGAAAATGTATCGGGAAGTTTCCTGGAGACCGAAAGCTGGAAGAAGGTCCGTGATCGGATCGAAGCGACGCCCTGAAGAATCGAAGCGAACTACTCGCTTCGGATCATTTCGCGCAGGATCGCCACGCTGCTGCTCGTTCCAAGGCGGCTCGCGCCCGCCTCGATCATCTTCAGCGCATCCTCAAGGGTTCGGATGCCGCCCGCAGCCTTCACACCTCCTCTGGAACCGACGACCCTTCGCATCAATCTCACGTCCTCGACCTTTGCTCCGCCTGCCGCAAACCCTGTCGAGGTCTTCACAAAGGAGGCCTCCGCCTCAAGGGCCAGTTCGCATCCACGAATCTTCTCTTCGTCGGTGAGATAGCAGGTCTCGAGAATCACCTTGACCGGACGTCCTTCCGAGGCCTCGACGACGGCTCGAATCTCGTCACGAACCTGCCCGTGGCGCCCGTCCTTGAGGGCTCCCACATGGATCACCATATCGATCTCCTGGGCACCGAGCCGAACGACCTCTCGGGCCTCGGCCGCCTTGATCTCCGCCGAATGGGTCCCCAGAGGAAATCCCACCACGGAGCAGACGAAGACCCCTTTCCCCCTTAGGAGGCTCGAGGCCGCCTCCACATGAATGGGATTCACACAAACGGCCTTGAACCCATACTCGGCCGCCTCTTCGCATAGCTTTTCCAATTCCCTCAGGGTCGCGTTCGGCCGAAGGAGGGAGTGATCGATCATGGACGCCAGATCTTTTCGTGTGAGCAACATCTTCAACTCCTCAGTCTTTCTTTTGCCTTCGAAGGGCCTCTTCGAAATAGCTCTGAAGCTTTCCCTCGGAGAGGAACTCGGGAGCCGTATCGGGAAGGGATCGGTAAAAGACCACCATTTCAGCCTTTCCCTCTTCAGCCCCTTTGGAGTCGGTAAAGAAGAGGATTCGCCTCATGGTCTTTTCGGCAAAGGACGAACGGGGCGACTTCACCATGTTCTTCCCCGTGAGCTTTTCGCCTCGAACGATCCACTCTTTTTCGTTTGAAAAGGGATCCACCGCCTCGACGCTGAAAAACTGAAACCTCTCCCCTTCTTTCCCCGTCCTGACTATGTAAAGGTAAGCCCAGGAGCTCTCTTCGTCTTTCCCTTTGAGAATGCCCCAAAGAAGGGTCATCCCCTGTCTCTCGAAGACGGAGTCCGCACCGTGAAATTCCTTGGGGGATTGACTCAAAGATAGTCCCGGACCGAATGAAACGGCAATCAAGCACATCAGCACAGCAATCCTTCGACCCTTCATCCTCCCCACTCCTTCAGCTAATCGCGCAGCACCTGGATGGCCTGCCCTTGAACCTTCACGGCCACTTTTTGTCCGGGCGTAAAAGTGCCATGACGAAATGGATCGTAAACGGAAGCACTGATCGTCTGGCCGTCTATCTTGAGGAGATAGTCCACTTTCTCGCCCAGGAACGTCTTTTCGAGAATTTCGCCTGAAAAAGCCTCTGCCTCCCGCTTTTCTTCGATTTCCCACGACTCGGGTCGCACAAAAACCTTGAGCCTCTCGCCTTTCTTCCAGCTTCCGTGGCCGGAAGCAACCTGAAAATCCCTGCCAAGGAGGTTGAGAAGGAGGCCCCCTTCCTTCACCCCCTTTACTTCGGCCTCGAGAATATTGATCTTTCCGATGAACTGGGCGACGAAGGTGGATTCGGGTCGAAGGTAAAGGTCTTCGGCCCTACCGGTCTGCATGATCTTTCCCGCGTTCATGACCGCGATCCGATCGGAGATGGCCATGGCCTCTTCCTGGTCATGGGTCACATAGACAGCCGTGATCGAAAGGGCCTGCTGCAGACGCCTGATCTCGCCTCTCATGTGAACGCGAAGCTTCGCATCGAGGTTCGAGAGGGGTTCGTCGAAAAGAAGGACTCGGGGCTGGATCACCACGGCCCGGGCCAGCGCAACCCGCTGTTGTTCTCCTCCGGAGAGCTGGTGGGGAAACTGCCGCTCATATCCCCGAAGCCCGACGAGGGCCAAAACCTCTGAAACGGCCTTGTCTATCTCTGCCTTCTCCATGCCCTTCACCCGCAGGCCATAGGCTACGTTCTCGTAGACGGAAAGATGGGGGAAGAGGGCATAGTTCTGAAAGACAAACCCGATATTTCTCTGGTTGGCCATAAGGTCCGTCACATCCTCATCCCCGATGTAGATGCGACCCTGATCGGGCCTTTCGAAGCCCGCGATCATGCGAAGGGTCGTTGTCTTTCCGCAGCCCGAGGGCCCAAGGAGCGTCAGAAACTCCCCCGGCTCGATCTGAAGGCTGACGTCGCTCACGGCAGAGACAAGACCTTTCACCCGGTGTTGAAAGCTCTTCGAGATACGATCAAGACGGATGCTTACCGCTTCCACACCTATCCTCCCAAAATATTGGCCATTTCGGGTCCTCCTGGCTGTCGGAACAAACGAAGGAAGAAACTGATGGCCAGGATCACAGCAAAAACGATCACAACGACCAGGACGGAAAAGGCAGCGGCCACGCCGAGTTCGAGCTCCGTCATCTTCTCGAGAATTCGAACCGTGATCAAGGTCCAATTGATCGAGATGAGAAAGATCGTTGCGCTGATGGCGGTCATCGATCGGATGAAGACGACCCCCAACCCGGCGAAGAAGGCCGGCAAGATCAGTGGTAGGGTAATGCGACGAAAGGTGGTGCCCGAGCCGGCTCCAAGGCTCGAAGAGGCCTCCTCAATGCTGGGGTCGATCTGCTGAAGGATGGCCACGGTCGTGCGAATACCCGTTGGGCCGTAGCGGAACACATAGCAGGCGATGATGATGATCGCGGTCCCGGTCAGGACCAAGGGAGGATCGTTGAAGGCGAGAAGGTAGGCAATTCCAACGATCGTCCCCGGAAGGGAGTAGTTGACCATGGAAACAATCTCCATGGCTTGTCTCGAGGGAAAGACTTTCTTCGTAACAAGATATCCGAGAAGGATGCTGTAGATCCCTCCGATGGGCATTCCAACCCCGGCGATGATCAGGGTATCCCGGATGGCCTTCAAACCCTCGGTGAAGACCACGCCGTAGTGCTTTGCGGTCAGGCTGAAATCGGCCCCGAAGGCTCGCACGATCGAGGCGTAGAAAAGGAGAACATAGAAGTAGAGGATGAAGGCGGAGATCGCAAAACAGACTCCCAGAAGAAGGTGTCGGGCCCAGGGCGGGACGCTTTTGATCTCGGTGGCCGCGCCGGCCTTTCCAGTAATGGTCACGTAGTATTTGCGACTGACCCAGAATCGTTGAAGAAGAAAAACGACGAAGGCCGGGATGAGAAGAACAAAAGAGAGAACCGCTCCGCCCTTCAAATCGAAGAGGCCGGTGATTTGGAGGTAGGCCTGGGTGGGAAGAACCGGAAAGCTGTTGCCGGCAAGGATAAGCGGGGTGGCGAAATCGGCCAGGGATGCGGCAAAAAGAAGAAGAAATGCGTTCGCCAGTCCCGGAACAGCGAGTGGCAGCGTTACGGTCCGAAAAACTCGCCACCGCGAGCTTCCCAGGCTAAACGCCATATCCTCCACATTGGGATCAATCCCCGCCAGAATCGCTTTGAGGGTGAGGTACGCAATGGGGAAATAGGTGATCGTCTCCGAAAAAAGGGTGCTGTGAAGACCATAAACCGTAAACCCCTTGACCCCCAGGAGATCGTGGGTGATCAATCCGCGGGGGCCAAAGGAGAAGATCATGGCGATCGCTGTGGTAAAAGGAGGCGAAATCAGGGGAAGAATGATGGCTCCGTCGAGAAAGGCCGTCCAGCCCTTTGAAAGGTTGGCCCTCACGGCCGTGAAGGCGAAGAGAAATCCCAGGGCCGTTCCGAAGCCTCCCACCAGCGTTCCGAGCAGGAGGCTGTTCCACAAGGCCTGACGCTGATTGGGGTCAGCGAGAATAGCGGCCACATTGGCAAGCGTGAAACGTCCCCCTTCTTCGAAGGTCCGAAGCAGGAGCTTGATCAAAGGAAAAAGGATGAAGAGGCCGAGGAGAAGCCAAAGGGCCAGAAGGCTAATCAGCAGTGGAGGGTCCCTCAGGACCCTCCGAAATCGATCGCTTGGATTGGCAGTCACTGATGATACAGGCATCTACCGAGCCCCGAAAGAACGACGGAGCGAAAAGTAAGGAGCGAAACGGATCGTGTGGGTTTCAAAAAACTCCCATCGGACTTTCACGCCCTTCAGGGAAGAACCTCATTGACCCACCGTTCGACAATCCGCTTCCGGTTCTGTCCAGCCCACGTCTCATCGATCGGAAAGATCTTCGCCCCCTTCAAGATCTCGGCAAGGCTCGCCTCGGTCTTCACCTCGGGGTGGGCGGGCACGAAATTGATCTTGTACTTCGCATAAAGGCTCTGCATGGCCGGACTCGTCGACCAATCGATCAGCTTCTTGGCCGGACCAGGATTCTTGGCTCCTTTGAGAAGGGCGATCGCTTCGACCGAAGTTCCGATTCCCTCCTTAGGAAAAGAGATGACCACGTCATAGCCTTCCTGCTTCGTCTTGAGGGCATCGACTATAAAGAAGATCCCTGCACCCGCCTGCCCCAGGCCCACGGGAATCGTACCCCCTCCTCCGCTCTTGGTGTAGACTTGAACGTTCTTACGAAGTTTCTTCATGTAATCGAAGGCCTTGTTCTCGTCGCGATCGAAAACCTGGATAATGGAAAAGATCCGGGTCACAGCCGTTCCCGATGTCCGGGCATCGGCCATCTGGATCATTCCCTTGTAAGCCGGATCAAGAAGATCCATCCACGAAGTAGGCGGGTTAAGGTTTTTCTCCTTCAGAAACTTCCTATTGGCCATGAAAACAAGAGGGTCGTCGGCAATGCCAACCCAGTAGCCTTCAGGGTCCTTGAATCTTGGAGAGAGAACCCCGAAGCTTGGAGGTTTGTAGGGTTCGAAGACCCCTTCTTTTATGCCGGCCACATGCGTTTCCACAGGCCCGCCAAAAAGGACATCGACCCGAGGATTATTCTTTTCCGCGATCACCCTGGCCAGCGCCTCTCCGGAAGAAAACCGAAGGAAGTTCACATGGATGCCTGTAGCCTTTTCGAACTCCTCGAACATGGGCCGTGCCCAGTTTTCCGGCCAGATGGAATAAGCATTGAGGGCTTCCGCTCCCTGGGCTCCCCTTATCAACACCATCCCCCAACACGCCCAAAAGATCAAAACGCATAGACATTTTCTCATCTCGAAACCCTCCTTCTTGATGGTGGATTCTATGGCCGCATTCTAAATAAACCTAAAGGGAATGTCAACCTCATCCACGGACCCAAACCCTGATCTATAAAAACCCAAGGCCTTTTTCCATTGGGTCCTTGCGAGCACCTGCAACGTGCGTGGCAATCTCATATTGAAAGGGGCGAGATTGCTTCGGTTCCCCGCAATGACAATGTCAAAATGAAAATTTGAGCCGGAGAAGATCCGGCCCAAATCAGGAGGATCTATTCGAATGGGCCCTTTCGAGGTCGAGAAGGCGTCTCTTCACCTCGAGGCCATGGCCGTAGCCTCCAAGGCCTCCGTCGCTCGCGATCACACGGTGGCACGGAATGATGAGGGGAATACAGTTGGAACCGTTCGCGTTCCCAACGGCCCGGAAGGCCCTGGGGTGACCGATCGCCCGGGCGACGTCCTGGTAGGTTCGTGTGTGGCCGTAGGGTATCTTGAGAAGGGCGTCCCAGACCCTTTTTTGAAACGGGGTCCCTCGGAGATCGAGAGGCGTATCGAACTTCGTGATCTTTCCCTTTAGGTATCGGTCGATCTGGGTGAGCACATTTCTGTTTCTTCGATCGTTTCGGATTACCTCTCCCCGAAACCTTCCTTCGAGCTTCTGAAGGAAACCCTTCTCCGAGGTCATGAAATCGACCATGCAAAGCCCCTTTTCGGTCGAGGCGACGAAGACTTCCCCCAGCATCGAGGTCCTCATGGAACCATAATAGATCTTTTCCATCTCTCTTCTCCTTTTTCAAATCCCCTTCTTGCCGTACCGAAACAGGGCTGCCTTGATCAATCCCATGGGCCCACTCATCATCGTGTTTCCGGCCGGAGCACCGTATACGAACCGGAGAGAGGTCCCCTGAAAAAGGTCTCGATTCGGTCCCGTGACCACGATGCTCACGTCTCCAAAGAAGGGACGGAGGGTCAGGGCACCATGTCCTTGATCGTCAAACACCTCCTCCCGGCTCAGCTCTCCCCTCAGAAAAAGCCTGAGATGGCGCTCGAGCTTTTTAGGAGTGAGGGCATGGGTGTGATGCTCGTAAAGCCCCTCCACCCTCCCGTTGACGAGAAGCGCTCCAATCGTGTGGCCATTGCCCACATTGACGATGAGACATGGTCCCACAGCCTCGTCGGCACAACCGAGAATGGCCGATAGGGACGTATCCATCAAGAGCACAGGCACCGAGGCTTCCCGCCTAACAGCCCTCAAAGCCGATCGCATCCTGATGAAGTGGCTCGGTATTTCTTCGTCCACATAGTGAAAGGTCTCGGGCCGATTGTCCCGTCGCAAGAGGGCCTCCATCTGATCGAACCGAAAAATTCGATCCGAAGTGCCTTTCGGTGCGACACCGTGATCCTGAACGGCAAGGGCAATGACATCCACCTCAAGATCGACACCGAACCGCGAGAGAAAATCCCGGAGGACTCCGATCTCCACCTCCCGCAGGCAAAGTTCCTCGAACTCATCCCCCTTCGGTTTCTCTCCGACCTCGATGCCCATGGAGAGGACCTCATCCAGATCGTTTCGAATGGAATAGGCCGCTTCGCTCTCCATAACGACCCGATAACCTTTTTTCAGATGTTCCGTAACGGCCCGAGTCAGGCTTCCTCCTCCGATGGTGTCTCCCCGGATGTAGACAGATCCTTCTATCTTTCTCAACTTTTCTGCCAGAACCTTTGAAGGCGTGGGAAGAACCAAGCTGACCGAATTCTCGATCTTCTTCTTGGAATCAAAAAGGAGAATGTCCTGCGTCCCGGCTCCAATATCGATGGCAAGAATCCTCATCGCTCACCCGGCCTCGTCTCGGCTCCGCCCTTTCCTCTCTTGCTTCGGACCCTTTCAAAAATTTGATCTTCGGGGACAAGGATCCCCTCCAGCTCTCCCTCGGCTACCTTTTCCGTTTCGTCGTAAGCATCGACAAGGAACAGAAGCCGGTTCTCCCGGACCTCTTTCAACAGGGCATGAGCCGTCACCTTCATCCCCGCGGGGGTCGAGGCAAGATGTCTGATATTCACCCCTGTCCCCAGAAACCGTTCGTTCGGAGCAAGGTGCTCTCTGACGGCCTCCCTCGAAGTCGCCTCGAGAAGTTGAACGAGTCGCGGGGTCGACAAAACCCCGAACTCCTCGCGGCGAAGCTCGGGGGACAAATCGTTCTCCTCCACCCGCATCTCCAATCGTGCCGTCAAACCTGCAATCATATGCTCTCCCCTGACTTTCTAACCGAACCGTGCTCCAAAATCTCTCCCCATACGTTCTACCATCTTGCCCCTCACCGTCTCCCCGGCGGGCGAGAAGGTAAAGATGACGGGAAATTTCAAATATCTTTGGTTAAAACTCTGTCAAAATGTCCTCGTCGTATCTCTTTTCCAGTTTTTCCTTATGCGCAGCTTCCTCCTGGGCCAAGAGAAGGAGAAGTTTCTTGAGGCTCGGGTCGTCGACTATCTGAGCCGTGGCGGAATAGAGCTGTCGGGCCTTCTCCTCGTTCTTAATGGCCATCCGAAGAAGGTCCCCGTAGGTCATTTCGGAGTCGAACTGGACCTCTTCGATGCTTTCTCCAATTCCCAATCCTGAAGCCTCTTTGATCTCGATCTCATCGAGCTTCTTCAGATCAATGGCCTCAAGCTTTCGCCGGTGCCCTTCCTCTTCCCGGGCGAGCTCAAGGAAGGCCTCTTTCGTCCCCGCTTTCGAGCGATCCGAAGCCAATCGATAAAAGGCAGCATCGTCCGCTTCCCTGCGGATGGCGAACCTCAAAACCTCATCCAGACTCCTCCATCTCATCTCGTCCCTCCTCCTTGAACGTTTTCTTGACCTCCGCGACGATCTTTTCGGCCTCTTCCTGGAAATGGTCCGGAACCAACACCATGCCCCATCCCTTCTGAAGGACATAGAGGCCGTCATAGGCCGTATCCTCAAACGTCTTGATCAAGAAGGGAATCGTCGCTTCTTTCAGGGCCTGAGCCACACGATCAGCTTCAAACCGATTTTCCAGTATTCCGCCCTTTACCCACCGAGTCATTCCATACCCCCTGCCCCATCCCTTCCCAAAGCCGAGGAAGGCTCAGCCTATCGCCCTGTGGAAGTACTAAATGGCTCCCACAAAAAAATAAATTGAAAAAATCCGAAAATCAAACTATAAAGAAGAGAATAGCCACTTCATTCACCTGGAGGTGAACCCATGGCGGGAAAAGTCACGGACGAGAAATCCTTTGGATCGAAGATCAAACAGCTTCGCTTGGCCCGACAGATCTCCTTGGAGACCCTGGCGAACAAGACCGGCTATGCCCAGCGCTATCTCCGAGAAATCGAAGAGGGCCGTGTGATACCACCCGTCTCCGCTGTGATCCAGATCGCCAAAGCCCTTGCTGTGGATTCGGGCTCCTTTCTATCGGCCGAGGCTCAACAGCGTTCCGAAACGAGAAGGAAAGAGAGCTTTCTCAAGCGAACCCAGGCCTACGCCTACAAAACGCTCACGCCGGATGCTCAGACGAAGCATATGAAGGCCTTCTTGGTAACCATCGATCCTCACCAGGATCATCGCATGGTCGAGTACCACCACGAGGGGGAGGAGTTTGTTTACGTTCTCAAGGGGCAGGTCGAGATCATCGTCGGCGACAACCGCAACGTCCTCAAGAAGAACGAAACGCTCCACTTCGACTCAAGCCTGACCCATAAACTTCGAAACCTCAGTTCCGAAAAGGCGAAGCTCCTCGTCGTCATCTACACCCCTTAGGGATTCCCTCCTGTCGAAGGGGCTCTCATTCCCGCCAGTGCCGTGGGACACCTGCCAGGGAGGCCTTTCGCTCAAGCTCATCGAGCTGGTTTTCAAAATAGCGGATCGTGTTGTGGATCCTTGTCTGTTCGGAGCGATTGCCTTGCTTTTGGTACTTTGCGTTCAGTCGCTTGAGCTCCTCCAGCGTCCGATGGTAAAATCGAAATTGTCCGGTCCAAAAGTCTCGGCTATAGCCTCCGGGACGATCGGGAGAAGCCTCTCCTTTCAGAGGATAAAGGGTCATCCTTCCGTGAACGGAGTCGAGAACCACCTTATAGCGGTTGAGAAAGGAGTTCCCCAGAAGCCCGGACGTGCCGCTGGGCAGATCATGGATCAGGACGTCGACGTTCTCGGCCTCGGCTTCACCCGCCCTCACGGCTCTCAAGTTGACCATCGGGGTTAAAATGACATCGCTCGCGGTGAAGATGGGAAGAACGGGCGTCTGTCCGTCCACCGTGATACCCAACTCCTTTGCGGTCTGCCGGTTAATCAGCGTGAAACTCGCTCCCGTATCCACAATGAAATAGCGCTTTACTCTTCCGTTTAGGGTCACTTCCGTTAGGAGGAGTTCATGTTTCCGAAAAAGGGGAACCTCGATACCCGTCGGTTCAGGTGCCTTGACCGAAGGGACGGAAGAAGGGGATTCTCTCTGGGTGGAAACAGGCGCCTCTCTCGGCGTCTTCTGGATCTCTGTCCCAGGCCGATGAGCCGAAGGGACCTGGGTGAGATCGTCCGTAAAGTGGACGGTCCCCTTCTCATCGATCCACTTGTAGAGCTCTCCGTGTGCCAGACCGCTTAGGGCCAGGACGCATAAAATCGACAAGACCCCTTTCATCCTCCACCTCGAACAAACAGCGAAGCGAATGCAAGGCTTACGCTAAAAGTCTCCGTTGTCTTGAGAACGCCAGACACCCTACCATTCTACCCACTGCCCAGCCCAAAGTCAATTGCTGCTGAAAGATTCTTGGGGTATAATTTCGAGGGGACTCCCGTCCGAACCCGTCGTCACCTTTTCTCTTGCCAAGCCATGATACGACGATTCGTGTTATCGGATATAGATCAAATTCTCGACATCGAGCGTCAATCTTTCCCCAAGTCGCCTTACGACTGGGCGACCTTTGTCCATCTCCGCTGGCTCCACCCCGAAACCTTTCTCGTCTTCGCCGAGCGAGACGCCCAGAAGGAAGAAAAGGTTCTGGGTTATATCATTTTTTCTTGGGATGGACATCTTATTTCCATGGCCGTTGACCCGGCCTATCGAAGAAAGGGCATCGGGAGAAGGCTCCTTGAAACGGCCTTCACGCTCCTTCGCTGCAGAAGCATGCGCGCCGAGGTACGGAGGAGCAACTTAGGAGCCCAAGCCTTCTACGAGACGATGGGGTTTCGAAGGGTGGGCGCGATCCCAAACTACTATGGGAACGAAGACGCCTTGATCATGGAGTGGACTTCACCCTGACCTCGCAAGAATCGCTCCGCAACGTAGCGGGCAGGCTCACTGAGCCGTTTGATGGATAAATGAGGGGCAGGGCGTGTCGCCTTCCTTACTTTGAAAATCTGACAAAATCCCCAACCTGGATCCTGTGGGTCTTAAACCAGCCCTTATTCATCTCCAACGCATAACGAAAGGCCCGAGGAGGCATGTGGATGTCCAGGGTGAGGGGTTCCATGTCGAGAATTGCCAAAATCCGCCCGCTCTGATCGATAAAAGCGATGCTCAGGGGAATCAGGGTATCTTTCATCCAGAAGCCGTGGTAAACATCCCTCTCATAGACGAATAACATCCCCTCGTCTTTCCCGAGGGATCGCCTTCCCATAAGCCCTCTTGCCTGCTCCTCCTCGGTTCGAGCCACCTCCACATGGATGGTCTTGTCTTTGACGTAGAGAGGAATACGGGGTAGCCTGGCCTGGCCGTAACTCGCAGGGGCAAAAAGGAAGAACGTAAGCAAAACGATAAGGCATTGACTCTTTTCAACCCTTCGGGTCAACAAATTCTCTCCCTCTTGCCTTCTCTGCCAAGCTTTCGAGGAGATCCGCAAGATCCCTGATTTCGTCTCTGAGCTTGCCGACGTTCCACTGAATGAACAGAACCCAAACCGGAAGAAGGATCCAGAGGATCAGAAGAATCCCCAGAAAGACGATCATGCCGATCACAATTCCCGAAGGAAGTTCCTTGAAGAGCTGCTCGATCCATTCGATTCCCATTCCACTTCCTCCTTCGTTCGAACTTCGTCACTGCATCTCAAAAGGACGATTGGACGCTTCCCTTCTACTTTGACGGTTCCCCCAGTTTCTTTCGCAGCTTCTCGTCGACCTTCAGGATCTGATCCACATCCGAGCCGCTCAGCTCCCATGAGTACTGATCCTTCCCATCTTTTTTCAGCCGGATTTTCACCTCCGGCGGCGGAGGCGGCTTTTTCTCTCTTTTCTCTTCTTCGACCACCACCTTGAGGGGCTCTGGTGCCGAAGGCTTCTCAGCCGGAGGGCCGGATTGCTTTCCGCATGCTAAAGTGAAGGTCATCAAGCCGACGCATATCCAGAGTTTTTCTCTCATGGCCGTTCCACCCCCAGCCCCTGACAAGCGCCTCAAAATTATGGATGGCCGAAAAGGGGTTGTCAAGTTACGGAGGGGCGATCGTTTCCTTTAGTCCTTGAGGGAGCTCGCCTTTGCCAGCCGCTTAAATACTGTTGGAAACGACCCGTCTCCACACCTCGAGCGGAGGCAGTCATTTGGACTTCGCCCAAATTCCGATCCCTCTCCCGCCTTGGCGGGAGAGGAAGATCTGTTTTCTCCTTGTTCGGCCAGATCAATAGGAGCATACTCATAAGTAAGCTGGCATCCGCCATTTGTCATTGCGAACGAAGTGAAGCAATCTCATGGGATTGCCACGTCGCTTCGCTCCTCGCAATGACTGCTTCTTATTCTCGTTCACCATAAGGTAGAAAATACCTGCGCGAGGTTTTTCAAGTTTCATCATACAGCCAGCCCTTGTCCTTTGCGCTTCGAGTCCCCGGAAGCTCGCTCCGTTTGCACTGATTAATCTTCTCAAAATAGAAATGACAGACATCTCCCTCTCCCGCCTTGGCGGGAGAGGAGTCTCTTTTTCTAAATCGGGATTCGAATCTTCGGTTTCCATTGACAAAGACCTTTCTCCTTTCTTATGATGAAAGAGGACGTTTCTTCCCTTGGAAGGGGCAACCGTCCGGCAGGTCTGGTGTTTCCTTGGGTTCTGTTGGATACGCCATAGATCATCAAGGAATCGAGAAGAAAGGACATCCATTCGTGTGCGGCATCTTTGGAATCTATGATCACCCCGAAGCCTCCAATCTGACTTATCTCGGCCTCTATGCCCTTCAGCATCGAGGACAGGAGAGCGCAGGAATCGTCTCTTCCGATGGGAAGCACCTCCATCACTATCGTCAAATGGGCCTGGTCTCCGAGATTTTCGATCGCGAACGTCTCCGAAAGCTTCCCGGCCGAAGCGCGATTGGCCATGTCCGCTATTCCACCGCGGGGTCGAGCGAGATCAAGAACGCTCAGCCCTTCGTGGTCGAATACGCCGGCGGCGGCATGGCGATTGCCCATAACGGAAACTTGACCAACGCCTATTTCATCCGAAGCGAACTGGAGGCAAAGGGGTCCATTTTTCAGTCCAACATGGATACGGAGGTCATCGTTCACCTGATCGCTCACTCGAAAAGAAAGACCTTTGTCGAGAGAACGATCCACGCCTTGGAACAGGTGAAGGGCGCTTATTCCCTGGCCTTTCTGACCGAACACGAGCTGGTGGTGGCTCGAGACCCTCACGGCTTTAGACCGCTGGTTCTCGGCCAGATCAAGGATTCGCCCGTCGTGGCCTCCGAGACGTGCGCCTTTGATCTGATCGGAGCCCACTTCATCCGGGAGGTCGAACCGGGAGAGGTGCTCGTGATCCATGACAAAGGAATCGATTCGTTCAAGCCCTTTCCCGCAGCCTCTTATGCCCAGTGTGTTTTCGAATTCATCTATTTTGCACGGCCCGACAGCTTCCTCTTCCATCGCAATGTCTATGAGGTGCGAAAGGCACTGGGCCAAGAGCTCGCAAGGGAAGCACCTTCGGAGGCTGAAATGGTGGTCCCCATTCCGGATTCCGGCTTTCCGGCTGCGATCGGTTATGCAAGCCAGTCCCGGGTTCCCCTCGAGATGGGAATGATCCGTAACCACTATGTCGGCCGAACCTTTATCGAACCCGAACAGTCCATTCGTCACTTTGGGGTCAAGATCAAACTCAATCCCGTGAAAGGCCTTATGGAAGGGAAACGGATCGCGACGGTGGATGATTCCATCGTTCGGGGAACAACCAGCCGAAAGATCATCAAGATGTTCCAGGCCGCAGGAGCAAAGGAAGTCCACATGAGGATCAGCTCACCGCCCATTACCCACCCTTGCTTCTTCGGCATCGATACGCCCCAGAAATCGGAGCTCATCGCGTCATCCCACACCATCCGGGAGATCGAGAAATACATCACGGCCACCTCCCTCGCCTATCTCTCCCTCGAGGGGCTGAAAAAATGCGTGCGGGGAAATCCCGAGCATTTCTGCTATGCCTGTTTTACTGGGGACTATCCTGTCCCGTTCGAAATGGACCTGGAGTGATGCGGACCGTTTTTTCACACCATCTGAGAGGCTCACAGCCAGAATTTTCTTGACACGGTCGCTGCCTTTACGTATATTGAGAAGAGTCGCACACCTTTGGATCAATCTCTCTTGAGGAAAGGAGAATGCTATGCCGAACGGATACCAGGGGAAAATACTTCACGTCAATCTCAC
>Ga0123519_10009383_pt1 | contig 14750 bp, 13 predicted proteins | sample YelNatPaOPRAMG02_FD_87396 | JGI IMG/M metagenome (GOLD analysis project Ga0123519, IMG submission 87396) | Hot spring microbial communities from Yellowstone National Park - Yellowstone National Park OP-RAMG-02 (version 2) | ecosystem: Environmental > Aquatic > Thermal springs > Hot (42-90C) ...
AAAGGGTTACTGCATCGCCTGCTGAACGCGCGATGGATCATGCCTTTTCTATGAACGTGACTCCTGCTCTTTTTATTTGCGGGTTCTGGGTTTGTGTGTGTGTAAAATCATATGCGCTATACGGGGCTTCTCGATTGCGTGAGTCTCATCGGCTACCGGGAAGACGTCCAGCGTTCCGCACCAGAGCAGCGCGTTTTCCCTGCCATCAACGCGAAACCCTGGACACTCCCCCTCATTAGATCCCTCGTCAACGAGCGTATGGTGCAGTCCAGAGGGGACTGAGTGATGCGGAAATTCCTTCGTTATATAGGGTCGAATTCTGGTGTAATTTCAGGGAGACACGGTGGCGTCGTCATCACGAGCTCACCTGTGCAGATGGCCTCCATTCGGTGAGCTGGTGTGGCGGACGCCCCCGTCCCGCCCTCAAGTCTCTATCGCCGGAGGCATTACCAGAGCACGCAGCGGCTCGCAAATGCGAGTTGCATGCCCCAGTCTGGGTCAGTACGCACCGGCACCCTGTCGATACGAGGCAGCGGTACTGGCAACGGGATCCAAACCCCTGCCAGATGCAGTGCTGGGGAATTTTAACGGGTACTCGGGGCGCTGCCCTGGGCCGCTCCTGAGGATCGCCCCCCCAGCACCGAATCGCCTGGTACGGCACGATTCAGGGATTAAATTTTTGAGTTTTGAGCGAGTTGCAAGAGCGATCTCCCGCGACCAGCACGATTAACAGCAGCTAATACCTCTATCCGAGTATCGAAAAGATCTGGAACCTTTAAAAGCGTTTCTTTTGTGTGCGTGTGTCGCAGAGCAGAGGACTGTATACTGCCCACTACCGCCTGCTCCTGCGCACTGTAGGGACTCCGTCCGGAACCGGTAGCTGGCGTGCCCGGAGCGCGACGCAGCGTGCCTGTACGCAGGCTGCATAGAGCAGTGCGCTCGCTTGCTTCAGAAATAGAGCAGCGAATGACCTCTGGATCGAATCCTGCAGAGGCTGTAGAGAGCAGCGTGCTTGCTGACGGCACGTACGACGTGGTGATTACTGGAACCGGCCTCACCGAGTGCATCCTTTCAGGGCTGCTCTCCAAGCGAGGTTTCAAAGTGTTGCATATCGATCGCAATCCATACTATGGCGGTGCGTGCGCCTCGTTGGATCTCCAGCAGATGTGGAAAAAGTTCTGTGTGTCGGGCTCGATTCCCGAGGAACTGGGGAGTGCTCGTGAGTACAACATCGACCTGATTCCCAAGTTTATCCTTGCGACTGGGAAGCTGGTGCGGATTCTCGTTTATACGGGAGCGACGCGTTACCTGGATTTCAAGCTGGTTGACGGATCCTTTGTTCACACAGGTGACCGACCGCACCGCGTACCGTCGACACCCATGGACGCCCTGCGATCCAGCCTCTTTAGCCTTCTGGAAAAGAACCGTTGCCGTCAGTTTTTTGGGTTCGTCCAATCGTACGATCCGGAGCAGGTCACCCAGCGGGGGCCCGATCCCAGAACGATGACCATGCGAGCGCTCTATGACTATTTCGGTCTCCAGGAGACAACGCGAACACTCATCGGACATGCGATAGCGCTCTACACGAACGACGCCTATCTGGAATGGCCAGCGCTGCCAACCATCGAGCGAATCAAAGTTTACGCACAGAGTGTTGCCCGATACGGCAGTTCCCCTTATATCTATCCGATGTACGGTCTGGGCGAATTACCCCAGGCATTCGCTCGACTCAGCGCTGTTCACGGGGGCGTCTATATGCTCCGAACCGACGTTGAAACGATTCTAACCGACACCGAAACTGGACGTGTATGTGGAATTCGGACCCCAGATGGCCGCGAAGCGCGTTGTCGCTTTGTTGTGGGCGATCCGAGCTACTTTCCAGATTTGGTGCATCGAGTGGGGCGTATCATCCGATGCTACTGTATCCTGCGGGCGGCACCGGCACACATCCGTGAAGCATCATCCTGCCAAGTCATTGTACTGCACCGAGCAGTAGCCGCTGAGCGCCGCAACGACATCTACGTACTGGTACTCAACAGCGCACACCGCGTCGCTGCGCCGGATCGCTATATCGCCTTGGTGAGTACCGTCATGGAAACCGCGGACGCGGAGCAGGAGATTGAGGCAGGTCTAGCAATTCTCGGTGGTGAAGCCAATATTCTCGCCCGTTTCCTCACGGTCGACGACGTTTTCGAACCGATACACGACGGTCGAGAATGCGGTATCTTTGTGAGCAGAAGCTACGACGCAACGACGCATTTTGAATCGACAACTGAGGACGTGCTCGATCTCTACAGGCGCATCGTCGGTGAAGAGCTGATGTTTGATGACAAGCCCGTTTGAACCTGGCGTAAATGCGTTGATTTGTGCGCAGCAGCGTTTTACCTTTCCCAGGGAGCGGGGTCAAGGCGAATGAGTGCCATTGATGGAATCCAAGGCACGAGTCAACATGCTCACCGTAGGCTTGTCACCGATTTGCATGCACTGGTTGTCGCTCATTGCATCACAGGATGACAAGGCGAGCGCTCCTGCAGAACAGAGTGCCCAATCCCAGCGAATTGCACCCACCGCCAAGTACACTGCGTGCGCGGCGGCAACGAAATGCACCCAGTGATCCATATTCGAATGAGCACCGAAGGCTTCTCTGTGCGCTGCAAATCCTGTCCGACTCTCTGCGCAGGAAGCGCACGAACAGCGCGCAGTCCGTCCGGGGGACAGCGAATGCTCGGCACAATCGCTGGGCCTCGGCAGGAACAGAGCGCCTGCTTGTGTTCCCTTCGACGAAAGAGGGCGACTTGTGAGCAATTGGTATCGATAAAGATGAGGTTCCATCGGGTTCTGAGCCGCACACGATGGCGCTTGCCCCCGCGCCTCCATAGACTCGCAATTTCCCTGGGGTAGAGATTTCAACCAAATGAAGCCGTGAGCGGCTCTGAGACAAAGTCTAGCGCCTTAAACCCTCTTGTTTGATACAGTACAAGAGTCGGCACAACCAGGTGATGCAAAAACAAGGTCCATAGCTTTGATTCATGCATCGCGGCGCTTTAGAGCGGATCGCCTAGGTGCATACTCTCGATCGATCTATCATTCATGCACCAGTGCGTAAATCCTCTTACGCACAAATCCTTGCATTTGCTGATACAGGAAGCACGCAGTCAGATACCCTACCACAGCGTTCTTGCAACGATCCCACGGATGCAAACGGGTATCCGTTTGCATCATGGCTTTCAGTATGGCACATGCTTCTCGATCCCGGGACGGCGTCGCAAGAGACGCTGCAACTGATGCAGCGCTCGGGACAGCTGCATGTTCACGCTCATCTTGCGGGCATTTTGTACAAGTCAGCGCCTTTCCAGAAACCGTTCGATATGCTTGCGGCAGCGTTTCGGGCAAGCTGCAAGCGACACACGTGACGAAGCTCCCGCCGTCACGTGTACGGGGCGTCCACGCGCATCCACCAGCGCCTGTGTATGTGTATGTGTTTTTCAAACACAAGACGCAGCGTCTCGCTGCATTGCGTCCGATGGTGATGATGATGATGATGCCTGAACGCCGAGCCACTCGACCAGCGTCCTCACGCCGTGCTTCCCGCCAAGCGCCCTACGAACACGAGCAGGCAGAGGTTTTTCCATGAATTCACAACCCTCAACATCCAAACGCCGCAAGGACGGAGCGATGACCTGGATCCCGAGTGGCAGCTGTCGCAGACGAGCATTGCCACGGAGGTCGAGGCTCCACAACCGGTGCCAGAGACGAATGGAGTCGGGCAGCTCCTCCAGATCGCAGTACTCCAGTTTAACTACTCTGATGTTGCTCGTATGCATTGAGCAGAGCCCAATTATCCGCTTTAAACCCGTATAGCTGAGGTCTATGACACGTATTGGATGGGTGCACGCCAAACCGGTGATCAGCGTTTGAGGAAGCGCCTGGACTTGGGGATTGTGTGCCAGCGACAAGACTTCCAACTCAGGTAAGCGAGCAAGCTCAAGACCATCAAGCGGCGACGCTAGATGATTATGTGACAAGTCTAGTACGCGAAGTGTTTCGCCGACTTCCTCAATCAGCCAGCTGGGAAAGTGTTGCAGCCGGTTGTGGGCAAGGTTCAGGTACCAAACGGGACACGGAGGCGTGTCAGGGCAGACTTCACTTTCTATACACCGAAACTCTCTCCAAACCTCAAGTAACTCGACGTCTACAAGGCAAAGTCCACTCAGGTCGACAATACCGAGTTTGTCACCGACACTCCGCTCCAGTTTCCGCCGCGTCTCCGCAGCGAGGCAACGTCGGTCGTCGACGACATCCTTCGTGCAGCCTGCTCGCTGTAACTCGATTGCATGGTTCATCCAGTGCTAACCTGCCAACCTTACTATTCTGAATATGACAGAGACAGGGAGTTTTCCGTGTCACCAGTACCAGCAGCCGTGGCTAGGGACCCGCGTGTACCCCGGGCGGGCAACAGTTCTCGCAAGCTTCGCCACAGCGCATGCTCGCTCGACAGCGGCATGCGGTTTTGTTGGGACACAGCAAGCACCGGGTTGCTGTTGCAGGTTGCAGGGCTAGAACGCCCGATGCTATCCGGAGCGCGTTTTCCGCACGGGTTAAGATGAGATGACCAGGCAGAAGCTTTTGGAGGAGCTCGAGCTGCGGCTACAGGAACGCAAACGGCGGGGGCTCTGGAGAGCGCTTCGCTCACCGGGTGAGGCCGGTGCTCAAGATCCGGCCTACGAGTTTGCATCAAACGACTATCTTAGCTTTGCACGAAGCCCTGAGCTGGAAGAACTCACAGCAAAGCTGGTTGAGGAGGCGCGATGGAGCGGGAGTCTCAGGAACGGCTCTGGTGGCTCGCGGTTGCTCACAGGTGACTCGGGGTTCGCGCACGCCGTCGAGAAGCAGATTGCGCACTTCCACGAGGCAGAGGCTTGTCTGCTTTTCAACTCTGGTTACGACTGCAATCTCGGTGTTTTCAGTTGTATTGCAGCTGCCGGCCGGGACGTCGTGCTCGTTGACGAGCGCGTGCACGCGAGTATTCACGACGGATGTCGTTTGAGTCGAGCCCGCACTGTTCGACGCTTTCGACACAACGACCTCACTGATCTGAGGGAAAGTCTATCGACACTCCGCAAGGCGCTGGGCGACGAGTGCTGGATCTTCGTGGGCGTGGAATCCTGTTATTCAATGGATGGCGACCTACTAGCTCGCCCAGGAGAGCTACTCGACATGTGTGGTGCTTTTGGAGCGCTTCTTATCGTCGATGAGGCGCATTCCGTTGGTGTTCACGGACCGGATGGCCGCGGTCTCCTGCACCCATATAGAGCGCACCCAGCGCTGTTGGCGCGCGTGGTGACGTTTGGTAAGGCATTTGGTCTGCATGGGGCTGCGGTCCTGGGCGCACAACCACTCCTGCAGTATCTGCTGAACTATGCGCGACCGCTCATTTATAGCACCTCGCTACCACTGCACAGCTTGTGTGCTGTGAGCGCGGCGTACCGGCTCATGGCGACAGAGACCGCGGCACATCGGCGGAAGCTGCTCTGGGAGGCGGTTCGAATGTTCCATTCCCTCACGAGGGATCTGCGTTCGCGTTGCCCCCAGTTGCCACCGCCTTTAGTGAATCGGGAGAGTCCCATTCAGGCGATCATTATTCCCGGCAATGAAAACTGTGTCTTCGTGGCCAATGAACTTCGTCAGCGCGGTTTCGACGCCCGTCCAATTCGGTATCCAACCGTAGAGCGCGGAGCAGAGCGCATTCGAGTGGTGCTACACGCGCACAACACCCCTGAGGCGATCAACGCCTTCGTACAGGCTCTGATCGATATCGTCGGGCAGCTTCCTAGTGCCATGTGTGACGCTAGGGGCACTCACCAGTCGGGTGCGCCGTTGCGTCCGGCGCTGTTGAACGCACGACTCTAAGGCGTCAATGAATGCCCTTTGGCTGTATTATCCATAGCGCTCCAGGCATGACCCTGCGTCGAGGTATCGGCTATGGAAATTGTAATGCGTATTGGTGCTCGTTGCTGGATCCTGGAAACACGGGCGCTGGACAGGCTTCGTGCGAAAGAGTGGTGCAATGTGATAGCGATCCGCTAGGCGCCCTCATGACAGTCACAGCCTAGCTGGAGGTGATTCTCGGGATTTTCGAATTGTGTCTCTGTTGATCGTTGCATCGCTGCTGTCGGCGCCCATCCGATTATGCCTTGCGTATCCTGATTCGTATGATGTATTCGTGTGGACGCCTGTGCTCGTCGCGAGCTGAGCAATAGCACCTACCCTGGTTTTTTTTGAATCTGAGCAGGCAACTGAACCGCTTCATCGTGTTCAATGGAGGTCCCACCAGTGCAGCTCTATTCGAGATGCACCGCAGAGAATGGGCAACGCTCGCCGCATTCCGGTTTACACCACGTAGTTGCTGCAAATGGAAACCCAGGAATGTCTAGCGCTCTCGAATTCCCAAAAACAAACACCCTGGTGGAGCGCAGGGCATCGCTACCCAGTATGCGTTCGAATCCTTGGGACTGATGCTCGATGCATCCTCTGTTTGATGAACGCGCCACTGAACGTGACGTATACCTGATTAGATGCCCATGCTCGTATGCGTTTGGTTGGCCTTGGAAGAAACGAATCCAGATTGCAAGCCCGCGAACGAGATTACCAGATGCTGTTGAGACTCGTCGTGTACAGTACGCAATGGAGCCTGAGCGAAACGGAACTGGCGAAACTGCCGCCCAGGCGGTGCGGAGACTTGTAGCGCCTTCGCCTTGCGCGACATTCTGGCGCCGGGCTCTGTGCATCTTTACGTAGGATAGCAGTGACGAGCCAGCCTGGATGGTCGAAGCGGTTACCCTTGTCTATGCAGCAACGCTAGTCAGTAAGCAACCAGCCTCCGAACAGCACGTTGAAGCAAATGCTGGTGCAAACCGAGCACGCTACTCGCTATTCGCTGGACACGATGCATGTATCAATCCAGAGGCAGCTTGACATCAGTAGGAACCCTCTAGGACAGGGCATAACAGTGGCCCTGGTATTCGGTGCTCGCGAGCAATAGCACTGCCCTGCAAAGCGACGAATATGATGAATACGTTATCTTCTTGGCGTCCGTAGACGCGTGCACCGTCTGCTGTCCCGTCAGCGGGTTAGCATACGCAGTGCACCTGCGCAGTGCTCCCTGATCCAAGGACTCGTTTTCTTGGGGAAAGCTCTCCACAGACCTCGTCCTCGTCTCGAATAAGCTCGTTGAAGAAGAGTCTGTACTCCTGGCCGAGTGCACCAGCGTGTAGAGCAAATTCCACGCGGGCGTCGTTCGCCACTCCAGGTCGCAGAGTGAGAGAAGGGATCAAAGCTCTTTGATCTTAATGTGGTGCGGCAGAACTTGAACAGCCGGGTCTTTATTAAAGGTAGCGTTCGTAGCTGCTGCCGCTGTTGCTTGAAAATGCCAAGTCCGGTGATGCTGGAAGCGAGCCTGCTCTTCGCAGTACAGCGGTATCAGACGAACACGTACCTTTGAATTGGTCGCTCTGCTTCTTATTTCGGGGTTTTCCGAAATTTTTTAGACTCACAGCCTCAACGTTAGAACTGCAGAAATAAAAATGGTTTGCGTTCTCATCCGTACTGGTTTTGGATTCTCGATCGTCTTTTAGGAGTGCCGCCTTGGACTCTTTCCCGCTAGATTTCGTTCTGTTATCGAAGTCTAACTTATTCGCTAGGCAGTTGAACAACAATTTTTTTCAAAATGAGAGATATCAATCGTAAATTCATACGTAGAAAACTCCACTCTTCTCCTCTCTTGACATCTACTATGTTCAAATAAGGCAGCCTTCAACCTTTCTATCAACGCAAGTTGCAGGCGCAGCAATGCACGCCGCATCTTAGACGACGTCGTCCCTTTAGGACGCGATCGCAAGCTCAGGTCGAAATTTCACTGAACTTGCTACGTAAAATAACCGATTTCGGTAGAGAAACAACTCCTCATTTCGTAGTGGCCACTGACAAGAAAAGATTCGACAGCACCACGATATCGCTCATGGGATATGCTTAGGGGGGATCCCGTCACTTCGATTCTGGTTTGCGTGAGAACGGGTCTCAGACTTGAACTACAATCATCGCAGCGATCGCGCCTAGTGGAGCGTGCGTGATCGCTTTGCAGGAAGGGAGCGTAGACTTAGCGAACTTGCTCTGCGTCTTTGTCAGCGAGAATTTTCCTGTAGGTACTTGGTCCATTACGGACAACATCGCGTTCCAACAATGATTTATCGAGTGAAACAGCAAGCGCTTGCGTTTGCCGCGCACAGCATACTTGCCCAGAAGACCGCCTCAAAGATGTCTGGAGTTGTCGGGCACGGCACTGGGTGCGACAGCGGAGCGAGGCATCAAGGAGCGCCTCCTTCATTCATGAAGGACATGTACCCAGCGTTGTAGGAAGCCGTCCGTGGCCATAAGGCGAAGCTTGAAGCATTGCGAAGTTCGGTGGATATATGGAAACACCTGAATACAGCCATATATCATCGCTACAAAGGCACACTGAGGCTAGATACAAAGAGGAAGATAATGGCAAGCAGAGCCTAGACCGCAACTCCCGCCTGTACACGAAATGCGTAAACAACTACCGGAAATAGCGGAATCTGTATACTAATGCTGCCATCTACATCCTCCGACTACGACCAACGGAGCTCGAGTCAAGGAAGCGACCGGCTCATTTAAAGCCCCGGATAAGGGAGAGAAAGTGGACCCTGCTGCGGAGAACACCCGAAAAAGTCAGAGACTGATGGCGCATGACGCATGTAACTGGGACAAATCGCACCTGCGTTGTGATGCGCACACAACGCACCTCGCGCTCCGCACAGCATGCCGTATTCTGTATCGTATCTGTGCTGCGGAAAGGACGGGTGAGCGTTGATTGTTTGTTCATTCGTTCGTTCGCGGTACTCAGCGGGTGTACGGCAACGCTTGTCGACAACACTTCAACTAGTCCTGTTTGTCGAGTGTATAAGAAAAAGTTAGTGCCCGACAAGGTGCGCTGCTCGTGTGAAGAAGTGCTGTCAGTGGGGAGACCTGGTGGCTGCCCACACCACCACCACCACCACCACCACGCAGGTTAACGGTGGCGCGACGTTCACGGGGAGCGAGTCCCTTTCAGGTACCGGTGTTGGTTCTAACGTGGTCACTGCACGACGAGAAGCATACAGATACAGTAATCGATAGTTGTTCACTCAGGATACAAGGGTCTGTTCCGAGCGCATGTTCGGGCGTCAGCGGCTCCTGCTGTGGGCGTATGCTCATTCGCCGTCTAACGGGAAGCACGCGCGCGGACGTTCCGAGTCCCAGCTCTGTCCGTCCAGTTCTCCAGAGGTTCGGGCTATCCGTAGTCGGTTTTTGGGTTGCTCACGAAGTGCGCACAGCTGGCTATCAACGAAACTAGTTAGGCAGCGGCAGCGGTGGCGTCCAGGCCTCACTGAACTTTCAGCCTCGTCGACCGCGGATGCAAGCGATAACTCCAGACGACCTCGTGGATCCGGACGCCTGATACGTAGACTAGCACTTATATCAGATGTGCATATCTTCGATCCTGAGGGTATCGGACAGGAATCGGTCACGAACTTTATGAACTTACGCTTACTGGGCCTGCTGAACATTTGGCTGCTGCGTGGACCTGAGCGCTTCTCCGAGCGCATCCTGCGCGCAGCACTGCGGGATATGCAAGAACATATGCATGTAGACCATTTAATCCTAGCGGGCGATATCACGAATCTCTCGCTGGAGTGTGAGTTCTCTCGCGCTGCCGGCGCTTTTGCGCACTTCGCCGCTAACGATCCGCAGCGAATAACTGCAGTGCCGGGAAATCACGACCTCTACAACAATTTCGAGGCACTGCGACGCCCGACACTCTTCTCGAAATACTTTGGGCAGTATGCGCGGAGCGATGTTCCCCGACCATCGTACGCGTGGAATCTGGTAAACGGGATGAGCGGTCGTTCACAAGGCCTTCTGCGGCGGCTCTATGGCGAGCGCAAGATGATGAAACAACGCGCTCGCTTGGCGAGGCTCGGAGAGCCACTGTGGGACGGCGGACGCCTGTCTACGGCGGTCCTGGAGGAACCCACGGATGTAGATGTTCCTCAGCAAACGACCAGGTTTACGCCAAGTGATACAACACCATCGTCTACGACTGAGCAAAATGCAGATAACAAGGGGGGCGAGTTCCCATTCATCCAGCTTCGAGGCGATGTTCTTTTCATTGGGTTGAACACCGCGCTTCCGGGTACTGCACAAGGTGAAGTAGGTGCGTCACAATGGAAGCTGTTGCGCACCATGATGGATTCACCTCTAGGCAGAAAGCTGCGTGACCGGGCACAACTACGGGTGATGGTTCTGCACCATCCGGCACAGGACCCAGATGTTCGTGGGTTGCCCCTCATTCGTGACATCGGCCATGATTTGAAGGATTGGGCGGAAATCCCGCCAATAGCGAAAGCGTACAATATTGATCTCGTGGTCCATGGTCATAACCACGTGCCGTACATCGGATGGCTGAAGGATGCACCGAACACCCTCGTGCTGGAAGGCGGCTCTGGCACCCTCATTGACCTGAAGCATCCCGAACGCATGGCTCGTTACACGGTTTTCGAGCTGGACGAGACGGGACGCATCGCACGAATTGTGGCGCGGGTCTGGAACCACGCCTACTATGATAGCATATGCAGTCTGCTGGGTCGCCCTGAGCCGCTACCATGCGATGTTTTCCGCACCGTGGAGATCGCGATCCCGAGTCGCTGGAACCTCGAACGCTGGGACACGTCGCGACCACAGCCTCGAAAACGCACCCTATTCCGCGGCTTGCCGCTCTAGTCCATTACGATGGAAACTCGTGCAGGGAGGGAGCTTTTTGGTGAACGATGCAATAGCGAGGCACTTGCTTGGCTTGCCGCCCTGGTCCATTTCGAAGCAAACGAGCGCGCGTAAGGAGCGTCTCTTGAACGGTGCAATGGCAAAGACCTTTTTTGCTGGTTTGAAGAGTTATCCGAAACCGTGCTGCGCACCTGGAGAGAATCCCAGGACAACCATACGCATTGCTGTCGAGGCAAAGTGAACTTGTTCACGAGTGTTTCTATGGCGAACGCGATGACGCGCAACCCGATTAATCAGCAGCACGGCATTCGGAGTGGGGTCCCAGAAGATTCAATGGAAGCGTCTGGGCTCCTTTGGAGAAACGATGTACCCGTGGCACCTTTGAGAACTTTGTGCATCCGTGGTCGGAAAACGCAGGCGCGAAATCCTGTTATGTACATTTGTGAATCGATAAAGTGGGAGGGATACGGCATGGTAACGCCAAGTTCATGTTCTGGGATCGCAGCGATACACCAAATCGCTTTTGTTGACGTATTCTGTCTAGAGCACCGTCGGCTTCCAGTGTCCACTACAGAAAGGCGCATGCGCACCTGTTGATGGCACCTTGTCCAGACTATCGTTATCGACTTGGCATCCGCCGGGTATGCTACTGGATTCTGTGCCATGCGCTTCGGAAAGGTCCGCGTTTTCCCGTCATCCACGCTCTAGGCGGCATTTTTCGGAAATGTTCAGAGCACCGCACAGCAGTGCAACCGCACGCATCCCTGGAACGAATTCATGAGGTCAATTTGCATCCATGGGTATCCTACATTCCCGTGCGAATCCAGCTGAGCGCACTCGGTTGCACTAGCCCAAAGAGGGCTCTCCTCGAGGCCCTTGTTCGAAAGACCTCTTCCGGATACCAGACTCCACTCTCGTATGGTACATCAACACCGAGTCTATCGGGAAAGAGCCGCGCTAACGAGAACGCTGCAGTGCACTCACCAACAGCGTCCGTCAGACGGTCATGTACGTAGAGAAAATGGGTACGCGACGCCGGCCCCGATACGACATCCTGGTACCAACAGTCGACGCGTACAGCAGTGCGTGCCCCGACCAGCATATCTACCAGGCGTACGAGCGGCAGGCTTGCCACAGTGATTCCAGTCATTCGCTTCCGGAGAATTTCCGGTCGCAGGTGACGAGCCATGCACCACATGAGTCCGTTCCACAATGCGGGAGCGGTCCCGAATCGAGCCTCCACGTGCCCAACTCCGTGCACTATATGCGCAGAGCGCACCTCCGGCAAGTTCAACAGGTAGGCTGTGCGATGACCTCCGCATGCCGGGCCAAAGTCAATGCGCTGGGGATCGCTGAATGCGGGTCTCCAGCGAATCTCACCGTTTTCAACAGTGTACACCGGCTCTGCCAGCAACAGGTAGGTCGCACTGAGAATCGTGGCACCGGCACCACCAGAGCCAGCAGTGAAGTACGAGAATGCTATGCCGAATTTACTTGGAGCGGCTCGTTCTCCCAGTAGGTCGGTCATTTGGTCGAGCAAGTCTGCTGCCATGAGATTGCTCACACCCGGATAGATACCCGTACTTATCCAAGCACTGATCTTCGACTGCTTCGCCGCAGACGCGTAGCGCTTGCGGCACCATTCGGCATGATGCATATCGTCCGCCACATCCTGGTAGGCGACTCCAGCCCGGATACACGCGTCTAGGAGACGGCCAGCCTTTTCCTCGCGATTCTGGAACGGGCCTGCTGTGTGGATAACCAGGTCGTATGGACGGAGTATCTCTACCAGGGTCTCAGGGCGATATTCGGACCAGTCAAGCTGGACGTGGTCCTGGACCGCGGAGCGCTCCACATCCGATGCGAGACGCTGCCGAAGACGCTGGGCAGCCGCCTGTCCACGCTCGCGGTCACGGCTGCCGAGGTCGATGCGCACGCTCGGTGCTACACCGAGCTGGTACGCTTTCTTCACAAGGTGCTCGGTAACAGCGCTGCCAACACGCCCACTGCCACCAACTACAAGAATTCGATGAGAAGCGGCTGACGAAAGCACGGTTAGGACTGCCGGTCGTGATTGCCGTTCCCGACGAAGGCGTCCACTGCGTGCTCGGCGCTGGACTCCCTGAGTGCGTTGCAGGCACGCCATCCGAAAACCTGGGGCTTTCTGGGCAAGGAACATAGCGTGCTGCTATACAGAAATCTTTCCTACTGAATCCAGCCCTGCTGCCTGGTATCTCCTTGATCAGTCACCTTGCTTGTCCAGACCAGAGCCAGTATTGCACGTGGAGAAGCGCAGCTGCCCGTGCATGAGCGGCAGCGTGTCACCGGGATCAAGAGTCGCATTGGGGAAGTTGTCGTATTCCATTGTTGTACCAGCCCCGCTGCTGGGATGTATAGAACGAGATCGAAATCACGATGCAAAGTATCGTAGAGATCGTGGATGAACTGCGTGTGGAGTACATGATCTTTACTGAACAGTACATGGAGGGCTGCATTCTTCCTCCAGATCAGTCATAGTACAGTACGCACGTAGTTTGGGAACAATGAAAAAAAAGTAGATGCGCTCTGCGCCAAAACCGATATGCTCAAAGCGCGCATGCGGTCAATGGTAGAAAATGACGTGTTGGTCATCTTACGGAAAGCAAAATGAGAAGATCATAGCCACCACGGGCGTCTCTGTTTCTCAATAGCTTGTTGATGTGCTCCTGAAATCACTGGGGTACAGTCACAAACAAATTCTAGGTCACGGACGGTTACGTTCCACCGATATTGCCCCTGGGGAGTTCCTGGAACGTCGCGGTCGCTATGAAGCAGAGGGACGTTGGTTTTGTTTTCCAGTAGATGAGACTTTCTTTGGACGAAACGGTCCGAGCGTATCTAAGCATTCGAGGTGAGAGGAGCCCACGGTACCTACCATCGAACTCGTAGAGAACGACGACATCGTCATCTATCCTAACTGGAGTGGATTCATTTTTGGTGGTCTTATTTCCGCTCGTAGAGAAGACGCATACAACAGCATTCACTTCTGCGAACCATTACAGACATTTCTGCTAAGGTCTGGTGACTTCCCTCTATAGGACAATGTAGTATTTCACCGTTTCGCATATGTTCAAGCGTATGCGGATTCTATCGGGATAGAGCGACTTTTCACTCTTCCGTATTCGCCATGGTTCAACCGCACCAAAGCATGGTCGAGATGGTGCGAAGCCAGCGGAGTGCTTCGGCGATACAAAAGCACGGAGAGCTGACACACCAGCATATGGCAGAGAGAGTTCGAGGAATCCTCGATATGATGAGTTCAGTCAGAGGCAATAAACGCATGGAATCGGTGAACCGAGACTCCGGTGCTGGTATTCATACCAGACCATGTGCGGTGCTCCAGAAAGACCTGAGGAGCTGACGCAAGTCCGCTTGTGCGGCAGCCTCTCAGACCCGAAACACCCAAGGAGAAGCTGAGACCGGTGGCGCGGGGCCGGATAAAAAACGTCCGGAGGCACCTCTGGGTGGGTATTAATGTATCCGACATGGTCGGCAGACATTTTTTGTTTCATGCACGACGTATGCGTGTGTACGATCGGGTTCATCGACCTGTCCGTTTCTCTAACTTCAACCTATTCGGCGCAGCGTTTCAGCTCGTGCGAAACAAGCACTCCAACAATGACCGTATACATATTCTTCGCTATGCTTCTTATCCCTAAATCCATTTTGTCATCAGCATATGCAACAGTTGCATTGAAAAATAGGTTTCCTGGAAACAAATCGTCGATGAACGACGCGCTCACCAGTCGCTGCACATGGGGTTCCGCCTGCGTGCCTGCCGCACCAGGGCGATCTCGCCGCCCGCGGGATCTCGGAAGCATGCGTGCGCGGATCGCATGCGTGCGCGGATCGCATGCGTGCGCGGATCGCAT
>Ga0123519_10009387_pt1 | contig 14742 bp, 9 predicted proteins | sample YelNatPaOPRAMG02_FD_87396 | JGI IMG/M metagenome (GOLD analysis project Ga0123519, IMG submission 87396) | Hot spring microbial communities from Yellowstone National Park - Yellowstone National Park OP-RAMG-02 (version 2) | ecosystem: Environmental > Aquatic > Thermal springs > Hot (42-90C) ...
TGGCTGGACATTGACGGTTGCGCCCTGGCCGCTGGAGATGTAACCCGTGCCTTCCCAGCGCGCATTGCCGGCGATGGACACTGTTCGGGACAGGAGGGTCTTACCTGAGGCACTTCCAATGACGAGCGTCGCCCCGGCTGGTATGACCAGAGCGCCTGTCCCGCTCAACATTCCGCCGTTCCATGTGAAAGTGCCTGCGTGGGTCAATGTCCCTGTACCTGCCAGGGTTCCCCCTGTGAGTTCGAATTCGCCTGCCGAGGTTGCATCCGTGTTAAGGTTGAGAGTGCCGCTGCTGAGGGTGGTTTTGCCGGTTATGTTGAATTGGCCGTTGACATTTACGGTTCCTCCGCTGACGAGCAATTGGCCGGTGCCTGTGATCGATGAAGTGGTGCCAAGCTCTTGCGTGCCGCCGGCGAATTCCAGACAGCACCCTGACAGTACATCGAAGCTACCTGAGTGCGTGGCTGTCCTTTGGAGGCGCAAGGTGCCACTGGCGATCTGGACCGAGCCCTGATTTTCGAAGGGTACCCCGAAATCTGAAACGGCTGTGCCGGCAGTTTTTCTGACGGTGCCCTGGTTGATAATCACAGGGGTGTTGCCGACATAGCTATGATATATGTCGGCATCGGTTTGGATTTGCCACTCGCCGGCGGGGTCGATCTGGAATCTGGCGCCCTGGCCTCCACCGATGTCGCCTGTTCCTTCCCATCGTGCCAAGCCGGCGACCTGCACTGTCCACCCGACGAGCCCTTTGTTGCTCGCGCCTGTGATAATCAAGGTTGCGCCGGTCGGGATGAAGAGGCGTCCGGTACCGCTCAGTGTTCCTGCGTTCCAGGTGAATGTTGATGTGGCGGTTAATGTGCCGGAGCCGGATAATTCTCCGCCGTTGAAGGTGAAGCTTGCGACCTCTCGGTTGTCGCTGAGTTCGATTGCTCTTTTGCCGCTTGGGACGGTGAGGTTATCACCCGGTCCGGGGATACCCGCGGGTGACCAATTAGCCGGTTCCTGCCACGAGGAAGACACTGTGCCGTTCCATGTGAAATCTGCGGCGATCAATGTTGAAATCGCCAAGTGGCAGGCGATGAACATTTTGCTGAAGGCGTGCGTTGTCATGGTGTGCTGTGACAGGCCGTGATTTCCTCAACCGGGTCGGCAACCGACCTGACTAATCGTCAACACTCTGCGATGTCTGATACAGCTTGTCAATGAAAAGCGTGTCAGCCCGGAAATCTCGCCGGATTGATACGTATTTGTGTCTCCTGGGCGTTGGGTGGTGAGATTCCGGGTTGAAAATCGCGGCTCGGAATGAATCACGGATTTGTTGCCATGCGTGAATGGGTTTGCCAAAGTGAGTTGACTGTTGAGTTGGATACGAACGATGATTTCGCATGGAAGCTGAATTGAGCGACGTTGAGAATACAAGAGCCGGCCCCGGCGCCTCAGGAGGCCGGCGGTTGCCTGCGTGGCTTCGGGTGAGTCTGCCGCGCTCTCCGGTGTTTTCGCAGACACGGGAGCTGTTGCGGGCGTTGCGGCTGTGTACAGTTTGTGAGAGTGCACGGTGCCCGAACCATTGGGAATGTTGGGACAGGGGAACTGCAACGTTCATGATTTGCGGCGATCGTTGCACGCGGGCGTGTCGGTTTTGCGCAGTGACAACGGGGCGTCCGTTGCCTCTTGATCCGGACGAGCCTGAGCGCGTGGCGGAAGCGGTGCGGATGATGCGGTTGAAACACGCCGTTATCACTTCGGTTGCGCGGGATGATCTGGCCGATGGCGGCGCGGAGCATTTTGCGAAAACGATCAAAGCGGTGCGCTCGGTTAATCCCGAAGTGGCGATCGAGGTGCTTACCCCTGATTTTAACGATGACGACGGGGCTCTCGACATTGTGTTCGCTGCGCGCCCGGACGTTTTCAATCACAACATCGAGACTGTGCGGCGGCTGACGCCAGGGGTGCGGTCGCGCGCGACCTACGAGAGGTCGCTTTCGGTGTTGAGAAAGGCACGACAACGATTGCCTGCCGGTTGCAGGACAAAGTCGGGACTGATGCTTGGGTTGGGTGAATCGGTTGACGAGGTGCTCGAGGCATTTCGCGATCTGCGTGCAGTTGGATGCGAGATATTGACCATCGGCCAGTATTTGCAGCCGACGGGCGGCTGTTTGCCCGTGGCCGAGTACGTGCGACCGGAATCGTTTGATGAATTGGGGAAGAGAGCGTTGGGGATGGGTTTTGTTTGCGTTGCAAGCGCGCCGCGGGTGAGAAGTTCGTATCGGGCTGATTATTTTGCCCAAGCCAAAACAGGTGGGTGAATTGGAGTGCCATGTTGGAAAACCCGCGCAGAGACCAGAGATTGGCGGACCGTTCGAGACTTTCGTCTTCAAGCTGTTCAGTCATTGATCCCAATCTCATCTGCCCCGGGGGCGACGAAGTCGCCACGGTCAGCGCGGCGCGGCGGAGTGCCATGCCCGGAACGAAAGCATTTATCTCGCCGCGATCATTCGGTTGCGGCTGTGCGGTGCTGAGGTGCATTATGCGGGCGTGTGCCGGCAATGCGGAAAACGTTCGGCCACGGGCAAGATTGCGGGCAATCGGGCTGTGTTTTCTCATAGCTGTGGGGGTGCTGGAGGAGGGTTGGTTGATCCGTGCCCAAAGGGTTTCAGAATGGCGAGTTTACCGTGCGGCTGACGGGTTGACTGAGTCACTGACAACTGCGGTAACGATCAGTCCGCGCGGCAACGTATGGGTGAAGCACGGGGAAGTGGACGCGGTGAGTTACCTTGACGGCTACAATGTGCACCACATACCGGTGCCATCCGAACCCAACTACAGGGTTTATCAGAGCGCAGCCGGGCGCATTTGGTCGATTTACGCAGAGGGTCTGCTCGAGTACGTCGATTCGCGTTGGCAACGGTATCCAATCAAGGAACTGCGGTGGGAAGTTGGGATGAGCCCGACCCGGGCCATCAGGCCGACGCCGATTTTGCCCGCTGAAGAAGACCGGGTGCTGCTGCTTTTGCCGGATCGGTTTGCGGAGTTTCGCGCGCGCACTTCGGAACTGAAAGTGTTGAGGCATGCATCTGAAACCTCTCTCGGCACGTTTCTCGACATGACACTGGCACAGGACGGTGGGATATGGATAACCGGTGCTGAGGGGATTGCCAAGGTACCCGGGCGAGTTCGGCAGATCAACCGCGACACCCAATGGCGGGAATATGTTCTGCCACCGGACTTGGCGGTGCGGAATCTGCTACGTCCGTTCGATGACGACGATGGGGGGGTCACGGTTGTTGCTGACGACCCGTCAGTGAACAGGCGCGTGTTGGTTCATTTCGATGGAACCAACTGGATGAGTTATTCTGCATTGAAAGAAGGTTTGCGGTACGCGTGGAGAGACACCGAACCCGGCAAGTTTTGGGGGTTGACCATGAATTCGCTTCTGAGGATTGACACAGACAGCGGCAGGGTCGAGCAGGTCGAGCATCCGGGTGCAAGGTTTTATGACGTTGCGGTCCAGGCTCGAGGCGTGTTTTGGCTGGCGACTTTGGAGGGGTTGTATCGGTATGCGCCGCCTGCGTGGCGTACGCCATCGGGTGCATCGGGGTATTCTTCGGTGGTCTATTCTGTGATCGAAGATTCGAGTGGGAGGCTGTGGTTTGCGACCGCAGATGGTTTGCTGGAATTTGACCGGCGGCAATGGCGCCGGCACGCGTGGCCGCAGAACTTTGACGTTTCGTTTCGCGCTCGGGATGGATTGTTCAACCTCAAGGAGGGACGTCTGCTGATCAGCGCTTCAGAACAGGTTTGGGTGTTCGATCCGCACAAGGACGAGTTCAAACCGGTTGTTCATCCGGGTGGCCGGCGGTTGCGAAAAGTGCTGAGGCAGTTGCCCGATGGTGTCGTGTGCGTGCAGACTGCAGAAGCAGGCGCGGCGCCGGGACAGTACGACTTCGAGTTGTTCAACGGAAACGAGTTTGTCAGATGGGAGGAGGCGCCGCCGGCGATCGACCTTGGCAACGAACTGTTTTTCCTTGCCGCGACGGAGAACGGTGACCTTTGGCTTGGAGGGCGCAGCGGGCCCGCGCTCTGGCACGAGGGCAAGTGGCAAAAGTTCACCGCGGCTGACGGTTACGATGACGAGGGCGCACTTTGTTTTGTGGAGATGCCCGAAGGACAGATTTGGTGCGGCGGACTCGGCAAGATTAGTCAATACGACGGAAGAAACTGGGCGGTGGTATTGAGCGGACTGGATCGTGTCAGTGCCATGGTGCGGTCGGTTGATTGGAGTGTGTGGGCGGCGACAGGCAGCGGGCTGTACCGATATTACAAGGAAACGTGGGCTTCTGTGGGCGAGGAGGAGGGACTGGCCAGCAGCGCCTGCTACTCACTAATCGAGGATCGCAGTCGAAAACTCTGGGTTGGGACATCGCGGGGCGTCAGCCAGTATTTTCCGCGGGCTGACCCTGATGCTCCAAGAACGACGATTTTGGAAGTGACGCAAACCACACAGGGCGCAAACGAGAATGTGATCGCGATAGGCTTTCGTGGTCAGGACAAATGGCGTTATACGCCGGAACGGCGGTTGCTGTACTCTTGCCGCCTTGACGGGGGTTCATGGTCGGCATTCACGCCGGGAACGAACGCTGTGTACCGCGACCTCGCTTCGGGCAAGCACAAGTTCGAAGTCCGCGCACTTGATCGGAACTGGAACATGGAACTGCGTCCGGCGGCGTACCAGTTCGACGTGGTTGTTCCGTGGTACCAGGAAAAGCGGATTGTTGCGGTCGCGATCGTTGGGATGACCGTGGCTTTGGTGTTTGCAGCGGTAGCTGTGAACCGGCATATACGGCTCATGCGCAGCCATGCCGAGGTCGAGAAAAAAGTGGCGGAACGAACTCAGGAACTCGAACGGGCGATGGCAGCTCTTGCGCACAGCGAAAAGATGACAGCTCTCGGCACACTTGCTGCGGGCATAGCGCACGACTTCAACAACATGCTCTCGATAATTCGCGGGTCAGCTCAAATCATCGAGGCCAATATCAATAATCCTGACAAAATCCGGCTTCGGGTTGAGCGGATAAAGACCGTGGTTGACCAGGCGAGTGGCATTGTGAAGGCGATGTTGGGGTTTGGGCGTGCAGGTGACCAGCCGACTTCGGACTGTGATGTGCGCGAGGTGGTTGAGAATACGATCAAGCTTCTTGGCGACAGGTTCTTGCGCGAGACGAACGTGCTGCAGGATATTCCCGATGATTTGCCCCGGATTCGCGGTTCCCGCGATTTGTTGCAGCAGATATTGCTTAATCTGATTCTGAACGCAGCCGATGCAATTGAACGCGACGGCCAAATCGTTATTCGGGGCCAAATTGTTTCAAATCCGGCCTCGACAAAGCCGGTGCTGGCACCGGCAGACGCTCCAGGTTACGTCTTGATATCTGTCGAAGACACCGGCGTTGGGATACCTGCTGAGTTGTTGCAGAGAGTGTTTGAACCGTTTTTCACAACAAAAGCTTTCTCGGCACGGCGTGGAACGGGTTTGGGCTTGTACATGGTGTACCAGTTCGCCCGACAAATGGGGCACGGCTTGGCAGTGGAATCCGAGGTGGGCAAGGGCAGCAAATTCACCATTATTGCCCCGATAACGAGCGAAAGGGCATGATTGATCATTCCCGGTTTCACCAAAACGTTCCGTCTGCACAACAGAATCTATGTTGAGCGGTTCCATGAGAGCCGGCGAGGCAAAGTGACTGCTGGAGGGTTGATGGACTGCTGAACGGGTTTCTGCACAATGAAATACCTGACAGACAATCAATCTCGCGCAATCGAGGCAAAAGGAAATGTGCTCGTGATGGCCGGTGCGGGCACCGGCAAGACACACACTTTGGTTGAGTGCTGCGTGCGCCGCCTGCTGGATGGGGAAAATCCGGTGTCGCTTGACGAGATACTGATGGTCACGTTTACCGAGGCGGCTGCAGGTGAAATGCGGCGAAGAATTCGCGAGCGGCTCGAACAGGCGATCAAGGACGATCCCGGCAACCTCAGGCTGGGGGAACAACTGGCGCTAGTTGAGACGGCTCGAATCAGCACGTTGCATAGCTTTTGCCTCGAGCTGGTGCGAGATCATTTCCACGAACTGAATCTTGACCCGCAACTAAGCGTGCTGCCGCAGGAACGCGCCCGGATTCTGGCGACGGAAACTCTTGAAGAGGTGTTTGAAAGGCATTACGCCGGGCAAAGCGCCGAGGACGATGCCGTTCGGCAACTGGCGATGTATTACGGTAAATATCAGGACGTTGCTGTGCGGAGGATTGTCCTGCGCGTCCATGATTACATTCAAACGTTGCCTTCACCCCGGGCGTGGCTGGAACGGCAAAAGACATTGCTTGATCATGAATCGCCGGAGCATTGGAACGCATGGCTCCTTGACGCGGTGTCGGAATGGCGCAGTGAATGGATCGAGCGATTGCTCGAGCTGCCGCCGGAGAACCCGAACGCGAAGCAATGCGCTGCGATTCTGCAAAATGCGCCGGAAAAACCGGGTATCGATGATACGGCAGCAATGCTGGCAGCAATTGCAGCCGTTGATGATGATTGGCCCAAGGGCAGGAAGACCGAGTTGCGCAAGCCGTTGGCGGACATTTTTGACGAAGCTGAGTTTCTTCAAAGTCTGATGCCATGCGATCAGACGCCGGATCCCCTGAAAGAAGATTGGGATTTGGTCCGTCCCAATTTGCGGACTTTGCTGAGGTTGATCGAGGAGTTCGGGGAGGCGTTTGCTTCGGCGAAGCGCGAACGCGGTGTTGTTGATTTTCATGATCTCGAGCAACTGTCGCTACGTCTTTTGTGGGACGCCGATTTCAACCGGCCAACGGCGATTGCTCAGCAATGGCGGTCGAAGCTGAAATACATTTTTGTCGATGAGTTTCAGGACATAAATGCGGCGCAGGACACGATCTTGCGCGCGTTGGCCCGCGAGGGTGCGGATGCCAACCGGTTTCTTGTTGGTGATCTGAAGCAAAGCATTTACAGGTTTCGGTTGGCAGACCCCCGGATTTGCAGGGCGTACGCCGAGCGTTTCGCTGATGATCCGGCTGCGGGGCAGGTGATACCGCTGAATGACAATTTTCGGAGCCGGGCGGCCATTCTCGATTTTGCGAATTCGGTGTTCGAACTGCTCATGCGCCCGGAGTTGGGCGGTGTGGACTATGACGACGATGCGCGGCTCAGATTTGCACATGTTTCCAAAGGACAGCAGAAGGACGGTGAATTCCATCGGAGCCCCTGTGTCGAGCTGTTGCTGAGGTTGACCGGGCGGATCGAAGACGCTTCGGATTCAGGGGATGGCGAGGCTGTTGCGGGAGTCTCTCAGGGCGGCAGTGCCGAGCAGGAGGCGCTGGTTGTCGGGCGTCGGCTCGCCCGGCTTAAAGCCGAGAAATTTCAAGTATGGGATGATGATGTACGCGGGTTTCGACCGGTGGAATGGCGGGACATGGCGGTTTTGTTGCGCGCGCCGCGCAACAGGGCAGAGGCGTTTGCGACAGCGTTCGATCGGCTCGGAATACCACTGGTATCTTCGAGGGGCGGGTTGTATGAGACGATTGAAGTCAGCGATCTTCTGCAACTGCTGCGTGTTCTCGACAATCCGGTGCAGGACATACCGTTGATCGCAGTTCTGCGGTCGCCAATTGTGGGGATGACCCTTGATGAGCTGGCGGTTGTCAGAATCGATCAACGAAGCGGTGATTATTGGGCTGCAATTCGGCGTTTCCATGATTTGAACGGCCACTCGGATGAGGCATCTCAAGGGACGAGTGCCGTGTCGGCTGACTCCGCCCTGGCCGAGGAATCGCTGGCGGAGGCGGGTTTGGACTTGAATGATCAGAGGAGGCTCTTGATTGAAATCCGCAACTCAGCGTGGAAACGGATTGACGCCTTTCTGCAGAGGTTCAGCCGGTGGAGGCGGATTGCGCGGCGTCACTCGGTATCGAGTTGCCTTGAGTGCGTGCTCGAGGAGACGCATTACGAGGACTGGCTCGAGGCCCAGCATCCGAGCGGCCAGGCGGTGGCGAATGTTCGCAGGTTCCTTGAAGTTGCAAGAGAGTTCGACCAGTCGCAAGGGCGCGGGTTGTTCCAGTTCTTGCAGCAGGTGGATGCCCAGGTTGAAATGGAGTATGATCCTGAACCAGCGGTGATCGGGGGCGAAAACGCGGTCAGATTGATGAGCGTTCATCAGAGCAAGGGATTGGAGTTTCCTGTGGTTGTTGTTGCCGACATTGGCAGGCGATTCAATCTAAGCGATTCGCGTGGCCACATCGTGCTCGATGAAGAACTTGGCATTTGCGCGCGCGTTCGCGCCCGTGGGAAAGGACAGTTTTATCCAAGCCTCCCTCATTGGATGGCTGCTCGCCGTCAGAAACGCGAATCGCTCAGTGAAGAACTTCGGCTGCTTTACGTTGCGGTAACGCGGGCTGCTGACCTGCTGATTCTGTGCGGGTCAACGTCTGAAAAAACCGCCCGAGAACGATGGGAACCGCCGATGGGCGGGAGACCGACAACGAGGGCGTTGCTTGGAGGGCGCTGTTGGCTTGATTGGCTCGGGCCGCTCATGCCGCGATTGTGTGAGAATCCTGAATGGTTGGAAAAGGAAGAAGGTACAGGCCGCCTTGTTCGCTGGCAGTTGTACCGTGAAGATGGGTCCGGGTCACAAGACGAAATCAGAAGCGAGTTGCCAGTTATGGGGCGGGATGTGCCGGGTTCAATTGCTGCGGCGGCCGGTTGCGATGTGGTGGCTGAATTCGAGGCGATCTGTGACAGACTGGAGAAACTTCACAACTGGCAATACCCACACGTTGCTGCGACATTTGAAGCGGCGAAAGCTTCTGTGAGTGTGTTGCGGAGACGTGTTATCGAGGAGACGCAGACCGAAGCGGCGCCGCTGTTCCAGTTTGATGCAACGGGTTTACTGATCAGAGCAGGGCAAGAGACCGCAGGGCTTTCGCCTGCCGAACGCGGCACGGCGCATCATCGATTCATCGAACTTGCGGACCTTGCCAAGCTGGCCACCGCACAAGGCGCACGCAGTGAAGCGGCCAGATTGGCGACAGCCGGTTTCCTCACGCCGGAAGAAGTCAACGCACTTGATTTCGAAGCGGTGAGCGCGTTTTGGCAATCGGATTTTGGGAAACGGCTTCTGGCGCACTCGGAGAATTTGGTTCGCGAACTCGAGTTCACTGCGAGGTTTTCCCCTGATGACCTGCGCGCGCTCGGCGTGCCGGTGCAGGCGGGGCTTGGGCCTGACGAGTTCATTGTTGTGCAGGGCATTGTTGACCTTGCAGTCATTTTGGAAGATCAACTGTGGATTCTCGACTTCAAGACGGATCAGATCGATGAAAGCGGCTTGAAGTCGAAGGTGGACGCTTACCGTCCGCAGGTGCGTGCTTACGGGATCGCGCTCGAGCGCACGTACAATCGTCCTGCGAGCGAGATATGGTTGCACTTTTTGGCATTGAACAGGAGCGTCAAAGTGTAGTTTTGGTCCGCGACCGGACGTCAGCAGGTCTTCATTCAATTCGTGGTCTGGGGTGGCGGAAAAGCGCGTGGCAGAAAAATGAGTTCGGGTTGGATGTTCGGCGTAGTAGCGAACTTGTTTGCCGGAGCATTTTTCTGCCCATCATGTATTTGCGTCACCACATTGCGATCTGTTTGGACCTGTGTTGGCACTGCGGCGCAAGCGCAAATCAGCTCCGGCCATCTGATTCTAAAATCTGCGGTCCGCGCGGGAATCTGAGTGTCCGATGTCTTGGCGCAGTCCACGCAGGTAGTTGAGCGATTTTTTAAGGGCAGCGGCCATATTGTCCGGTTCGACGTGGCCGTGCATGAACGGGTTCACGTACCACCTGTAGTTGATTTTGTCCAACGCCTGAAGCCATGGCTTGAAATCCGTCGGTCCATGACCCGGCAACTGGGCGATGCCATCTTGCTTTTGCCATGCGTAAAAGAAGAACAGTTGCGAGCCACAGATGCGAATAGCTTCTTCAACCGACGCGCCAATGGCCTGAAGATGGTACGGGGCAAGAGCGATGCCGATCCGCGGTGACCGATTCAGGTCAACAAACGCTTTGAAAGAGTCGATGGAATCCAGCAGTGCCTGACCGTGGTTTTCGATGGCCAGATACGAGTTGTACTTTTCCGCAAGGTCGGCCAGCGGTTTCAATCCGTCGAGGAAGGTTTTCATTGCGGCTGTGAGATTCTCGGGGGCACAGGGGGCTGCGCTGCCCTGGATGGCCACACCTCCGCCGGCCTTGCCGAGCAGTTCGGCGTACCTGGCATAACCTCCCACGTAGGTGGAAAAGGCGTAGAGCTTGAGTCCTGTCCTGCTCAGCACGTCCTTGAGACCGTCTGGGCCGAGCCGATTCAGTGCGTCGTCAAGGTGCGGACAGTTGTCATAGGCGGACCAGATATCAACGGCTTCGAATCCGAGTTCGGCGATACGCTGGCAAGCCTGCTCGATTGGCAGGTCTTTGAAATGGATGGACGACGTTGAGAAACGGCGTCGGCCGATTGGATGCGCGGTGGTATCGGCGGCTGTGGCATGGAATTGGAAGGTCGCGCATGCCAAAGCGGCTGCGGTCCCGGTGAGGAATTCACGTCGGTTCATGGCCTCTCTTCTACTCCGGAAATCTCACTGGTCAATCTTCGAGATACAACCATCAGATCAAGCACGTGCCGGCCAAGGGAGGTCGGCTGCAAGCCTGCCGGCAATAGTCTCGAATAGACTGCCAGTTTGCGATTGCTGCGCAGATTCGCCAGGATAATAGTATGGCCGCATGCAACGTCACAATTCCATGACCCGTTTCACAGCGACTTGCGCGATCCTGTTGTTCGCTTGGTGTTTCCCGGCTGCCGCGGCCGCGCCCGATCTTGTTCGCGTCCAGTTCCGGCAGGTTGACACCTTGTTTGCGAACCCGGGTCAGGGCTGGATGAGCCAGCAACGCATCCCGCGCGGTGAACCGCGATTTCCGTGTTCGGTGGTGTATATCCGTTTCAACTGGGCCGACATCGAGCCGGAGGAAGGCCGGTACAACTGGAACCTTATCGACGATACAATTGCGGCGTGGAAACCGCGCGGCGCAGCCGTCGGAATGCGCGTTATGACCTGCAATGCCCACAGCACCGGCTATTACTCATCGCCCAAGTGGCTGTTCGACGCCGGTTGCAAGGGCCGTGAATATGTCCGCGGCGGAGACGATCCGACCAGTGGCGGCAAGCGTATTACGCGTATCGAACCGGATTACGCTGATCCAATTTATCTCGAGAAGCACGGCGCTTTCATCGCGGCTCTTGGCGAGCGCTACGACGGTCATCCGGACATCGAGTTCCTCGACATCGGGTCTTACGGTATCTGGGGTGAGTGGCACACCCCAAACCCTGCGCCAATTGAAGTGCGCAAGCAGATTGTTGACCTTTACCTCAGCGCCTTTCGCAAGACGCCGCTTGTGTTCATGTCGGACGATGCGGAGGTTCTGCCATACGCACTGGCACACGGCACGGGCTTTCGGCGTGACGGCGTCGGTTCACCGTGGCACGAACAAAACTGGATCGGGTCCAAGAAATACGCCGCCGTTGAAGGCATGGCTGACACATGGAAACGGGCGCCAATTGTATTCGAGTGGTTCGGTGATTACGACTACCTCAAATCGCGTAACTGGTCTTTCGATGCCGCCGTCGAGTTCATGCTCGCAAACCATGTCACACTCATCAACGACAACATCGGGCGTGTCCCTCCGGAAGCCATGCCACAACTGGAACGACTGGCGCGGCTCGCGGGGGCACGTCTCGTTCTGCGGGAGTTGATCCACCCGCGCCAAATCACGCTGGGAACCACGATGAAGCTTCAGATGAAATGTGCAAATGTGGGCGTGGGAAGAATGTCGCGGCCATTTGTCTTGCGCATGTTTCTCCTGGATACAAAAGGTCAACCGGTTGTGAGTGCGGATGCAGAAGCTGACCCGCGCGCATGGCTTCCGGGCGAACATGAAATGGCTGTATCGCTGCCTGTGCCGGCCACAATAAAAGCGGGTGACTACACACTTGCGTTGGCATTGGTTGACCCTGTGGGTCACCGTCGCCCTTTCAGGCTGGCCATCGATGCGGAGGAACGAGACGACCGATACGTGGTAAGTCGCGTTTCTGTGAAGTAATGGTCTGTGGAAAACCGGTTACCATTTTGCTGCAGGCTCAACTTGTCACCAGAGTGGGGCCTTTGGAGTATAATATTCGATAATCTGCGCGGAAATTGCAGATCAGCGCGTCGTTCGAGGCTTTTGCCTTCGAACTTTCCGGCCACTGATCCCACTCGCATCTGCCCATTTGGCGACGAAGTCGCCCCTTTCAGCGTGGCGCGACACAGCGGTATTTCTGCAACCAGCGCAGTTGTTACGGGATGAGCGTTCGGTTGCGGCTGCGCCTCGCTGTGATGCTTCTGGGAGCCTGTTTATCGGATGGTTGCCTTCTGGATCAGCCGCTTTTCGTCGGGTCCAAAACGGACATTGAAGCTCGCCGCAGCCGGGGCATTTGGCGTCTTCATCATCGGCGTGCTCTGTTTTTTTGCTCGCTTTCTCGCATGGGGCGTTTCGATGGTGACGGAGGCGTGCACGTGGGATCGGCTCCGCTATCAGCCGCTTTGTGGAACGACATCCGGAAATGGACAGGCACACAAAACGTATGCAACGCATACGGAATCACCGAAACGGGCAGTTGGGTGGCCGGCCTCGACAAGGCCGACGTGCCTGCAGAGGACGGGTTGATCGGTCATGGTTGGGGTGCGGTAGTGAAAGTGCTGAACACCGATGAAACCGCACATCCGCTGGGTCCTGACAACCAATGCAAGACTGGCGAGGAGGGGTATGTCTGGGTTAACACGCCAGCACTGATGAAAGGGTACTTTCGCCGCGATGACCTTACTGCGAAGGCGGTTGTGGCCGGTTGGTTCATGACCGGCGATATTGGGTTCCTGGACGACCATGGCCGGCTATTGCTGCGCGGACGTGAGCGGGACGAGATCAACAAGGGCGGCATGAAGATATACCCGTCAGACATCGAGGCCGTGGTCGAGCGTTATCCAGCGACCAACGATGTTTGCGCGTTCGCGCTCGAGGACCAAATCTATGGCCAAGCGGTTGGCATGGCGGTGGTGTTGAACGACACCAAAGACGACACCGTCTCCGGTCTCTACAGATGGATGAAGACGCACCTTGCTGAGCATAAGATGCCGTCGCGCTGGTGGGTTACCGATGCCATCCCTCGCACCTCACGCGGCAAAATCAATCGCGCCGCTGTCAGAGCTGCCTGTGCACAAAAGCCTGCTCTGGATCTTTCGTCCATACTCGCAAGGAGACCCGGCGCATGAACGAGACCCGCGAACAACGCCGACAGGCGCTGCTGCAATTCCTCCGCACAATCCAAAAAGCCGGGGCACCGGTCGAGAGCCTGGGCGACGACGATCGGCTGGTTGCGTCAGGCCTGATCGATTCGTTGGCCATTCTGCAGATCGTGGCTTACTTGGAAACCACATACGACATGGATTTTTCGGTTCGGGGTGTCTCGCCTGAAGAGCTTGGTTCCATAGGCGGCATTCTCGACTTGATTGAACAGGAAAAGAAATGACAGCAGGTTCGACCGACATTCAGACTCACGGCAGCCGCCTGCGCGCCGCCGTGCTCGAGCGCGATATTCTGCCTTTCATAGGCACATACGACGTTTTCTCGGCGACGTTGGCGGGACGGCACTTCGACGCGCTGTTCATTAGCGGTTTCGGTTTTGCCGCCAGCCACTATGGATTGCCGGACATCGGGTTCATTAGCTGGCCGGACCTCGTCGGTTACGTCCAACGCGTCCGTACTGTCCTCCCGCAACACCACATTTTGGTGGACATCGACGACGGGTATTGCGATCCGGAAGTCGCCTGCCATGTAGTTTCCATCCTCGAAGCATCAGGCGCGTCGGGAGTTGTCATGGAAGACCAAAAACGACCCCGGCGTTGCGGGCATTTCGATGGTAAACAGATCATGGACATGGACGAGTATCTGGCAAAGCTCAGACAGGTGCTCGCCACGCACCGAGATTTGTTTGTAGTTGCGCGTACGGACAGCTCAGATGTCGCCGACATCGAGCGCCGTGTACTGGCGTTTGCCGAAGCGGGCGCTGATGCGGTCTTGGTGGACGGCCTCGTAAGCCTTGACACCCTGGGGCAACTGAGCAGGAAGGTGGGCATGCCATTTTGTTTCAACCAGATTGCGGGCGGAAAGTCGCCGGCATGCACGTTGACCCAACTCCAGCAGGCTGGCGTGCGGCTGGTCATATACAGCACGCCCTGTTTGTTCGCGGCGCAAGCGGCGATCGAGGACGCGTTACTGGCGCTCGGGACAGCGGACGGCTCATTGGGATGGAGCCGCATAGGTGTGAAAGAATGCACTCAAGTTCTGCAGGAGAACCTTGCCCGCCGCTCTTCACCGCAGGTCGCGCCGCGCTGAAAGGGGCGACTTCGTCGCCCACGTGAGGAGATGAGAGTGGGATCAGCGGACGAACAGTTCGAAGGCAGAAGTCTCGAACCACGCCCTGATGTGCAATTTCGGCGCAGATTATCCAATATTATACTCGGCTCCAAAGGCCGCACTCTGGTGACAAATTGAGCAAACTCGCAGTCTGAAAATCTTCGCAAAAATGATCGATTTCTTAATATAGTAA
>Ga0123519_10009388_pt1 | contig 14742 bp, 14 predicted proteins | sample YelNatPaOPRAMG02_FD_87396 | JGI IMG/M metagenome (GOLD analysis project Ga0123519, IMG submission 87396) | Hot spring microbial communities from Yellowstone National Park - Yellowstone National Park OP-RAMG-02 (version 2) | ecosystem: Environmental > Aquatic > Thermal springs > Hot (42-90C) ...
CAGAGCTTCTACCAGAACAATCCCCCAGAGGCGGGCGTAGCCCAGCCAATCAATGGGTGCCTTAAGGAGACCGCATTTAAGTAAGAGAAGATTTAGGGAACCGAAGCGGGCGAGGATCTGCCGCATACCAATGGCCCCCACAAAGGGAGGTATAATAAGGGGAAGAAGGAGAAGGCCACCAAAGAGCGTTTTCCCGGGGAAACGGAAGCGGGTGAAGAGGAAGGCCAGGGGCAGAGCGATAAGGGCGGAAAGGGCAGTGGTAATGAGGGCGATGGAGAGACTATTGAGGATGGACCTGCCTATGGTGGGATGAGAAAAGAGATGGTAGAAGTAACCTAAAGAGAATTGTCCCCCGGGGAAAAGGGCGACGCTTGTAACATGAAAGAGGGGATAGAGGAGGAAGGGCCCGATGAAGAAAAGGAAGATGACAAGAAGTATAAATGCGCCTGTTTTCTTCATGGATTTTCCTCGGCGGGGAAAAGGATGGTCCTATCGCTCTTAAAGGATACGGCAACCTTTTGCCCTTTTTCTTTCTTTGTCTCGCCACTTAAGGTAAGGATTTTGAAAGAATAACCGTAACCGGAAAGGATAACCTGCTCGGTGGCACCGAAGAAGAAGGTTTTTTCCACCTTACCGACTATGTTATTTTCCCCTACTCCGTGAAACTTTAAGTCTTCGGGGCGAACCATCATTGTAACCTCCTGCCCTGCAATCATGCCTTCCTTAGCTAATTTTCCCCGGAAGGTACCCAGAGGGGTTACCACATAACCATGAAGGTTATTTACTTTTTCTAACCTTCCCTTGAGGAGATTGGCTTCGCCCATGAAGAGGGCTACGAAAAGATTTGCGGGATGATGGTAGACATCCTGTGGCGTACCTACCTGTTCGATGCGACCGCGATTCATGACGGCAATGTAATCGGCCATGGTCAAGGCCTCCTTCTGGTCGTGGGTTACATAGACCATCGTAATGCCCGTTTCTTCATGGATACGCTTGATTTCCTGGCGCATTTCCTCCCGCAGTCGGGCATCGAGATTGGATAGAGGCTCATCGAGCAATACGGCCTTGGGCTTGACCACGAGGGCTCGGGCCAGGGCTACCCTTTGTTGTTCACCTCCCGAAAGTTCTGCTGGTTTTCGTGCTTCGTATCCTTGGAGGCGAACCATCTGCAAGGCCTCTTCAATTAAGCCGTGCCTCTCTCCCTTTTTTACCTTTCGCTCTTCCAGTCCGTAGGCAATGTTTTGATAGACCGTTAAATGAGGCCAGAGGGCATAGTTCTGGAATACCATTACCGTATCACGTCTGTGAGGTGGTAGGTCTTTTATGGATCGACTGCCTAAGAGAATATCTCCTTCCTCTAAATCGCAAAGCCCCGCAATGAGACGGAGAAGAGTGGTTTTCCCACAACCGGAAGGTCCGATAAGAAAAAAGAGGGAACCTCTAAAAATCCGAAGCGAAACATCATGGACGGCCAGAATCTTACCGAAACGTTTCGTTACGTTTATCAGGGTAATGTCTTCCATGAACCTTTCCTCAGGGCGGTGTATTTCTCCCGACCCGCCGCCGCCCACTGCGCCCGTAGTTGAGCCCTCCTTTTGGGGTCATTCATAGCCCCTTTCGCAAGCTCCATGACCTCCTCCTCCGGAAGAGGTGGCGCAGTGAAGCGTATAAACCTTGGCTCCGAGAAGGGCAGGTTTTTTATTTCTTGCCAGGCAGTAACCAGAGCCTGGTGATTGTCAATGATAAAGCTGCCAAGGAGATCATTGAGGAGAAGCCAGCGGGTCGCTCCCTTTTTGGCATTGTAAGTGAAAAGGGGCTTATCTTGGAAGGCGTCAATTGGTACCGAGGAAGAGGTACCTAAAGACCGGACCAGTCCTGGAAGTATAGGCATGCGGGAAAGGTCAAAATTTACCGGACCGTTGGGTTTGCCCTTCTTCAGGACCCATAGTTTTTGCCCATCTTCTGAAAGCACAAAAGAAATAAATTTCTGGGATAGGTCCTTATGGGGGGCTCCCCTGAGGATGGCAATACCGTCGGGGTTGATCACAGTGCGTCCAGCCGGTAGGACAAAGCCTATCCGTTCACTTCCTGCCTCGGCCATCTCCCGCCAGGCATAGACATCGATGGCCATACCCAAGGCTATCTCGCCTACGGCCGTATCTTTCGGTACATCACTGCCGGCGCGGGAAAAGTGGCGGACATTTCCTGCCAGGCGCTGGATGATAGACCACCCCTCCTCCCAGCCGTAGGCCTGAAGTATTATTTCATAGGCCATATGAACACTTCCGCTGGCCCGGGGGTCTCCCGAGCCTACCCAACCCATATATTCCCGTCGGGATAGGTCCGCCCATTCCTGCGGTTCGGGGAGATTCATCAATGAAAGAACCTTTTTGTTATAGATAATGCCGAAGCCGCTTAAACAGGCTCCGAACCAGGTTAAATCTGGGTCATAGATCTCAATCCCCCCTACGGTAGCAGGTATGGGTGTCAATAGTTTTTTAGGCAAGGCACATTTCTCCAATAATCCCTCTTTCTTCAATTGAAGGTAGGTCTCAAGTCCGCCACCGAAAAAGAGGTCCACCCCGATGCCTGCCGGATGGCGAGAAAACTCTGCCCGCACAAAGCGCACCGCCTCGGAAGTACCACCCACGTCGAGCCAATCAAGAGTTACGGGGGCCCCCAGATGGTTCTTTGACCAGGAAAGGAAAGCCCGGCTGAACTCTCGCCTAATACCTTCCCAGTGGGGGGAAAGGATGACCAGCCTGTGAGAGGTAACTACCTCGCTTCTATGGGAAGGGGGTGAGCTGCGAAAAAGGAAGGGAAGGGCAAGGATAACAAAGAAAAGAATGGTTAAAACGACAAAAAGAAACTTTTCTTTCAACATCGTTCTAACCCAAAAGGGAGGCAAGCGGGGTAAGGGGAAGGCTCCAAGCCTCGGCTACTCCTGGATGGGTTACCTTACCTTGGACGATATTGACCCCCAGGGCGAGTTCCCCGTTTTCCCTTACGGCCCTGCGCCAACCCTTAGCGGCTATCTCCCGGACATAACGAAAAGTAGCATTCGTTAAGGCGAAGGTCGAGGTGCGGGGAACGGCACCGGGCATGTTGGTTACACAGTAGTGGATAACACCGTCCACGTGATAAATGGGGGCGGAATGGGTGGTAGGTCGACAGGTTTCTGCACATCCTCCCTGGTCTACGGCGACGTCTACAAGGACGGCCCCTTCCTTCATGGATTTAATCATTTCCCTGGTGATGAGCTTTGGTGTCTTGGCGCCGGGTATAAGTACGGCACCAATAAGGAGGTCTGCGGAAGAGACCAATTTGTTTATGTTGTACGGATTGGACATGAGTGTTGTTACGTTCGGGGGCATGACATCGGCCAGATACCGGAGGCGTGCCAGGTCCACGTCGAGGACAAACACGTTGGCTCCCAAACCGGCGGCGATTCTTGCGGCGGAACTACCCACTACGCCACCGCCCAAGATTACCACATCGGCCGGGGCTACCCCAGGTACGCCGGAAAGGAGAATGCCACGGCCTCCCTGAGGTTTTTCGAGGTATTTGGCCCCCTGTTGGACAGCCATGCGACCGGCAACCTCGCTCATGGGTATAAGTAGGGGGAGGCTGCCGTCGCTCTTCTGAACGGTTTCATAGGCAATAGCGACAATATCCCGTTCCCTCATGGCTTCCGTAAGATCCCGGGAGGCGGCAAAATGGAAATAACAAAAAACTATCTGTCCTGCCCGGAGCAGGTTATATTCCGTAGGTAGGGGTTCCTTGACCTTAACAATTAGTTCCGCCTCGGCATAGAGCTCTGCCTTCTCTTTCACGATGACACCCCCAGCCTTCAGGTAGTCTTCATCCTTGGCGCCACTGGGGATCCCTGCGCCTTCTTCTATGAGCACCTGATGGCCGTCGGCAATTAACTGGGCTACCCCGCCGGGCAGGAGTCCCACCCGGTTTTCGTCGGTTTTTATTTCTTTTGGTACGCCGATAATCATAAAATCGCTTTACCCCTGGGGAGAGGGGTGAGTAATTTTTGTTGCTTTTATGGTAGGAACGTATAGAAAGATTTTTACGGTGTCAAGGGAAAGAACGGAGGTGATTTATGGAGGAAAGGATATTTTTCCTCTCCTCGGGTCTTACGTTAGAGGGGTTGATAGAGTGGCTTTCCCCGGAGAAGGCACTTGTTGTAACCCATCCCCATCCCCTCTATGGCGGTGATATGGAAAATCCTGTAGTAGAAGCGATAGTTCGGGCCTATCGGGAGGCGGGTTATACCACCTTGCGTTTCAACTTCCGGGGGGTGGGGGAAAGTGCCGGTCGTTATGCCGATGGCGTGGGTGAAAGGGAGGATGTTAGAGGAGCCGTGACCTATCTTACCCAAAGGGGTATTAAGAAGGTGGAGCTCAGCGGTTATTCTTTCGGTACCTATGTGAATATCCAGGCCTATCGGGAGGGGCTTTCCGTGGCATCTATGACCATGGTGTCTCCACCTGTAGCCTTCATGGATTTCCACAAGTCTTTCTTTATCCCCTGTCTAAAATGGGTGGTTACCGGTTCTCGTGATGAAATCGCTCCTCCTCAATCAGTTGTTTCCTATACTTCTTTCTGGCAGCCGGCGGCCCGATGTGAGGTTATCGCCGGGGCTGACCATTTCTACACGGGGTATATCAGGGAATTAAAGGAGACCCTTGCCCGATTGATCAAGGATTTTCCCTGATGCGGAAGGCGCGCCAGGGATAAGTCTTGCTTAAGGGGCCCTCTTTGACCTCTATCATTCCGTTGATTACGTTTCCCTCGATTGTGCCCCTGTAATCTACGGTGACTTTGCGACCCTTAAGATAGGCAGGGCTCGTAAAATGGAGATGATTACCTGAAAGTTTTATATCCTTGATGGGTAAACGTCTGTTTTGCATCGTGAGGTAACCCTTCAGGATTTGATATTTCTGGGTAAGATGGAGACGGTAAGGTTCTTTGCTGATTATAGAAGGAACTTCCCAGCACCAGGTACCTGCCGCCTTTGCGGGAATCACCCAAAGGTAGAAGGTGGCATCCTGCTCAAAGAACAAATCGGGTGCCATGTAAAAGCGGGCATTTTTCACCACCCCTTGCCTATCGGGTAACCAATCCCCCATGTCAAAAGCGTGGGATACCACCCGGGTATTGGGTTTTAACTCTTTCAAGAGTTTGGGGCGGAGCAAGAGGTTTAGTTCCGGCAGGAGATAGATGGTAACGACGGTGGCTTCGCTGATGTCCGTTTCGTAGAGGTCTTGGGTCAAAAAGTTCACCCTTTCCGCTACTCCGGCCTTTTCAGCATTTACTCTACATTTGCTGATCAGGGTGGAATCTATGTCTATACCCACACCTCGCGCCCCAAACATCTTGGCCGCGGTAATAACAAACCGCCCATCGCCGCAACCTAAATCATAGACGATATCCTCCTTTGTAACCTGGGCCGCCTTCAGCATCTCCACGACTACATCTTGCGGGGTAGGTATAAATTCTACGAAGGGACGCTGGCTTTCAGCAAGGATAAGGGGGTTAGCAACCAGCTGCATAAGCTGAAGGAAAAGAAAACAAAAGAATCCTGCCGGTTTTTTTTTCACGTTTCTCCCCTTATCGGTAAAAGCTCTGAAGTATTAGATAGGTCGAACCGGCGAAAAGGGCGCTCATAGGGATGGTAAGAATCCAAGCCCAGAGGATGCTTCTTGCCACCCCCCACCGTACCGCAGTGAGCCTATGGGTCGAGCCCACTCCCATGATGGCGCCCGTTATGGTATGGGTGGTGCTCACCGGAATACCCGCATAGGAGGCCCCGATTATGGATACGGCGGCCGCCGTTTCGGCACAGAATCCCCCCATAGGCCTCAGTTTAGTTATCTTTTGCCCCATCGTTTTTACGATACGCCATCCACCGGCCATGGTACCTAAAGCGATGAAGGCGTGACATAGGAGGATGACCCAGAGGGGGACATGAAAAATGGGACCTATAAATCCGTGGCTGTAGAGGACGATGGTGATTATTCCCATTGTTTTCTGGGCATCGTTTAAACCGTGACCGAGACTGTAGACGGCTGCCGAAAAGAGTTGTAATTTTCGGAACCACCAGTTCGCCTGGGCAACATTGGAGTTGCGGTTTAAGTTTAGCACAATGGTCATAAAGACAAATCCCAAAGCGAGACCTATGGTGGGGGAGAGAAAGATAAAGAGGGTGGTCTTCAGGATGCCGAAAAAGACGAGTACATAGATTCCTCCCTTCGCGATACCGGCACCGATGAGACCGCCGATTAAGGCATGGGAAGAACTGCTGGGTAGTCCGTAGTACCAGGTGATAATATTCCAGATGATGGCCCCACATAGGGCGGCGAAAATTAAGTGATCCTCCACAATATCGGGCTGGATGATACCTGTACCGATGGTCTTGGCGACACTTACCTCAAAGAAGAAAGCAGCTACGAAGTTGAAAAATGCCGCCCAAATGACGGCAAATCTCGGTGAAAGAACCCGGGTAGATACTACGGTAGAAATAGAATTGGCCGCGTCGTGGAAACCGTTTAAGAAATCGAAAACAAGGGCAACGGCGATGATGAAGATTACAAAAAGCATAATTTAGCCGTGTTTGAGGACGATACCTTCGACAATATTGGAGACATCCTCACAGACATCGATAGCCTCTTCGAGACGTTCGAAGATTTCTTTCCATTTGATCAATTCGAAGATGTCTTTTTCCCTTTCGAACAGGTTGGCAATGGTAGCTCTTAAGACGGCGTCACCTTCGTTTTCGAGGGTATTGATTTCCACACAGGCTCCCAAAATCATCGTGGCATTTTTCATGTCCCGTAGGGCACGCACCACGGTCTTTATTTTTCCTACACACTGGACGAGAATCTTTCCTAATTCTATGGTAGCCTCCGCCGGTTCCTTTACCTTATAGAGGCGCATCCGCATCGCTGCTGCCTCGATCATATCGATGATACTATCCATTTTATTTACCAGGTCGTAAATATCCTCCCGATCGAGGGGGGTAAGAAAGGTCTTGTGCATCTTCTCGTAGGTGGTGTGGGTGATGCTGTCGGCCTCATGCTCAATCTCTTTGAGGCGGGCAATGTTTTCTTCCGAGTAATTGTAACTCTCGGCCATGGCCAGGAACAACCTGGCTCCCTCTTCTATCTTTGATGCCAGTTCCTCGAAGAGGTCGAAGAATTTTTCTTCCTTAGGTATAAGCCGCACGAATTTTACTCCTGCAAAAACCAAGCGCCTTATATATGATTGCCTCTTAAAAGACAATACATTTTTACAGTTCTTTCTGGAGGATTATCTTTCCGTCACCTTGGGCGTAATAATCATCAAGTAAAGCAACGATCCGGTAGCCGGAATCCAAGTAGAAGGAAAGGGTTTCTTTATACTGAGGGCGGGAGGCCGTTTCCACATAGATGCGCTTGCCTCCCCTTTTTTCAATCAAGGTTTCCGTTTTTTCAAGGAGAAGCCTTCCTATACCCTGATGACGATACCGTTCGTGGACGGCAATCCAATAGAGGTTATAGTTGTATTCGTTACCTACAACGGGGCCATAACAGCTGTAACCCACTACTTCCTCATCTTTTATGGCCAGGAGGAAAAGATAGCCGCTTTTCTTTCCTCTTCGGAAATAGTCATCCAATAATTCCAGGGCAACGTTTATTTCGGAAGGGCTGAAGAAGCCACTGGAAGAGACTATTTCCCTAATAATTTCCCGTTCGCTCCGCTTGACTTTCCTTCGGAATGAAAGTTTACCTTTGGTCATCGGGCGATTTCTCCAATGATTCTTTGCACTACGGTACTGTAATCAAAACCCCCCGCCTTTGCCTGGGCGATGAAACCGCTATCGGGGGAAAGGCAGCAGTTGGCATTGATTTCCAGTACGTAGGGATTGTTTTCTTCATCGAGGCGAAAGTCGATCCGGGCATAGCCGGAGAGATTAAAAATCTCCCAGATTTGTCGGGAGATTTCTTCCATCGTGCGTAACGGTTTTTTATCCTTTTCGTTAAACGCAAAGGAACGGCGGGTATATTTATATTCGAAGGAATCCTTAACCCATTTAGAGTGAAAGCAGAGCACTCGGGGTTTTTCGGGGAGATAGTTTGTAAAGAGGATCTCCATAGGTGGGAGAATCTGGGCCTTGCCGCCGTTACCTATCAAGGCAAAGGTGATTTCTCTCCCCTCGATGAAGCGTTCGAAGAACCATTCATCGCCGAAACGTTCGTTCATTTTTTTTATCTGCTCTTCCCGCGAGAGGTTACCTTCGGCAAGGAGACCGGAGGACCCATGTTCCCAGACGGCCTTGGCGAGGAATTTATCGGTCGGGTGGGTTTCCCTGATCATATCAGTGGGAGAAAACCAATCGGGCGTGGGAATCCCTTGTTTTTTCATGATTTCCTTGGCTAGAAGCTTGTTGTTGGTAAAAAGGAGACTCATCGTTGAGGCGCCGGTGCAGGGAATCTTTAGGGAAGCGAGAAGGGAGGGTATTAGGTGGACCTTCTTGCCCTTGCCCATAAGGGAAGTGACCAGATTGAAGGCAAAGGTGGGCTTTACCTCTTTAAGGACTTCCATGCCCTTTTTCAAATCTTCAGAGAGGGGAATGATGATGGGTTCATACCCTAATTCCTCGAGGGTAAGGGAAACGGAGGCTACTTCTTCTAAAACATCCTGCTCATCGGGGGGCGCATCGGGCGAAACATCCCCGTAAAGGACGGCAACTTTCATAGTAGAGCCTTGAATTTGTAGCGTTTCAGGGCAGAATCCATAATCATGGCAATGAGTTCGGTAAAATTTATACCGGAAAGGGCACAGATAATTGGTAAATCTGAATGTCTCGGGTTTAATCCGGCCAGGGGGTTTATTTCGAGGAGATAAACCTTTCCCCCTTCATCGGCCCTGAGGTCCACCCGACCGGCATCGCGGCAACCGAGTGCCTGATAAGTCCTAAGGGCAAGGTCGGCAGCCGCGCCTGCCATCACATCCTCTACAAGGCGGTAGGTTACATTTTCCCTATAATTTTCTTTGTTTTTGTAAGAATAGGCGTGTCTTTCCGCCTTTTCCGTCAGGAAAATCTCCATAACCCCCAGGCATCTTGCCTCTTTTCCCGTACCTGCGATTCCTACAGTGAATTCCCGGCCCGAGAGGTATCTTTCCACCAATAGCGGTTCATCGAAGGCCTTAAATAAAGAGAGACAAACCTTTTCCAATTCCTCGGGATGGGAAACTTTTGAAGCAGCCGTTATCCCCTTGCCCGTTCCCTCGGCCACGGGCTTGACGAAGAGAGGATAAGGAAGGGAAAGATTTGCCATTTCTTCCGGGGAATGGAGAATGTAAAAGTCGGGTGTGGGGATACCTAAGGAACGTAACAGGTGTTTCGTCATCCCCTTGTGGAGGGCTAAGGATAGAACGAGGGGGTCGGAGAAGGTGTAGGGTATATCGTAAGCCTCCAGTAGGGCCGGAACCTGGGCTTCCCTGCTGAAGCCCTTTACCCCTTCGGCAATGTTGAAGACCATATCCCATCTCTTACCACGGCCAAGGGCCTGGACTAAAGCCTGCACATTCCCAATTCTTTCAACGGAGAAGCCTATGGCACGGAGGGCCATTTCGATGGCCTCAATTGTCTCGAGGCTATCGAATTCCGCCGCCGCCTCGGCGGTGAAACCCGCTTTGCGATAGTCTTCCTTTAAGTCGTAGGTCATACCGACGGTGATCATAGATAGTCGGGATAAACAAACGTTTTTCCTTCATAGTTGCGCAAAATGAGGTAATTGCCTTCCCTCCCTACAACGTACTCCGGTAAAAGGGGTATCTTTCCGCCCCCACCGGGCGCGTCGATCACATAGTGGGGAACGGCATAACCGCTTGTGAAACCCCTGAGGCCTTTTATTATCTCCAGCCCCTTGCTTACGGGTGTACGGAAATGGGCGGAGCCTAAAATGGGATCACATTGGTAGAGGTAATAGGGTCTTACCCGCATCTTAAGCAGTCCCTGCATAAGTTGTTTTATAGTATCCACGTCGTCGTTTATATTTTTTAAGAGCACCGTTTGGCTTCCTAAGGGAATCCCGGAATCGGCAAGGCGATTTAGAGCAAGCGATACCTCCTCCGTAAGCTCCCTCGGATGGGTCACGTGAATGCTCATAAAGAGAGGATGGAAACGTCGTAAGAGCTTTACCAAATGAGGCGTGATTCTCTGCGGTAGAACGATGGGTACCTTCGTGCCGATACGGATGATTTCCACATGGGGAATCTGTCTTATCTGTTGGAGGAGCCAACCTAATTTTGCATCACTTAGGGTTAGAGGGTCACCACCCGAGACAAGCACGTCGCGGATTTCTCGATGAGCCCTGATGTAGTCAAGCGCCTTTCCCCACTGGGTAGGCTTTACAGTGTCCCTTTTTTCTTTTCCCACCAGTCGGGAGCGGGTGCAGTAACGACAGTAGGTGGCGCAACCGTTCGTTGCCAGGAGGAGGACCCGGTCGGGATAGCGATGGACTAGACCCTCTACAGGGGTATCCCGTTCCTCGGAAAGAGGGTCTTTCTCCTCCCCGAAATGGATGGTGTTTTCCTTTAGTGTGGGCACGACGGTACGGCGGAGGGGGTCACGGTCATTGACGGGATCGAGGAGCCGTGCATAATAGGGGGTGATAGACATCGGTAATCTACTTTCTTTCAACGCCATAATTTCTGAGGGGGTAAGAAAAAGGAACTTAGATAATTCTTCGACGGTCTTGATACGGTGGGCCATCTGCCAGCGCCAATCATGCCAGTAAGAAAATTTATCGGGGAGGTGTTTGTTGTGCGAAAAAGGCGCAGGAGTAGCGCCGGGGGGCTCTGCTTCCTCCGGTAGCAAAGGGTCATCAGGCATATCTTCACTCCTTACAGTGATTTGGTCGCCCTTTACTCTTATTGTCCAGCCCTGTCAATAGTTTTTATTCGGAAAATAGTGCTTCTATGGCAAAGAAGAAAACATCTTGACAATTTAGCCCCTCCTGTGGAATTGGAAGGCACCATGCCTGAGCTTCCCGAAGTAGAAAGCCTTTCGCTTGCCCTCAAAGAAGTCCTCGGTTCCGGTCGAAAAATTTTGCGTACCCTTGTCTTCGATTCCAAATTGAGGTCCCTCGATAGATTGGCTGGGGATACCCTTTACCGCCCCGAAAGGATAGGGAAAGGGCTCTATTTCCCCTTGGCCGGGGGGGATTTTTTGCAGGTCCATCTGCGGATGACGGGGAGACTCTTGCATCATAGTCTATCCCGGGAGTTCCTGCGGTACGAACGTCTGCGTTTAGAATTTGAAGAGGGGGTGTTATCCCTCCTTGACCCTCGTCGTTTTGCCACCGTCATGGTGGTGGAGACCATCCCCCAAAGGCGGGCCTTAGACATAGTAAAAGACCAGGTGACGGCAGAAGAACTCTGGGAGCGGGGTTTGAGGAAAGGAACGACCATAAAATCTTTTCTCCTGGACCAGAGCATATTGGCGGGTATCGGGAATATTTATGCCTCGGAGATCCTCCATAGGGCAGGAATAGACCCGCGGCGCGCCGTTAGTTCCCTGTCTTTGACGGAGTGGAAGGCTATTCTAAATAGTGCCTCCGCCATCCTCGGGCTTGCTATTTCCTGTCGGGGGACGACTATCTCTGATTGGCGGGACCTTTTTGGTAGACCAGGGGGTTACCAGAGATACCTAAAAGTATACGGGCGGGAAGGTAAGCCCTGTTTCCGCTGCGGTCAACTCCTTAAACGCCTGAAGATAGGGGGGAGGAGCACCTATTTTTGCCAGGTATGCCAGAAGTAGTTTACCAGCGGAAAGGTTGTGCGGAGGCAAAGTCGGGGACGAGGTGACGTTCATTTACCTCCTGGACAAAGATATTCTTGAAATTGAGGGCAAGGGCATAGTCGATGACGGATAGGTACTCTTCTTTCGTAATTCGTCTGCCCAAGGTGGGGTGGGTCAGAACGGCGGGTATGGGTGTATACTGGGCCATGATACTGAGGGGTACCTCCGTGGAAATGTGTTTTTTTATCAATCTCAACACTTTTTTGCTATCCTCCGTTTTTCCCGGCAATACTAAGTGGCGGATAAGCACACCTTTACGGGCAAGACCCTTTTCTATGAGGAGCCCATCTCCCTGCTGACGCACCATTTCTTTAATGGCAAAGACGACACGATAGGGATAATCCCTAATACCGCCTAAGGCACATCCTTCCTGGGCAGAGCCGTATTTAAAATCAGGTAAATAGATGTCCACAAAACCATCAAGAAGCTTCAAGGTATCTACACTTTCATATCCACCTGTATTATAGATGAAAGGAACGGACAGGCCGTAACTGCGGGCAAGAAGAAGGGCAGCCATGATCATAGCTACCTGGGGCGTGGGGGTTACAGCCTCGATATTGTGGCAGCCTTCCTTTTCGAGAGAAAGCATAATTTGCGCAAGTGTTGCTTCATTAATGGTTTTCCCCCTACCCTCGTGGCTTAATTGGTAGTTCTGGCAGTAGGGGCATTTGAGGTTGCAGGAGGTGAAAAAGATGGTCCCCGCCCCCTTCTCCCCCGTGATGGGTGGTTCTTCACCGAAGTGGGCCAGGGCCCTCTCCATGACGATTTGTGCCCCTAATCCGCAGAAACCTCGTTTTGTTACATACCTATTTACCCCACACCGGCGAGGGCAGAGGTCACATTTGGTAAGACGGGCGCGCAGAATCTCTATCTGTTTCCTTAGTCTTTCCTTCATCTTACGATAGAGGCTCTATTTCCTCACGAATTTTCCCGCTGAAAAAGAGTTCCAGAAACTCTTCCCCTAAGGGAGCCGCTTTCTTCACCGCTTCCCACCACCTCTTCTTTCTCGTTTCGGGGTCTCCTGAATAGGTGATGAAATCGGAACGATCGGGTACTTTACCACCCGGCAAACTGTCTAAAAATGCTTCTGTAGGATAAACGAGAAGTAGATTTTCCGTGGCCTCCGGCGGGGGGAGGCGTCTTTTTAGTTTTCTATCCAACCAACCGGGGATAAGGCGCTCCTGGTGGTGGAAAAAGAGGGTTACCTCATCGGTTCCTGCGGCGTAGCGGGTGGAGATATGGTAATCAATGAGTCCGCCGTCCCGATAGACACCCGGAGGTGCGCCGTATATATCCCTCACACCAGAAACGATTAAGGGGATGGCCGCAGAGGCAAGGAGAGCGTGTTTGAAATTAGCCTCTTTCAGGGGCACATACTGTCCTTGAAAATCCGGTTTAAGGGTAAATAAAGGAGGTTTTACCCCCGTATAGAAAACAACCCGTTCTAAGAAACTGAAGAGATGATTCCTATCGAGCAAATTTCCCAGAAAGCATAAGGCAAGACCGAACCACTGTATGCCCTTGATTTCTGCCGCTATTAAGTTTTTCGCTCTGGCCGTGATGATGGCCAGGCGATAGTGGGGATGGGCGATGGCAAAGGGAAGGGCGTCATCTTCGATATAGGCGTTGATAATCTCGATCAAAGAATCCTGGACACGACGGGGTGTATCGGTTCGGGTATCAGGCCTGGCAATGTAGACCTCCATGAGCCTGTGGTAACTCTCCTCCGCTTCCGGCAGCAACCAGGCGGCAAAACGCAGGGCGCCCGAAGAAGCCCCGACCAAGAGGAGGGGTTTTGTCCGACCGAGTAAGCCGCTCATCATAAGCGTCCTATCGAAGCCGCTGGCAATGAGCCATCGTGGTCCACCGGCCGCGCCAAAGTAAGCCGTGATTTGATTGAGATGGAAATTGCCGTCTTTTATCATCTCATAGACTGCCTTACCCGCTTTAACGTGTAAAAGTTTATTCATTTTCAATCACTCGTGAATTGTCGATCTTGACATAACCTATTTTGCTTTTGTAGAGTGAGAAAAATTTTCTTGGCTTCATATACAGAAGGGGTACACTTTGTCAATCACTTGAGAAAGGGAGGAACGATGGATATTGCAAGGGAAGTAAAGGAGATAGCAAGAAAGGCAAGGAGTGCAGGTCTTACCCTTTCACGGATTTCCACAGAGAAAAAGAATCGGGCGCTTCTTGTTATGGCCGATAGACTCTTGGAGGAAAGGGATTACCTGAAAGGGGAAAACGAAAAGGACTTATCTACTGCTCAAAGGGCAGGTCTATCCCGGGCCATGATCGATCGTCTTACCTTAAGTGACAAGGTTATCGAAGCGATGGCGGCGGGGCTCCGGGAGGTGGCACATCTGCCCGATCCTGTGGGCAAGGTGGTTGCTATGTGGCGACGACCGAATGGGCTTTTGGTGGGAAGAATGAGGATCCCCTTAGGGGTTATAGGAATCATCTATGAATCACGTCCCAATGTAACCGTCGATGCAGCGGCTCTTTGCCTGAAGTCGGGGAATGCCGTTATCTTAAGGGGTGGATCGGAAGCAATCCATTCAAATTTGGCCATCGGTCGTCTCCTCAGGGAGGTTCTTAAGGAAGAGAATTTGCCTACGGAGGCCATCGGATTGATTCCCTTTACAGATCGAGAGGCAGTGAAAGTACTGCTGACGCTTGAGGAATACATTGATGTCATTATCCCCCGGGGGGGTGAAGAACTGATCAGGGCAGTGGTAAATCAGTCAAAGATACCGGTGATTAAACATTACAAGGGTGTCTGCCATATCTTCGTGGATGCCGAGGCCGACTTTGCCATGGCCGAGCGTATCTGTTTCAATGCAAAGGTACAGCGCCCGGGGGTATGCAATGCCATGGAA
>Ga0123519_10009389_pt1 | contig 14741 bp, 13 predicted proteins | sample YelNatPaOPRAMG02_FD_87396 | JGI IMG/M metagenome (GOLD analysis project Ga0123519, IMG submission 87396) | Hot spring microbial communities from Yellowstone National Park - Yellowstone National Park OP-RAMG-02 (version 2) | ecosystem: Environmental > Aquatic > Thermal springs > Hot (42-90C) ...
ATAATTGTTGAGCTTCGGGAAGAAGGCTCGACGGACCCTTGACACTCTTTGAACGGAAACCTTTTAACTTCGGATTGTGTTGCATGAGGCGAATCTCGCGACTGACGGTCATTTTGTTGATTTCGATGAGCCTGCCGTCGCTTCTCTTGCTGTGGGGATGCGCAGGCAAGCAGACCAAGGCCTTCAAAACGATCGAAGGCGACCCAGAGCCCCTCTACAGGGAAGCTCTCATCCTTTTTAACAAACGAAGCTATGGGGAGGCTCAGAAGAAATTTGAACAACTGAAAGCTGCCTTCCCCGACAGCCCTCCCTATTCCCTTTGGGCCGAACTCAAGATCGCGGATTGCCATTTTTTCAGGAAAGAGTATGTGGAGGCCATCGCCGCCTACGAAGAGTTCAAGAAGATTCATCCGACCCATGAGGAAATCCCTTATGTCCAGTACCAGATCGGAATGAGTTACTTCAACCAGATCCTCACCCCCGACCGTGATCAAACGGTCACCCGAAAAGCCCTGGCCAGTTTTGAATACCTGATTGCCAACTTTCCCAACCAGTTCTTCGCGGAAAAGGCAAAGGAAAAGGTGGAGACCCTGAAGCAGCGTTTGGCCGACCACGAATTCTACATCGGCCATTACTACTATAAGGAGGGCAAGTACCAGGCTGCGGTTTCCCGATTCCAGGCTCTTCTTGAGAAGTATGCGAAGGCGCGAGGTGAGGATCGAACGCTTATGCTCCTGGCCAAAAGCTATCTCGAATTGGGCCAGGGAGAGAGAGCAAGAGAGGCCCTTACCCGCCTCCTCGCTCAGTATCCTACGAGTTCCTATTCGAAGGAGGCCAAATCCCTGATCGATAAAGGGCTCCCCGAGAAGAAAAAGACTTCTTCGCCGAAAGCCTTGGTGAAAGACGAAGGAGACGCAGGGCCCCCATGGGGGAGAGTCGCCCTGGTCAAGTATGAAGAGGAGGGAAGAAAGCCCGTCTCCTTGAAGGAGGAGTCGGCCAGAGGGCAGAAAGAGACGGCGCAGCCCGTGAGGCCTCTTCCTGTGGCGGACGAACCAACAAGATCGGTCCCTCCCAAAAAAGAGTCGGAAAGGGCTCGGGCCGAGAGGGAGCAGCCGAAGCCTGTAGAAAAGCCGGGAAGAGAAATCTCCCCTACCGCGGCCGAGGCCGGGAAAAACCGGGAATCTCTGAATGTTGCTTTGCTTCCCTCCGAAGAGCCGGCGAAAGGAATTCCTCCCAAAGGGGAGGACCGTTCGTTTCTTTCCCGCACGGGCCCCAAACCCGAAGACGAGGAAAGAATTCAAGCATGGCCCAACAGATCTCAGCCCTCGACGAAGAAGGCTTCCGTAAGCCGACCATTGGAGTCGGGACAATCGACAAAGTTCGAAAAGGGCGAGCCGATCGATATCACTTCGGACCGTGTGGAGTCCTTGGCCAAGGAGAATCGCATTCTCTTCAAGGGGAATGTGATGGCCCGCCAGAAGGATGTGGTGATTTACGCAGACGACGTGGAGGCCGTGGTCACAGAGAGCGGGAAAGGCATCGAACGGGTTACGGCCAGGGGGCATGTGAAGATCCAGCAGGGGCTTCGGGTCGCCAACTGCGAAAAGGCCGTTTTTTACAACGCTGAGCAGAAAGTCGTCCTGACCGGCCAGCCCAAGGTGTGGGAAGGGGAGAACCTTGTGGCGGGAGAGGAGATTATTTTCTATGTGGGACAGGACCGGATTGAAGTGAAAGGGGGGATCGGAGGAAAAGGCAAGGTTCGTATCCACCCCAAGGAAGAGGGCGAAAAGGCCGAATGAGAGGAACTCACCCCTAAAATTTCCCTCGCTTCCTTACGTCTTCGATCAAATTCCCCTTCCATCCCGTTTCGCAAGCCTGAGGCTCGATGGTTCGTCATCCGCTTAGGATTTCGTCAAAGATCAAGATGAGCCCTTGTGAAAAAATCGGGCGGCTCCCGTTGGCTATCGTTTACGGGATGCGTTTTCTTCTTCACAAATCGCCACGAGAAATTTCTTTTTTTCTGCGGCATTGACAAATAGTCTTTGAGCCCATAAAATTAAATAGTTGAGCCCGTCCGCTAAATCGGGGAGCCCCGGAGAGGGCGCCCTGGAGGCCTTCTCAAGGGGATCTTTTTGAAGTCTGTACGGTTATCCTATGCTTCACCCGGAGTGGAGTTCCGGAGAGCTGGCCGAAGCGGGCCTTTCGCTTCTTAAAGGGTCCGCCTACCTGCCGGCAGACAGGCCACAAGGCCTCCTTGGTGGCCTCAGCGGGTTCCTTTGTGCACGGATTTTTGCAATATGAGGGTAAGGTTTTTAGAGGATTGAACTATGTTTGAAAGCCTTTCGGCAAAGCTCGATGCGGTCTTTAAGAAGCTCAAGGGGCATGGCAAGCTCACCGAGCAGAACATTCAAGAAGCCCTGAAGGAGGTCCGTTTAGCCCTCCTTGAAGCGGACGTTCACTTCAAGGTCGTGAAGGACTTCATCAACCTGGTCCAGCAGAGGGCCATTGGCCAGGAAGTCATGGCAAGCCTCACGCCTGCGCAGCAACTCATCAAGATTGTGAAGGAAGAGATGACAAAGCTCATGGGTGGCCAGGGGGAAGAGCTCCAGCTTTCCGGGACCCCTCCGGTTCCCATCATGCTGGTCGGCCTTCACGGATCGGGTAAAACGACGACGACGGCGAAACTGGCCCGTTATTTTATGAATAAGAAGAAACGGCCTTACCTCGTACCGGCCGATGTCTATAGGCCCGCTGCCATCGACCAGCTCCAGAAATTGGGGCAAGAGCTGAAGGTCGATTTTTATCGCCCCGAACCTTCCCAGAAGCCCTTGGACATCGCTCTGAAGGCCCGGGAGGTTGCTTTAAAGGGCGGTTATGACGTGATGCTCGTCGATACGGCCGGAAGGCTTCATGTGGACGAAACGTTGATGCTGGAGCTGAGGGAGATCAAGACCGCTCTGAAGCCGAAAGAGGTTCTCCTTGTTGCAGACGCCATGACAGGCCAGGACGCCGTCAACATCGCGAAGAGCTTTTCGGAGCGGCTCGGCATCGATGGGATCATCCTGACCAAGATGGACGGCGACGCCCGTGGCGGAGCCGCCCTTTCCATCAAAGCCGTAACCGAAAGGCCCATCCGGTTTGTCGGGGTGGGAGAGAAGCTTGATGCCCTGGAGGTCTTTCATCCTGACCGAATGGTCTCCCGGATCCTGGGAATGGGCGATGTGCTCACCCTGATCGAGAAGGCGGAGGCAGCCATCGATCAGAAGAAGGCCGAGGAGCTTGAGCGAAAGATCCGAAAGGATGCCTTTACTCTGGAAGACTTCCGGGATCAGCTTCAGCAGGTGCGAAAGATGGGCTCCCTCGAATCGATCCTTGGAATGATCCCCGGCCTCTCCAAGAGGATGAAGGGCGTGGAGGCGATGGGGTTTGACGAGAAGGCCCTTGTCCGTGTCGAAGCCATCATCAACTCCATGACCCCGAAGGAGAGAACCAACGTCTCCATCATCAACGGTAGTCGCCGTCTCCGAATCGCCCGGGGAAGTGGAACCACGGTGCAGGAGGTCAACCAGCTTCTCAAGCGCTACCTCGAAGCCAGAAAAATGATGAAGCGTCTGACCCAAATGGAGAGGAAAGGAGCGGGAAGAGCAAGGGCCTCCCTCTTTTCTTAGAGAGCAGAAAATTCCTTCCAGACCTAAAGGGGAATATGGGGGAAGGCCTGAGGATGGGTTTGGACGTAGCCTCTGTCAAAAAAATAGGAATGCCTTTCGCAGGCGGCCGGGAGCGGCAAGGGACGAGCCCTTGCCCTACGGAAGCACATTAACCTTTGCTCAAGCCCCCTAAATCTTCGCCGGGGGATTTTCCAAGGAATAGGTTGGGGTAGGAAAGCCCAATTCGGGAAGTTCAAAGAAGGAGGTACGAAAGGAAACATGGCTGTATCGATGAAGTTGATGCGATTTGGAGGAAAGAAGAATCCCTATTATCGAATTGTGGTGGCTGATCGGCGCTGCCAGAGAGATGGCGCCTTCATCGACCAGATCGGCACCTACGATCCGAGAAAGGATCCGGCTGAAATCCGGGTCAAGGAAGAGAAAGCCATCCACTGGCTTAACAAAGGGGCCGAGCCCACTCCCACTGTCCGTCAGCTTCTGAAACGATCGGGGATTCCGAAACGTTCCGAGGTCCGTGGCGAAGTCTAATCCCTCCGAAATCGGCGTACCTTTTCCGTCTGGCGATGAACTGTTTCTTGAAGTGGAGGTGGGGATATGAACCTGAAAGATCTCATTGAATATATCGCCAAGGCACTGGTCGATCATCCGGAACAGGTAAAGGTTTCTGAGATCGAAGGAGAGAAAACTTCGGTCATCGAGCTCTCCGTTGCTCGTGAGGATCTTGGCAAGGTGATCGGAAAACAGGGCAAAACGGCGAAGGCCATCCGAGTGATCCTGGCGGCGGCCTCGGCGAAGCTGAACAAACACGCGGTGCTGGAAATCCTTGAGTAAGGATCCTGTTTCTCAGCCTTTCGGCGAAGACGATCTTCTTCTCCTCGGCCGAGTGATCAAGCCCCACGGCGTGAAGGGGAAGATGAAGATTGACTACTTTGGTGACGATCCTGGCCGGTTGCTGGTCTACCGGCAGGTCTTGATTGAAGACGACAGGGGAAGACTTCGAAGCTACGAAGTCTTGGAGGTCACCCCGCAGCCACCTCGTATTCTTCTCAGCCTGAGAGGGATCGATCGGATCGAGGACGTTTTATCCCTTCTCGGCCGAAGGATCTTCATCCCCAAGAAATCGCTTCCCGAACTGGAGCCTGGAGAGTTTTACTGGTTCGAAATCCTCGGCATGGATGTGGAGACCGAGGAGGGACAAAAAATCGGAAAGGTGAAGGATATCCTTCGCACGGCAGCCCATGACGTTTTCGTGCTGGAGGGAAAGACGCGGGAGATCTGCTTGCCGGCCGTCGCCGATGTGATCCAAGGCATCGATCGAACGGCCCGGATCATCCGGGTCAGGAGAATGGAAGGGCTTTGGGAGAAGGATGATGAGGTTTGATGTTCTGACCCTCTTCCCGGACATGTTTGTGTCCCCTTTTAAGGAAAGTATCTTGGGAAAGGCCGTCGAAAAGAGGCTCATCGAGGTCCGAACGATCAACATTCGAGACTTCGCCCTTGACAAGCATCGTGTGGTGGACGATACGCCGTACGGGGGTGGGCAGGGCATGGTTTTGAAAGTGGAACCGATTGCCCGGGCCATCGAGTCGCTGAAGGCCGAGGACCCTTCGGCATGGACGATCTACTTAACCCCTCAAGGGAAGCGCTTCGATCAGGAGGAGGCCCGTCGCCTTTCGACGAAGTCCCATCTCATCCTCCTTTGCGGTCGCTACGAGGGAGTGGACGAAAGGGTCAGAACGCTCTATGTTGACCAGGAGATATCGATCGGGGACTATGTGCTCACGGGGGGAGAGCTGGCCGCGATGATCGTCATCGATGCGGTGGCAAGGCTTCTTCCGGGAGTTCTCGGCTCGGATCGTTCGGCAGAGGAGGATTCCTTCGAAAACCACCTCCTCGAGTATCCTCAATACACGAGGCCTGTGGATTTCCGAGGCCACTACGTTCCCGAAGTCCTTCTTTCAGGAAACCACGGAGCCATTTCCCGGTGGAGGAGGCAAGAGGCCTTGAAGCGAACCTGGCTGAGAAGGCCGGATCTTTTGAGCAAGGCAAGGCTTTCGGAATCGGATAAGGAGTTCCTTGGGGAACTGTCGGATTCCTTGGCGGCGGGGAACGGCACAGATGCCGTCTAAGATCTACATAGGGTTGGTCCACTATCCGATCTATGACAAGAGGCATGCGGTCGTGGCCTCGGCGGTGACAAACTTCGATCTTCACGACATCGCTCGAACGGCCAGAACTTTCGGGGTGAATGGTTTCTACATGATCACCCCCTTGGAGAGTCAGATCCAGTTGATTCAGAGGATCCTTCACCACTGGACGGACGGGAAAGGATCCATTTACAATGCGACGAGGAAGGAATCGTTTTCCCTTGTCCGAATCGCGAAAACCATCGAGGAGGCATCGGAGGAGATATCAATATCTTGTGAGAGGCAAACCCTTCGCGTCGCCACGGGAGCAAAATCCCATCCTGGAAGCCTCTCTTTCGGAGAGATGAGAAGGATCATCGAGGGCTCAGAGGCCCCTTTCCTCATTCTCTTTGGCACAGGATGGGGATTGACTCACGAGGTCAAGGAATCTTGCGACTATATTCTAACGCCCATTGAGGGAAGGGGCTACAACCACCTCCCCGTTCGGGCAGCCGTGGCGATCATACTCGATCGGCTTCTGGGAGATCGGGTTTTCTGAAAAGAGGGTGGCCCGAGACATGACGAAATCTGGCCGTTCCGTTACGGAGACCCGAAGAGAACGCCCTGGAGGCCTCGTTGGTGTGCCCCCTGGATTCTTGCAACATCAGGGGAAAATCATAGACTTTGGAATGGCTCAAGGGAGGAGAAGAAGATGAATCCGTTGGAAGTGGTTGAGAGGGAACAGTTGCGGATGGACCTGCCCGAATTCAAGGTGGGCGATACGATCCGGGTTCATGTGAAGATCATCGAGGGAGAGAAGGAGAGGATCCAACCCTTCGAAGGAGTGGTCATTCGGAAGAAAGGAGGAGGGATTCGCTCCAGTTTCACGGTCCGCAAGATCTCCTATGGCATCGGAGTGGAAAGAATCTTTCCGGCCCACTCGCCGAGGATCGAGCATATCGACGTGGTCAGCCGGGGAAAGGTGCGCCGGGCCAAGCTTTTCTATTTGAGAAACCTCAAAGGCAAGGCAGCTCGCATTCAGGGCGAAAAGAAACAGCCCTCTTAAGAGGTTCATCGGCCCTGTCGTAACGGGTTTCGAGTGACGGCTTCTCTTTACAAGTATGCTCATATTGGTCTCGACAAGCAAAGGGAAAAAAGAATCTTCCTTTCCCCTTGGGGAGAGGATTGAGGTGAGGGGACAATTCCAAGGGAACACCCTCAGCCCAGCCCTCTCCCGCCAAGGCGGGAGAGAGAGATGTCTGTCATTTCTATTTTGAGAAGATTCATAGGTTCGAGGCCTCCTTTTCTCGTTTTCGTTTTCGATGAGATGGCTCGCGAGATGCTCTTTCCCGCCCTCCCTGAACAGCCCATGGACTATTTTGAGGCCCTTTTCCGAAGGAGGGGCTACGAAAAGATCACGGGGGTGGACGAGGCCGGAAGGGGTCCGCTCGCTGGTCCGGTGGTCGCCGCAGCCGTGATCCTCCCCGAGGAGGGTATCCCGGGACAGAGAATTTTCGACTCGAAGAGGATTTCCCCTTCACAAAGGGAGTATTTGTTGGAGGCCATCCGAACCCACGCCCTGTCAATCGGCATCGGGATCGTATCACAACAAGAGATCGACGAGCTGAACATTCTTCAGGCGAGCCTGAAGGCTATGGTATTAGCCATAAAGGATCTCTCGCTGCGACCCGATTTCGTCCTCATCGACGGCCCCCACGGTATCAACCTTCCCATTCCTCAAAAGCCCATTCCCAAAGGAGACCAGTTAAGCATCTCCATCGCTTCGGCTTCGATTGTTGCCAAGGTCACCCGAGATCGGTTGATGGCGGAGTACGATCGCCTCTTCCCCCAATACGGCTTTGCGATCCACAAGGGCTACGGAACAAAAGAGCATCGAGAAGCCATTCGGCGGCATGGCGTTTGCGAACTTCACCGAAAGACCTTTCGAGGGGTCAAGGAATATCTATGAACCGGGGCACATGGAATCAGCAAGTGGGGAAAAAGGGTGAGGAAGCGGCCCTTCGGTTCTTGAAACGGAAGGGTTATCGGATCCTTCAGAAAAACTACGTCTGCAAGATGGGCGAAGTCGACCTGATCGCAAAGGAGAAGGACACCCTGGTTTTTATCGAGGTGAAGACAAGAACCTCAACGACCTTCGGCCCGCCTCAGTTGGCGGTCAACGCGGCGAAGCAGATACAACTTTCCCAGGCTGCCCTTTGCTTTCTCAAGGAGAACAGACTCGAAGACGTTCGGGCTCGCTTTGATGTGGTCGCCATTCTCCTCGGCCCCGAGGGAGAGAAGATCGAGCTGATCCAGGACGCCTTTGATCTGCGATGGCCCTGAGAGAACAGCCTATCGAATCGCTTCCAGAGTGCCTTCGATCCCCCTCTATCGAACCATCGAAAATCTCGAGTCTCTCCCTCTCCCGCCTTGGCGGGAGAGGGCTGGGGTGAGGGTGTTCCCTTGGAATTGCCCCCTCACCTCGATCCTTCCCCCAAGGGGAGAGGAAGATTTGTTCTCCCTCTGTTTGTCCAGCCGATAATGAACAAACCTATAAAAAGGCCCTCCTTCCTTCGGGAACGAGGGCCTTCCACGCGGTACAAAAGGGGCTCCGGTATTATTTTTTGCCAGGGTTGGTCTTCACTGGTTCGGCTTCCGCCGGTCCCAAAACAGGGATCGCTCTCTCAGCGGCCTCCTCGAGAGGAATCCTCATCCGATAGAAGGACCGCCAGACGAAGATCAGCCCCACAATAAACAGAGGGACCGCGATGGCCACTGCGTAGTCCGTGGAGTTCGTCTCCTTGGCATGAACCGCCATCTCAATGGCGATCTCGGTGGCCAACAAGCCAAAAAGGGTGGAGAACTTGATGATCGGGTTGAGCGATACGGAGGAGGTGTCCTTGAACGGGTCACCCACCGTATCCCCAATCACCGTGGCCGCATGAAGGGCCGAACCCTTCTCGTTGAGATCCACCTCCACGATCTTCTTCGCATTGTCCCAGGCACCGCCCGTGTTCGCCATGTAAATCGCCTGGAAGAGGCCGAAGCAGGCGATGGAAATCAGGTAAGCAACGAAGAAGTTGGGGTTAAGAAGCGCAAAGGCCAACGTGATAAAGAGGATGGCGATGAAGATGTTCCACATCCCCTTCTGAGCATACTGGGTGCAGATCCGAACGACCGTTTTCGAATCCTCGACATCCGCTTCCTTCTTATCCAGGTCCATGTTCTTCTTGATGAACTCCACGGCCCGGTACGCACCCGTCGTTACTGCCTGCATCGAGGCACCGCAGAACCAGTAGACGACCGCGCCGCCGCAGATCAGGCCGAGGAGGATGGGGGCATCGGTCAGAGAAACATGGAGCATATTCTTGCTCTGGAGGAGCAAGATGATCGCGAAGATCATGGTTGTCGCGCCACATACGGCCGTGCCGATCAACACCGGTTTGGCCGTCGCCTTGAAGGTGTTTCCGGCCGAGTCGTTGGCTTCAAGATAGTGCTTCCCTTCTTCAAAGTTAGGGGTAAACCCAAAATCCCGTTTGATCTCCTCACGAATCCCGGGAATCGATTCGGTCTGAGCTAACTCGAAGATGGACTGAGCATTATCCGTCACAGGGCCATAGGAGTCGACGGCGATGTTGACAGGACCCATGCAGAGGAACCCGTAAGCGACGAGACCGAAGGCGAAGATGGAGGGATAGTTGATCACCTCCACTGGAATGGAACGGCTTACGGTGTAAGCGATCCCCATGAGCCCAGCAATGAGCATCCCTTTGTAAAAGGCGCTGAAGTTACCTGAAACGATCCCGGAAAGGATCGTCAGGGAGGCCCCGCCCTCACGGGAGGCCGTCACGATCTCCTGCACATGTTTCGACTTCGAGCTGGTGAAGACCTTCGTGAACTCGGGGATGAGGACCGCGGCCAATGTGCCACAACTGATGATGATGGCGAGTTGCCACCAGACATGGGGCATCGCCGTGAGCACACCGTCCTTCAGCACCTGGAGGTCGCTGATGAGAAGATAGCTCATCAAGAAGGAGGTGCTGATACACAGGGTCGCGGCAATCCAGATGAGTCGCATCAAGGGCTCTTCGAAATCGATCTCTTTCTTCCCTCTGTATTTGGCGGAAGAGATCGCTTGATTGACAAAATAGGAGAGACCCGAGCAGAAGTCCATCAGGAACCGCATCGCGAAAATCCAGACGATCAGCTTTCCTTGAATGGCTTCTTTGACCTCGAGAGTAGGACTCACCACGGCAAGGGTGATAAAGGAGATCAGAGCAACACCGGTCACGCCGTAGGTCTCGAAGCCGTCTGCTGTCGGACCGACGCTATCTCCGGCATTATCCCCGGTGCAGTCGGCAATGACCCCGGGGTTACGGGGATCATCCTCCTTGACCTTGAAAACGATCTTCATGAGGTCGGAACCGATATCTGCGATCTTCGTGAAGATTCCACCGGCAATACGCAGCGCAGAAGCTCCCAGCGACTCCCCGATGGCAAAACCGAGAAAGCAGTAGCCAACAATCGTACGGGGCACCCAGAGCAGAATGATCACCATCATGACAAGCTCCAGGGAGATCAGAAAAAGCCCCACGCTCATCCCTGCCCGCAGAGGAATGTTGACCACATCCCACGGTTGACCAGCCAGAGACGCAAACGCAGCCCGGGCATTTGCGTAGGTGTTAACCCGTATGCCGTACCAGGCCACGCTATACGAACCGGCCATCCCCACGACCGAAAAAAACAGGACCAAAAGAAGCGTCGGAATTCCCTCCCCTTTCAAGGCCAGAAAGTAGAACGTCATGGCCGCGGCAATGAAGAGGAAGAGGAGGATCAGGAATTTACCCTGTTGAATCAGGTAGGTTCGGCAAGTCTGGTAGATCGTCTCGGCCACTGCGAGCATCGACTGGTGGGCCCGCAATCGCTTGACCTGGTGCCGCAGAAAGAGGCTGATGCCGAGAGTGCCTGCAATGACGCAGGCTCCATAAAACAACAAATCCCATGGCCTAATGCCACCCAGCATCGTATAGGGCGCACCCTTGTGTAAGTCGGGGATGGCAAGATCCGCCTCGCTCGCCCAAAGGGCCAGCGGAAAGACGAGGTGCGCGATCACAATGACAAGGAGCATCCACTTCGCCTTCAGATTCTTCCCTTCCATATTTCCTCCACCTCTCCTTTCTGCCCCCTCTCTTACACCACCTCTAAATGGGAACAGGGTTCCGGATTCCCGCTCCATTTTTTCGGCCCACCGATATCTTTATTCTTACCCGAAGACCTTCCTTTCCAAGGCCATCGGTTCAATATAATTGGATTTTCTTTCAATTGTCAAGACGCTTTTCCCGGACCTAATGGACGTTACTCCGATATGGAAATCCCCAAACATAACCGGACGCCATAAGCGGGCAAAGGAGGAGCAAAGGCCTTCTTGATGGACGATAATTTGACCTGAACGTAACAAAAATCCCTGCAAAAAGGCCCAGGAGAGGGCGCCAAAGAGGCCTTGTCGCCTGTCTGCCAGCAGGTAGGCAGCACCTCCGGGGCTTCGCGATGCAACCTGGGTTGACTTTGGTGAAAAATTTGATTATGCTGAATGTAAGAAGCTAGGGGAGCTCATTGGGCTGAGAGTCCCTGCGCGGCTCGGGCCGCCGGGGAGACCCTCCGAACCTGTTTGGGTAATTCCAGCGAAGGGAAGCTAATGACGAGAAAAAAAGAGTCGTAATGCCTTAGTCTGGAATTACGACTCTTTTTTTTGGATGAGAACCAGCCGTTGTAGTAAGAAAGCTCCCCTCACACGGCAAGCGGAAGGGCTTGCCCTACGAAAGGCCAAAAAGAATTCATCACCACACCAGGCCAGCCTCGGGTAACCAGACAAGGTTGCCCCTACAAGGAACCAGCCCTACCGGAGTTTCCGGAGGTGCTTGGATTGGAAGGATTTTAATGGTTTTAGGGAGCCCTTCGGACGTGGGGCATTCCCGTAAAAAAGAAGACGAGGTAAGAACGATGAAGCGCGTGCTCACAATTGCCGGATCCGATTCAGGGGGAGGAGCTGGAATCCAGGCGGACCTGAAGACCATTACCGTGCTGGGAGGTTATGGAATGAGCGTTCTGACCGCTCTCACCGCTCAGAACACCCTCGGTGTTCAGGGAATATTGGAGGTTCCTCCCGCCTTTGTGGGAAAACAGATCGATTCCGTCCTTTCCGATATCGGAGCTGATGCGGTCAAAACAGGAATGCTGGCCAATGGGAAGATCGTGGAAGTGGTTGCCAGAAAGATCCGCTCTTATCGACTGAAACGAGTGGTGGTGGACCCGGTCATGGTGGCGAAAAGCGGAGACCCTCTCTTGCAGAAAGAGGCCCGAGAAGCCTTGAAGGAGCGGCTCATCCCCCTTGCCACGATCGTGACCCCAAACCTTCCGGAGGCATCGGTCCTCGCCGGGATGAGGATACGGTCTTTCGAAAACATGAAAGAGGCTGCCATTCGAATCCATCGTCTGGGCGCCCGAAACGTGGTGATCAAAGGAGGCCACTTGAAAGGGGACGCCTTGGACCTTCTCTATGACGGAAAAACATATCACGAGTTGAGAGGTCCAAGAATCGAGATGAAGAACACCCATGGAACCGGGTGTACTTTTGCATCGGCCATAGCGACGTACCTGGCCCAAGGGGAAACGGTTCTGGAGGCGACAAGGAAAGCGAAGGCTTTCGTCACCCGGGCCATTCAGGCGGGCCTCCCGCTTGGGAAGGGAGTCGGACCCACCAACCCTGTCGCCTCCCTTTTTCGAGAGGTGGAGCGATATCGGGTGATTGAAGAGCTGAAAAGGGCGATACAAATCTTCAAAGATCAGAAATTGGGTCACCTCGTCCCAGAGGTTTCGTCCAACTTGGGATATGCGCTCCCTCAAGCGGAGCATTTCGAAGACGTGGCTGCCTTCCCCGGAAGGATCGTTCGGTTTCGGGACACGATCGCCACGTTGGCAGATCCGGATTTCAATGCGTCTCGTCACATCGCCCGAATCATTCTCACGGTGATGAAATTCGACCCTAACTATCGTTCGGCCATGAATATTCGATACTCCAAGGAAAATGTCCTCCTCCTGAGAAAACGAGGTTACCGCGTGGCCTCTTTCCACCGCCGTCTTGAACCCAAATTAGTGAAAGAAAGGGAGGGCTCTTCTTTGGAGTGGGGTGTGGGCGAGGTTCTGAAAAGGGAAAAGGAGATTCCCGACTTCATCTACGACTTAGGGGATACGGGCAAAGAACCCATGATACGGGCCTTGGGGAGAACCCCTTTGGAGGTGGTCGACAAGATCACACAGGCATTTCGGACCCCTCTGGAGATGGGACGGTGAGAAAAAGTTTGCCCCTCTTTTTTCAGGATAACGAGAGGTAAGAAATGGCCAACATCGAGCCGGTATCCAAGGCAGACCGAAATCTGAACGGTTGGGATTTCTTCGTCCTCTGGGCTGGAGCCGCTGTCTCTTTGGCAGAGATCTGGGCAGGAGGCCTTCTGGTTCCCCTTGGGTTGGGGCTCGGTCTCTGGGCTATCTTGCTCGGCCACCTCATCGGAAACACTCCCTTTGCCCTGGGCGGTTTGATCGGAAGCCGTTGGGGTATCCCGACCATGGTGAGCCTTCGTCCTTCCTTCGGCGTGAGAGGCTCCTACGGGGCAGCCGCTCTCAATGTTATTCAGCTCGTGGGATGGACGGCCATCATGCTGATCGTCTGCGGCGCCGCGGCCGATACCCTCTCCAAGGCCTACGGGTTTTCCAGCCCAACACTTTGGGTTCTCGCTGCTGGAGTGGTAACCACTCTCTGGGCCGCTGTGGGACACCGAGGATGGAAATGGCTCCAGAGGATTTCGGTCCTCGCCCTCCTTGCGCTCTGCCTGGGGATGACCTATGTCCTTTTCAATCGGTACGGCTGGCGGATGCTCTCGGAGATCCCGAAGGGGAAGGAGCTTCCCTTCATGGTGGGAATGGATCTTGTCATCGCCATGCCGATCTCCTGGCTCCCCCTCGTCTCAGACTACTCACGCTTTGCAAAGGATTCTCGTTCGAGCTTCTGGGGAACCTGGATCGGCTACTTCCTCATCTCATCCTGGATGTACTTCTTGGGACTCGCTGCCTCCCTCGCGACCAAGTCGACCGATCCGTCGGCCGTTGTGATGAACCTGATGCTCGAGTTCGGTTGGGCGATTCCGGCCCTCCTCATCGTTCTCCTTTCGACCTTCACGACAACCTTCTTGGATATCTACTCAACGGCCATTTCGACCCTTACGATCGTTCCAAGAATAGGAGAACGCTTGGGGATCATTCTGGGTGGCCTCCTTGGAACGGCTTTGGCCCTTGTCTTTCCAGGCCTGCTCCAATACGAGCATTTTCTCCTTTTCATCGGTGCCATGTTCTGCCCCATTTTCGGGATCGTCTTGACCGATTATTTCTTCGTGAGAGGCCCCCGCATTTCTCTCGAGGATCTCTACCGCAAGGACGGCATCTATTGGTTCTCGAAAGGGATCAATCCTGTTGCGGTGATCGGTTGGCTTGTCGGTTTCGCCGTTTATCTGGGGTTTTCACCCCTGTTGCTCGAAAAGATTTTCGGAATTCAATGGGCCTTTCCCTGGCCCTTGGGCTCATCCCTTCCGAGCCTGATAGTGGCCGGGCTCATCTATGGACCGCTGATGAGATTATTCTATGGAGGAGGCGAGGAGAAGAAATGACGCAAAGGACGGAAGCCTTGGAAGGAAGGCAAACTTTGGAGATGGAAGCCGTTTCGCGTGAAGAGGGGGTCTCCATCGAATGGCTTCGAGAGCGGATCGGCCTGGGGCGTATTGTGATCCCAGCCAATCGCAATCATCAAGGGGTCAGACCTGTGGGAATCGGAGAAGGACTTCGTATCAAGGTCAATACCAACCTGGGCACATCCTCCGATCACGTGGACCTCGACGAG
>Ga0123519_10009390_pt1 | contig 14741 bp, 12 predicted proteins | sample YelNatPaOPRAMG02_FD_87396 | JGI IMG/M metagenome (GOLD analysis project Ga0123519, IMG submission 87396) | Hot spring microbial communities from Yellowstone National Park - Yellowstone National Park OP-RAMG-02 (version 2) | ecosystem: Environmental > Aquatic > Thermal springs > Hot (42-90C) ...
GGTTCGAATCCCCTCGGGCGTGTAGAGGTTCTCCTTTCTTGGCTGAAAGGAAGAATTCTTATTTCTGCAAGCCTAAAAGATTTCGGGCAATTATGATTTTTTGAATTTCCGATGTCCCTTCATAAATTGTTGTTACTCTTGCATCTCTAAAAAGTTTTTCTATCAAAAACTCTTTGGAATATCCGTATGCACCATGAATTTGAAGGGCAAGATATGTAACTTTGTTAGCTATCTCAGAAGCGTAAAGTTTTGCCATGGATGATTCCTTTGTGTGGGGTAAACCTTTATCTTTCAAATAAGCAGCCCTGTATGTCAAGAGTCTTGCTGCCTCAATGTATGTACTCATTTCAGCAATCATAAATTGTATTGCCTGGTGCTCATGGAGGAATTTTCCAAAGGTTTTTCTTGATTTAGCATACTTAATTGCCTCATCGAGGGCACCCTGGGCAATCCCTACAGCCTGAGCAGCAATTCCAATTCTCGAAACGTCAAGGGTGTGAAGGGCTATTTTCAGTCCTTCCCCTTCCCTTCCAAGAAGGGAGTTTTCGGAAATCCTACATTCATCAAGGACAATCTCAGCTGTGTTTGAACTCCTCAACCCCATTTTATCTTCAATCTTTGAAATTTTAAGCCCGGGTGAGTCTGAATCTACTATAAAAGCTGATATTGATTTTGAACCTGGTTCTGGTGATGTTCTTGCCATCATTACAAAAGCTCCTGCATTTGCGCCAGAGGTCACCCAATTCTTAGTTCCACTTAGGATGTAGAATCCGTTTTCTTTTCTTGCTTTCGTTTGAATGGCTGAGGCATCTGAACCAGCAGAAGGTTCGGTAAGGGAGAATGCTCCAAGAATTTCTCCAGAAGAAGCTTTTGGAAGATATTTCCTTTTTTGTTCTTCGGATCCGAATTTTAAAATTGGATAACAGAAGGCTGAGGTATGCACTGAGACAGTAACCGCTGTGGATGGGCAAACTCGGGCAATTTCCTCAATTATTATACAGGAGGAAATGTAATCCAGCTCTGAGCCACCATATTCAGCAGGAACTGTCATTCCCATTACTCCAATTTCTGCAAGTTTTTTAATTATCTCCTTCGGAATTCTTCCTTCCTCTTCCATTAATTTTGAAAGGGGAAGAATCTCCTCCTGAGCAAATTCCCTTATTGTTTCTTTTAGAATTTTCTGTTCTTCGTTTAATTCAAAATCCATAAGTCCTCCAAGTATTTATTTTTTCTTTAAAAATTCTTTTATTTCCTTCCAGGAATATGTATTTAATACATTCTCTTTTTCCAACCATCCTCTTCTTGCAACCCAGACTCCAAACTCCATGTAATCCAGTTGGTAAGTCCAGTGGGCATCTGTTCCGATTGCAATCATTATTCCCAATTCCTTAGCCCTTTTGCAATATATATCCCTGAGATCGAGCCTCTGGGGGAAAGCATTTATCTCAAGAATTGTTCCCGTTGATTTTGCATATTCAAGAATTCTTTCCATATCAACATCATAAGGCTCTCTTTCTCCTATAAGTCTTCCAGATGGGTGAGCAATTATATGAACAAAGGGATTTTCCATTGCAGATATTATCCTTTTCGTAATTGTTTCCCTATCCTGCTTAAATCCTGAATGGATTGCTCCTATTACAATGTCTAAGTTTGAAAGTATCTCATCACTAAAATCGAGCGTTCCGTCACTTTTTATATCAACTTCAATACCATGAAGAATTTTTATCTGGGGATATTTATCCCTTAATCTTTCAATTTCTTCCCTTTGAGCTTTAAGTTTTTCTTCATTTAGCCCTTTAGCTACCCCGAGGGATTTTGAATGGTCTGTGATGGAAATAAACTCATATCCTTTTCTTATTGCAGTTTGAACAATCTCTTCTATAGAATTTCCACCATCAGACCATTTTGAATGGATATGAAAATCTCCTTTTATTTCTTTTAAATCCACAAGCTTAGGAATTCTTCCTTCTATTGCCCACTCTATTTCTCCTCTATCTTCCCTAAGTTCAGGAGGTATATACTGAATACCAAGAATTCGATAAATTTCCTCTTCCTCTTTCCCTCCCAATTTTTCACCGGTTATTTCATTGAAGATTCCATATTCATTTAATTTTAGTCCCTTTCCTTTAGCCATATCCCTTAGCTTTATATTATGCTCCTTTGATCCTGTGAAATAAGCAAGGGCAGAACCAAAGCTCTGGGGTTCAACAACTCTTAGATCTACCTGCATAAAATCTCTCGTTCTAATTGAGGAACGGGTACTACCTTTTGAAATAACCTCCATTACCATTGGATTTGAGATAAACCTCTCCATGACATAGGCTGGGTTTGAGGATACTACAAGAATGTCTATATCCTTTATCGTCTCTTTTCTTCTCCTAACAGAGCCAGCTTCAGAGATCTTTTCCACTCCTTTTATGTTCTTGAGATAGTTTATGAAACTTTTTGCAATTGCAATAGCTTGATCAATTCTCCTCCTTTCCCTTCCAGCTTTTAAGATTTCAATCCCTTTTAGTATGTTTTCCTCGGTTTTCTCTCTTATTCCTGGAAGCCCCTTCAACTTATGTTCCTTTGCTACTTTTTCCAGTTCTTCAATGCTTTTTATCTTCAGGTTATCGTAAATTATTTTTGCTGTCTTTGGACCAAGACCAGGGACTGAAAGAAGTTCTAAAAGGGAAGAAGGGATTTCTTTTCTCAATTTTTCCAGTTGCTCAAGGGTTCCAGTTTTTACAATCTCCTCTATTTTTTGAGCAAGATCTTTTCCTATTCCAGGGATTTCGTTTAGTCTTTTCTCCTCTATCAAGGTTGAAACATCTTCTGTCAGAGTCTCTATGTTGAGAGCTGCTTTTCTGTAGGCTCTTATTCTAAAAGGGTTTTCCCCCTTTATTTCCAAAAGATCAGCCATTTCTTCGAATATTCTTGCAATTTTCTGATTTTCCATAATTTAGAAATGCTTATTCTTTTTTGAAATTTTTAAAAAAAGGTAAAAGATCTTGATAGACTTTTCCAACCTCCTGCGATACAACCTTTGTCTTGGAGAAAACAGCCATGAAGTTTGAATCCCCTTCCCAGCGGGGAACTATATGGAGATGATAATGTCCTACTTCTCCAGCTCCTGCGGATTTCCCAATATTCATTCCGATGTTAAAACCATCCGGGGAAAAATATTCTTTCAGGATTTTTATAGAAGCCTTTGCGAGGTAAATCATTTCATTACTCTCTTCTTCTTCCGACTCTTCAAAATTCTGGATATGCCTGAAAGGAGCAATCATTAAATGTCCTGGAGTGTAGGGGTAAAGATTCATAATGATAAAATTTTTCTTGCCTCTGTAAAGAATAAAGGAATCAAAATCTTCCTTCTTGAGAGCTTCGCAAAATATACATCTCCTTTTCTTATTGGAGAGTTCTTTGATATATGCGAGACGCCATGGTGCAAAAAGGTATTTAAACATTATAAGTTTTTAAATGGTCCCAGAGGCTTAAATAAAATTTCAACTCCTTTTTTACCTTTACTCTCCTTAATAGAGAATACACCAAACCCTGAAATTCTAACCTTTTCTCTTCTTTTTAGAGAGTCAATAATCCCCTTGAAAAACATAAAATAAAAATCCTCTGCTTCTTCTCTACTCAAACCTGAAACTTTTGAAATTCTTTCAATAATTTCTCTTTTAGTCATAACTCAAAGAACTAAATTTTTAAATTGTCCCTTTTGTTGGGATTTCTTATCTGTCTCAATTTTCTTTCCATAACCTTTCTTAAGTCAGGTCTTTCCATGGAAAGAGCTTCCATTTCCCTCCTTCTCAGCTCTTCACTGACAGCTTTGAAACTCAAGGCTATTTTCATTGCTTCTGTGTCTATTTTTGTTATAACTGCCTCCTTTATGTCTCCAATGTGGAAATGTTCGCTGATATTATCAATTCTTTCCTCAGAAAGCTGGGATTTATGAACAAGACCTTCAATGCCTGGAATTACTTCTACAAATACTCCATAATTCACTATTTTTGTAATTTTTGTTTCTACAATATCTCCAACTTTGTATTTATTGAAGAAATCACGCCAAATTGCCTCAGAGAGTTGTTTTATTCCAAAGGATATCTTCTTTTCCTCTTTTCTTATGGAGAGAATGACTGCTTCTGTTTCCATACCTGGTTTTAAAACTTCAGAAGGATGGTCTATTTTAGACCAGGAAATATCAGAGATGTGTATTAATCCCTCTACCCCCTCTTCTATCTCCATAAATGCTCCAAAATCTGTTATGTTCTTTATCCTTCCCCTTACTATATCCCCCTCCTTGTGTTTGCTGATAAAGATTTCCCATGGTGATGGAAGAAGTTGCTTTAAGCCAAGGGCAATCCTTCTTTTTGCTTTTTTTACATCAAGGACAATGAATTCTCCAACATCTCCTACATTTAATACTTCCTTTGGATGCTTTATGTTTTTCCAGCTCAAATCTGAAATGTGAACCAGCCCTTCAACCCCTTTCTCAAGCTCTATAAAAGCTCCAAAATCAGTTAGACTAACAACTTTGCCTTTGACCCTTGAACCTACTGGATATTTTTTATCCGCACTCTCCCAGGGATCAGGGAATCTCTGCTTGTAACCAAGGGATATTCTACCATTGGCAGGATCAATTTTTAAAACCATAACATCAATTTCTTGATTTTCAGTGAAGACTTCTGATGGATGGTCAATCCTTCCCCACGAAATATCGTTTATGTGAAGTAACCCTTCTATTCCTCCTAAATCAACAAAAACTCCAAAATCCTTTATAGAGGTTATTTTACCCTTTACTATTTTCCCTTCTTTAAGACTTGCAAGGGTTCGCCTTTTTCTTGTCTCCTTTTCTTCTTTAAGGATTTGTTTTCTTGAAATAATCACTTTATCATTTTTCTTGTTTATTTCTATTACTTTAAACTTGAATTCCTTCCCTATAAGACTATCCTCATTTTTTATTGGAACTAAATCAGCATGAGACTTGGGAAGGATAGCAGGAATTCCAATATCCACAATAAAGCCATTGTTTGATTTTTCTATGATTTTTCCTCTTATGGGGAATCCGTGTTTATACGCCCTTTCAACAATATCCCAGGCAATTATTTTATCAGCCTTTGCTTTTGAAAGCTGAACTGTTCCATCCTTTACTGACCTTCCCTCAACAAGAGCATAAATTTCATTCCCCTCTTTAACCTTTAGCTCTCCATTTCGATCTTTTAACTCTTCAATTGGGACAATTCCATCTGACTTCAAGCCAATATCGACAACAGCATAACTCGAGGTGATTTTTACAATTCTCCCCTTTATTATTTTACCTCTGGAGAGCTCCTTCCCATCCGAATAATACATGTCTAAAAGGGATTCCCAATCGTAAGAGGGTTGGGTTTCAGAAATTTCTTTTTCAGTCATTGTCTTTCTCCTTCTTAATTATTCTATCTATTTCAAGAATCTTTTTTACCACTTCATCCACCTGACTGTTCGGTGTTGAACTACCAGTTATAATTCCAACTTTTTTTACACCAAAGAACATCTCTGGATTTAAATCTTTGGAAGACTCAACTTGATAAGAGCTGGGAAGTATCCTTTTGGAAATTTCAAATAATTTTGTAGTGTTTGAGCTCTTTCTGCTTCCAATTATTAGCATTAGATCAACCTTTCTTGCGAGTTCTTCAGCTTCCCTTTGTCTATTTACAGTGTAAGAGCAGATTGTGTTAAAAACCTTTAACTCATAAGTCTTTTCAGCAATTAGGGAAACAAGTCTTTTAAAAAGCTCGAGATCCTGAGTGGTTTGAGAAATTACCCCCCTCTTCTTTCTGTAAGGTAAAGAGATAGCCTCTTCTTCCTTTAACACAATTTTTCCCTTGTTATTTATATACCCTTGAATTCCAATAATTTCTGGATGAGAAGGATCTCCAATAATAATTACTTCATACCCCTCCTCCTTTAAAGATTTTGCTAAATTTTGAGCCCTCTTTACAAAAGGACATGTTCCATCAATAATTATTTTCCCTCTCTTTTCTATGTCTTTTAAGACATCGGGTGGTAAGCCGTGGGTTCTTACAATAACTTTTTCGGTTTTCAATTCTTCTATACTTCTAATTGTATGAATACCCTCCTTTTCAAGTTCCTCAATAACTTTTTCATTATGGATAATAGCTCCAAGACAGGAAGCACCACCATTGTTTGCAGATTGTTTAGCAAGTTGAAGAGCCCTCTTTACTCCGTAACAGAAACCAATTCCTTTAGCTATATTTATTTCCATTAATAAAATTAATATATCTCTTTAATTCCCAAATGTCAACTCAGTTCAATTTAAATTAGATTATTATTCTCTGATAAGAAAAAAACGAGATAGTTTAAAATTGCTCGACTTTTATTTTTTTGAATTCTCTTCACCTCTTTTCTCTTTAAAAAAATAAGGTTTCAAATCATCCCCTTTCTGAGTTTCAATTTTTCCGTTAAAGGATGCTCCTTCCTCAATTGAAATCTTTTCGCACCTACATTCAACTTCAAGTTTAGCATTTTTTCTTATTTCTACATTCTCCTTTATGTCAAGCTTACCCTTAATATTTCCCTCTGCAATTAGATTGTCTGCTCTTAATTCTCCTTCAAACTCGCTCCCTTCTTCGAAGAAAATAGTTCCTTTTATGGAGATATTTCCTTTAATTTTTCCCTTAAAAGATATATTTCCTTCACCCTCGATTGTCCCTGTAATTATTATCCCTTTCCCTATGTTTGTTTCAAAAATTTTGTCTGAGATTCTTCTCTCCATGATTTTCTCCTCAATCTATTTAATTTAGACGAAATCTCTCTAAGATTGCCCTTCTGAATCGAGGGGCATAAATAAGCTCGAAGGTATTTTCAGAGTCTGGAAAAAGGTTAAGAGCAACCTGCTTAGCCCTTTTCATTATCCTTAAGGCTTCTATAAGAGATAACTCTGATTGATAAATTTCTGCAATGGATAGATCTATAAAAAATCTTAAATAGCGAATTTTTTTGTTTTCCAACTTAATTTCTTCGTCTCTATCCATGGTTCAAATTGATTTTACCATTAAAATTTTTTCAATTCAAACATTTATACCTGAATTCCTTGATTGGGTTACAACTTAAAAAATCGAAACTCTTCAGAGTAGAATACTCGTTCTTGATGACTCTTTTAGTTGGGTGTAGGGATCCGAGAGGATGTAAACATGGAATATAAAAAAGAGGATTTTGAAAAATTGTGGTGATTTTTAATTTCCAAGAAGTTTTTGAAGGGAGTCTAAGAGACTTTCAATTGTGAAGGGTTTTGGCAGAAATAGAGAGTTTTCATCAAGGGGAATTCTTGATTCCCTGACAAGACCTGATATCCATAATATTTTTAAATCTCCCTTAATTCTTCTGAGCTCTTTCTGAACCTCAAAGCCAGTCAGACCAGGCATATGAACATCTAAAATCACAAGGGAGATCTCTCCCACATTCTCTTTATAAATTTTTAGTCCTTCTTCTCCATTTTTAGCAGATAAAATTTTTAAGCCAATAGTTTCAAGAAAATCCATTAGAAGTTCTCTTATCTCATCATCGTCCTCTATTACAAGAACTGTTCCCTCTTTGATTTTAACCTTTCCCCTTTCCTTAGTTTCTACTTTTAACTCTTTCTTTTCTACTGCAGGAAATAAAAGGATAAATTCAGCCCCTTTTCCAACTTCTGAGAATACCTCAATAAGGCCATTGTGCCTTTTTATTATATTTGAAACCATTGTAAGTCCAAGTCCAGTTCCCTTTCCAGCTTCCTTTGTTGTGAAGAAAGGATCAAATATTTTCCCTATTATATCTTCAGGAATACCATGTCCACTGTCTTTAACAGAAAGGAATACATATTTTTTTGAGACTTTTTCCTCCTTTCTTTCCTTTTCTCCTGTTTTTAGTTTAATTTTCCCGCCCTTTTCCATTGCCTCCTGGGCATTCATCATAAGATTAAGGATTGCATGATAGATCTGAGACCTGTCCCCTTCTATCAATGAGATTTCAGGGGATAATTCTTTTTCTATTATTATATTCTCAAAGCTCTTCTCAACAAGGAGAATTATTTCATTTAAAATGTCGTTCAAATTTATTGGCTCAAATTTAGGAGGGGAGGGGCGATAGAGGTTTAGGAGGTTTTCTGTCAAATTCACTCCTTTCATTGCTGATTTTTCGATAGTATCTATATACTTATATTCCCGATCATCTTTATTAAACAAAGACTTTAAGAAGGAGGAATATCCAAGTATAGCTCCAAGAATGTTGTTGAAGTCATGGGCAATTCCAGCTGCAAGGGCTGATATGCCTTCCATTTTCTTCATGTGCAAAATTTCCTGTTCGAGCATTTTACGCTCTGTTAGATCCTTTATTATTGCTACATATCCAACCCTTTTCCTTTCCTGGTCAAAGAGGGGGGAAAGGAAAAAATCGCAAGGAACCCTTTTCCCTTCTTTGTTTATCTTTATTGAATCCATTCTGTAAAGGGGCTTTATCTCAAGGGAATTTATAAGTTCATCAATTTCTTCTCTTTCTTTCTCATCCATTAAAATTGTCAACCTCTTCCCCTTTATTTCTTCTTCTTTGTAGCCAAAAATTCTCTCTGCAGAAGGATTCCAGCCAACTATGCTTAAATCTGTGTCAGTGGTTATTATGGCATCTGGAGATATCATAAGAATTTCATTTAGAGTCCTCCACAATTCTTGATATTTCTCCATTGATCTCTTTAATTCAAAAGTCCTCTCCTCAACAAGCCTTTCAAGGCCTGAACTGTATTCCTGAAGCTCTATGTTTTTCCTTTCAATTTCTTCACTGCTTTCCTTCATTCTCTGAGAAAGTTCGTTAAATGAATAAATAAGTTTACCTATTTCATCTTTTCTCTCACTTACTATCTTTCTTCCCCATTCTTTTCTTTCCGTTATGCTCCTTATTGTTTTTTCCATCTTCTCTATGGGCTGAATAATGTAATTAGAAAAAGCATAATGGTATAGAAGAATCAGAGCTAAGATTAGTATAAGGAATATTCCTGAAAGAAAAATCGATTTCTTTGTAACATTTGCGAATTTCTGATAGGATTTTTCTGCATCGAATTCCATCTTGTTTACAAGGTTTTTTAAAGTTTCTGCTGCAATTTCAAAGCTCCCATAACCCCTTGTGTTTGCATGGTAAAAGGCATCTCTTTTGAGATATTGGGAGGACAATTCAATTTCCTTCAATCTATCGTTGTTGTATATTGCAAATTCGTCTTTGAATTTCTCAAAAAGCTTTAAATGAGGAGTATTTTTTAGAGAATCATCAAGTTTTTTTAAGTTACTATCAAGTCTTTTACCAACTGATTTGGATTGGTTTTCAAATAGAACCATCTCTTCAAATATCTCAGTCCCTATGTGTTTTAAAGATAGAATCCTAAGATTGTAAAAATCTCTAACCACCCAGTAAAGAGTTGTGAGGGAGCTAACCTGCTCTCTGTAAAGTCTCATATGGAGATTGTTAAGATAGGAAAGGATTGCGGTAAAGGCAACTGAAAGGGAAAGAATAACTATAAAGAGGATTCCTGTTCCCAATAGAAATTTTTTAGAAAGTTTCATGTCCTTGAAGAATCTATTCATGGAAATACTTCTCTGTAAGCAGATTTCCAGATTTCCATTTCAATCACATTGTCAGGATTAATTCCCTTTTTAATATATCCCTTTTTTATCAAAAAAATAACCTCTTCCATGAAATATTTCCAGAAATCACCATCTTTTTTATTCACCCTGTAAATCTCAGCAGGTTGGAAGAATATTTTTACTTCTTTCATTGCCTTTTTCCACTTTTCCATTTCAAATTTCTCTCTTCTAAAATACATCTTCTTTCTTGAAATCTCAAGAAATTTTTCGAGATTCTCCTCTTTGTTAGACCAAATAGAAGCCTTAATCCATCCGATCAAAATTTTTTTAAGATTTTCTTTCTCTCTTTCAATTAAATCCTCCCTGCAGAATATGGCTTCAAAAACAGGGAATTTAGACGAATTGAATAATTCAATAGAATTCCTTGTTTCTTCTAATTTAAAGCTTGATGGAGGGTAAAGATAAACTCCGTCAACCTTTCCACTTAAAAAGGCTTCAGCGCCCATGGATGGAGAGTCAACATTTATAAAATCAAGGTTTTCAATAGGAATCTTTAAAGCCTTCAACCCCCTCCATACAAAAAAATCACCTGCAGGATAAGGAGAAATGGCAATTTTCTTTCCTTTTAAGTCCTTAACCTCAATATCCTTTCTTATAAAAAATTTATCTGCTCCAAAACTTCCATCGACGCAAATTAAAACCTTTATTTTCATCCCTGTTTCAAGTAATGGAAGAAAGTCAGCAGGCTCGCCAAAAGATATTTCAGTTAAACCGTTTCTAAAGGAGTTAATCTTTTCCCTTATATTTCCATAATTGATAATTTCCACCTTTACTCCTTCTTCTTCCCATAAACCGAGCTCTTCAGCGACATAAAGGGGATTCCAGGCAATCCATGGAACTATACCTATTTTAAAGGTTTTTTCTTCAGAGGTATACAGAAAAAAAGGAGAAACTATTATAAAAAAGAAAATAAGAAAAAGAAATTTCTCTTTCATTTTTTTCTATTATATCATATGCTCTCTCAACAAAAAAGTTTCATTTGACTTTCCCCCCCCATTATATTTATAAAAAATTCTTTATGAGAATTTTAAAAATTTTGATTTTTCTCCCTCTAATTCTCCTGACGATTTCCTTTATGCCCTCCCTTTTCAAGCAATTTGTTTATAAATACGAAGTCTTGGTTATAGCTGGAGGAAATTCCGAGCTGGAGAAAAGCTTTGAATCCATTGTTGAGGGTATGCTCCTTTCCTGGAATATACCTTTCAGGAAAATAGAAGTTAAGCCCAGAAGCTCGGAAGCAGAGGAAAGATTATTGAAAAAAGAGCTCTTTCTGAAGGATAAAGAAGTCCTTTTTACAAGTGTGATAATAACAAAAAAATTTGATGAATTCTCCGATGAGGAAATAAAGATTCTAAAGAAGGTTTCAAAGAGATATGGTGTAAGCCTCATATCCTTTTTTTCCCTCTGTGACAGAAGAAGTAAGGATATTTTTGGGATTGGAAACCTATCATCTGAAAAGACTAAATCAGTGGCTTTTTATGTTAAGAACAAAGAGAAATACCTATTGGGAAACCTTGAGAATGAAGAGGTATTTAGAGGGGGCGAATTTTTAAAGATAAAAACCAAAAATGCAAAAGTAATCCTTAAAAGCAAGGAATTTCCAATTTTTTTCTATAACAAATTTGGGAAAGGAATAAACTATTATTTTAATTTTAGCCCTGAGACATGGAATGTTTTTGATGGTAAACATGTCCTTTTTAGAAGGGCAATATTTCAGAACAGTGGAAATGGATTTATCTATTTTGATCTTGAAGGCTTGGTTGTTCTCAGATGTGATGACCCTTTAAGGAACATTTCCTGGGAGGATGACCAAAGTTATCAAAGATTTTATTATAAAAGGATGGGAATTAAGGATTGGAAACTCCTTGTTGATGTATTGAAGAAGCACAATGCAGGTATGAGTCTTGCAGTGGTTACAGGATTTAAGGATGATGGGGAAAAGGAAAGGGGGGATCTTTATGTAAAGGGGGAAAGGGTAAAAGATAGAGTTTGTGGAAGAATCTTTGATTCAAAGGATGTTAAATATGTTTTTAAAATAAAAGAAAAGGAAATCCTTGATTATGAGGAAGAATTCAAAGGTTTAAAACAAGCATTAAAAATCTATGAAAATCTCGATATTCAACCCCATGGTTTTATTCATTTAAATCCAGAGGAATCCTGGTGTAATGCCTATAATAAGCACAATGATTCGGGATGGGGTGTTGAATTCTTCCATTTTTTTGAAAATAGGGATATTCCTGAAGAATATCAAAAAATATCTGTAGAAGAAAGTTACAAGAGAATAAAAAGCTGGTTTGGGACTGAGCCATCTGTTTTTGTTCCTCCAGGGCTATTGGTATCCTCAAACACCGAGAAGCTCTTGAAAGAATTTGGATACAGATATTATTTTGATAAATTTCAGTTGAAAAAATTTTTAAATGGAGAGTATAAAACTCTTAATTTTGTTTATGTTGTGCCTGTAAAGGAGCTGGATTGGTGGGTAAAACCAAGTTATAAAAGAGCTTTTATCAGCCTTCCAGTTATTTTAGGGCTTCATGATGCTGATTTTATATATTTTGGTATTGATTGGTTTGATAAGTTTCTTTCAGCGTGGAAAAGGGAGGGTGTTAAAAGATTTGTTTCCCTTGGGGAATTTGTTGGTATGATTTCTTCTAAGATTTACGCCGAGTATGACGGTAGAAAAGTTAAATTATTTGTGGACATATCAGAGCCAATAGGTCCTAAAAATCTTGAGAGTTCAAAGTTCTTTGTCAAGAAAAATATGCTTTTAACCCTCAAAGTTCCAGAAAAGTGGATGAGAAAAATTGGCAAAGATACAATGGAAATAGTCATTCCTCCTTTTAGAGAAAACAAGATTTTTATTAAAGAGATAAATTTTCAAAAGACTAATTAATCTCTTCCAGTTATGTTAAAATACTATTATGAGTAAAAAAAGAATTCTTGTTGTTGATGATGAGCAAAATATAAGGGAGGCTCTAAGGCTAATTCTTGAGTATGAGGATTATGAAGTCTTAGAGGCTGGAGATCCTCAAAATGCTTTAAATCTTCTTTCTGAGGAGCCACAGGTTGTCCTCTTAGATATTAAGTTGCCCCAAATGGATGGTTTGCAGGTTTTGAAAGAGATTAAAAGGAGGAAACCATGGATTGAGGTTATAATGATCTCAGGGCATGGGACAATATCAACTGCTATTGAGGCAACAAAGCTTGGAGCCTTTGATTTTTTGGAGAAACCTATTGAAAGGGATAGGGTTCTCTTGTGTATAAGGAATGCCCTTGAAAAGAACATCTTGAAGCAGGAGAACATTCTTTTAAAAAAGAGAGCTGAAAAGAAGTATGAGTTGATAGGAAACTCTCCACCAATGAGAAAATTAAGGGAAGAAATAGAAAGAGTTGCTCCTACTGATGCCACTGTTCTTATAATGGGAGAAAGTGGAACGGGGAAGGAGCTTATAGCAAGGATGATACATAGGTTGAGTCATCGTTCCAGCGAACCCTTTGTCCAGGTTAATTGTGCAGCAATTCCTGAAGAGCTTATAGAATCAGAGCTTTTTGGCCATGAGAAGGGGGCTTTCACAGGTGCAACAGAAAGGAAGATAGGGAAATTTGAACTTGCCCATAAAGGAACTATTTTTCTTGATGAAGTTGGAGATATGAGTCTCAAGACTCAGGCAAAGGTTTTAAGAGTTCTTGAGGAGGGAGAGGTTCAGAGAGTTGGTTCGACAAAAATAATAAAAGTTGATGTAAGAATTATTGCTGCAACTAACAAAGATCTTACAAAAGAGATAAAGGAAGGAAGATTTAGAGAGGATCTTTATTTCAGGTTAAGTGTTGTTCCAATATATTCTCCTCCTTTGAGAGAGAAGAAAGAGGATATACCCCTTTTAATAGATTATTTTATGGAGACCTTTTCTGAGGAGAACAACTACAAAAAGAAAAAATTTACAGATGATGCCATGTCAGCCCTTATAAAATATCCCTGGAAAGGGAATGTTAGAGAATTGAGGAATCTAATTGAAAGATTGATGGTAATGGTAGAAAAAGATGTTATAGATTATGAAGATTTACCTGAGTATATAAGGTCAGATACTTTTTCTATTCTTCCCGATATAAGAAAGATTAAAACTCTCAGAGAGTTTAAAGAGGAAGCAGAGAAACTTTTTATACTTGCAAAGCTAAGGGAGAATAAATGGAATATTTCCAAGACTGCTGAAGAAATAGATACTCCCCGTTCAAACCTCTATAAAAAATTGGAAAGTTATGGTATAAAATATAAAGGTGGGGCAGGCGATGGGAGCGCTGGTTCTGATGAAGAACCAGAGGAAAGTCCGAACTCCACAGGGCAGGATGCTGGATAACATCCAGGCGCTTGAGGCGAAAGCTTCAAGCGACGGAAAGTGCCACAGAAAACATACCGCCCCGCACTTGAATTACAAGTGCGAGGTAAGGGTGAAAAGGCGAGGTAAGAGCTCACCGCTCCACCAGCGATGGTGGAGGCATGGCAAACCCCATCCGGAGCAAGACCAAATAGGCTTTGCCCTTTGAAGGGTTGCCCGCCCGATACTCCTTAAATGGAGGGGCAAAGCGGGTAGGTCGCTGGAGTTCTGCAGTAATGCAGAACCAAGATTAATGCTCCCCATGAACAGAATTCGGCTTATGTCCTGCCCCACTTTTCATTTTTGGTTAAATCAAAGATATTTCTGTAATTTGCCTGATAAATTATCATTTTGTAAGAGAGGAAGTTTTCAATGTAAATCCCCTTTCCTCATCTCTTTCATATATTTCCTCGAGAAGTTTTTCTACTCCTGTAAGCAATTTCCCAAACCCATATTTTTCCCTTATCCTGTCGATTGCCTTAAGAAGTTTTTCCTTTCTTCTCCTCTCGTCCCCTTCAAATATTGGAATTGTCCTTCCGTAGGAGAATCCAGAGGCTCTTACACCAACCAGCCTTATAGCAAGTTTATGGGATGAGAAATTTTTGAGAAATAATTTTTTTGAAATCTGATATATCTCAAAATTATCGTTGGTGGGAATAAGAAGGGTTTCCCTTTTTGTGTGGGTTGAAAAATCAGAAAACCTAAC
>Ga0123519_10009398_pt1 | contig 14738 bp, 14 predicted proteins | sample YelNatPaOPRAMG02_FD_87396 | JGI IMG/M metagenome (GOLD analysis project Ga0123519, IMG submission 87396) | Hot spring microbial communities from Yellowstone National Park - Yellowstone National Park OP-RAMG-02 (version 2) | ecosystem: Environmental > Aquatic > Thermal springs > Hot (42-90C) ...
ATGGGCCAATCGGCGCGCTGAGCCGATACCAAAGCCGCAGATTGGGTAAGCTTTTTTAGCAAGGCACTTAACCCACCTCAGCGAATTCTAGCTTCGGCTATGCGGTGTAGTAATACGTCCTAAGCTGAAAGGATTCAGGCACCCCCGAAACAAGAATAGGGGTTTTGGTGGGTTGCGCCGCCGATGGACCCATGGCTTTCCCTCAGGCATACATCCCGATGCCAACAAGAATGTCGCGCTTGAGCAAGCGGAGATTGAATATTTCGTGGCGTCTGACAGGACACAAGAACTTGAGAACTTGAAAAGGTACCGCTTCGTGAAATTATGTGTGGCTTACAGTTCTACGGCCCTTCAAATATCTGGGTTATATAGAGATATTCACCGCTTAGACTTACTCCTATTCCAGTACGAGTGAAACTGGGGAATAGGATATTTGTTCTGTGTCCAGGACTCTCCATCCAACATTGGACTGTCCACTCAGTAACTTCCTCTAGAGAAAGGTAAGGCCCTGGAATCAATCTCCTCTGTGGGGTTTTTGCTATGTTTTCCCCTCTTGTACTCCCAGGCCGCATACCCCAGCCAAAATCTCTTTCACCGGAAGCTCTTTCGTGCCCAAAGAAATGGTTGCTTACCATACTCTCGCTATGCTCTTCTGCCAGGCTAGTAAGTGCAGGGTCTATTGATAAAGGATTGACACCCTGTTTAACTCTCTCCTCATTGATCAAAGTGTATATTTGTGAAGCTACTTCTTCTAAAGTGCATTGAGTACTAGGTTTCTCTTCTGTAGGTGTTGGCTTCACTGGTGCGGGGGTAGGAGATTGAGAAGATGTTGTAATCGTTCCCCAGCCTTGCTCAATAAAGGTGAGCATTCTGTCCTTGGCGGAGGAGATGGGCTCTATACCGGCAAAGGCGCAGACCAAAGTGATTGCCACTAGTGACCGGAAAACTAGGTTGAAGCTGGGTTTCCTTCACCTAAATCTTGAACTACGAAGCGCTGACATAATCCAGATTAAGAGCCCAGTTTCTGCGAGGAGTAGGAAGGTGCCAATGGCTGGGGTTATCTGATGCGTAAATAACCTATAGCCAGTCCAAGCTATTATGCCTATCCCAGCAATAACCAAGAGACATAACAACAGCTTGGTGATGCTCGTAAGAAACTTCATAGTACCTGGACCGACTCGCATTCCACGAGGCCGCGGCTTTGTAGTCGCTCCATAAGAGTGTTCAGCTCGTGGTCCTGTTTGCTCTGTTTCCCTTGGTCCTGCTTTTTGGCGGGCGCGTTGACTTTCCAGGTCTTGGTGTGTATAGATACGCCTGCAATTTCTACATCTCCACAGCAACAATTCGGCATCGTAATAAAGATTCCTGCCGCAGTTTGGGCAAATCTCTTGGCTTAAAGTCGGCTCAACAGCCGGCCTCTTTGGCTTGATGGCAAACTTCTTACCACACCCTGTATTCGGACACTCCCAAAAATCTCTGTCGATATCATACCTGAGTATTGGCGCCTCTCGACAACGGGGGCAGCTTAGAGTATTTCTGTTACACTGCCAGCATGTTACCTTCTGTGGATTCGGATTCAGTGCGCCGCATTCTCGACACTTGGCCATTATTCCTCTCTGGTGAACCTGCTGAATCATGTCGGCCATCCTCCACCACCACTTTTCATCCCCTAAGAAGTGCCCCCGTTCTTCGTTACCCAGCCTATCGAAAAAAACACAACTAGATTGCAGCCTACCGGAGGGGCACAGGAATGGTTGCGTGTAGAATCTCCTACACCACGAGCACTGAGTGGTTTGGAATATCCTTAGTACGTTTCGCAGTCGCTCGGGAATGGCCGCCTTTTCAACTTGCTCAATAATTTCGGACACTCGAGAGGGCTCAAACTTACAGCCGCAGCGGCGGCATCTCCAGTGTGTTTCTGTTGTCTGTATTACTTCATAAGTCCAGCAAACCGGACACTCGGCGGGACTATTGTCATAACTGGAGCGGCGTACAGGGTCAGAGAGTATTTCATACGCTTCATTAATCTTCTTGAACTTCTCATGTGCTTTTGCATCGGGGTTCACGTCAGGATGATACATCTTGGCAAGTTTGAGATACGCTCGCCTGATTTCGTCTTGCGTAGCATCCTTGCTTACTTCAAGGATTTCATAATACCTGTATCGTCTTGCAAAAGGACGATTTCCCGATTGAGGCATTTCTAGTCACTAAAGCTGATGTTGTCGTGACCACAAACAGGGCAACAAATTTTGAGATACGCTCGCCTGATTTCGTCTTGTGTAGCATTCTTGCTTACTTTAATGGGGAATAGGTATCCACAATCTGAACATCTAATAAACTTCAGCTGGTGCTCATCATTCCACATTATGCTTATGGAGCTGACAACACAGTCCCCAGGAACCCCCTCAAGCCGTCCTGGATAGGGTGCGCCCACTCTAATATCCTCTAGCTCGCCAGTCTGAGGCTCGATGTATATCAAGCCGTAATCAGTTTCAAAAGCGACGACAGCATGGCTTGTTCTGGCTCCCTCAAAATGGACTATGGCATAACCACACCGCATCCCTTGCACAGTAGCAGCGTCGAATATTAGCTTAGCAAAATCGGTACATACGCGGCTGGGGAATTTGTAGTCCAGTCTCCAAGACCTGACATCAGCAAGAAACATCTTGACAGTAAGCAACAGAGGATTGCTTAACTCCATTTGGATTCACCCCCTCGATTATCTTTACAGAGGGCTGTTAGATGCTCTTGTATATAGGTTGTGCTCCACTCTTGCTTTTGTAGGATAAGTTACTGCACCAGACTCCTCTAACTCCCTAGAAGCCCGCTTGATTTCATCTTTGCCCCAACGTCTATTCGGCCGTATTTATCGTGTAGTCAAAATCTGCCTGTATAATACACTTTTGGTGCCGTTCCGTAAAGTACCTATATGGGAGGTCACCTTTGGCTTGCGACCTGACTCACATTTTACACAATAGCGTATTGTTAAGGTACAGTAACATTCGTCCATTCTGGTACATCCACTGGATGCGGTAGCTTTGCTTGGTGCCACCATACAACTGTAATTGACCCCCAACATTCAAAAGGCTTATAATGAGGCTGCTTGAAGCACATCGATGCATGAAAGCTGCGGGATCTTTGGCATCTACGCCCCGGGAATAGATGTCGCCAGAATTACCTTCTTCGGCCTCTATGCTTTGCAACACCGGGGGCAGGAGAGCGCTGGCATCGCCACCGCTGACGGTAAAGGCATCCACATCCATACCTCAATGGGGCTAGTCTCACAGGTGTTCACCGAGGAGGAACTCGCCCATCTGCCTGGCTATATTGCTATCGGTCACACTCGCTATTCCACCACCGGTTCCAGCCGCCCTGCCAACGCCCAGCCGATAATAGTCGAGTCGGGCTCCACTGTGCTCGCCCTGGCACATAATGGCAATATCGTCAACGCCAAGTTCCTCCGCGAGGAGCTGGAGCAGCAGGGCTACACTTTCCACACCACCACCGACTCAGAGGTCATCGGCTACCTCATCCTCTCCGCCACACAGAAAGCGCCGATTGAGAAGATAAAGTACGCCATGCACCGGCTTCAGGGTGCTTATTCACTGGTAATGATGACCAAGGACAAGCTCATCGCTGTGCGCGACCCCATGGGCGTCCGTCCCTTATGCCTGGGCATGATAGATGGCGGCTGGGTGGTCGCTTCGGAGAGCTGTGCCCTCGACCACATTGGCGCCCAGTTCCTCAGGGAGGTCGAGCCCGGCGAAATAGTGGTGATAGATAAACACGGAATCAAGAGCTTTAAGGAACAATGGGAAAATGTCAGGCGGGCACTGTGTATCTTCGAATACATTTACTTTGCCCGCCCCGATAGCGTCATCGAGGGCAGGCTGCTCTACCCGGCACGGCAGGCCATGGGCGCCGTTCTGGCCCGGGAGCACCCTGTCGAAGCTGACCTGGTGATGGGCGTGCCCGATTCCGCCACCGCTGCAGGCATCGGCTACGCACTCGCCTCCGGCATCCCCTACGCCGAGGGGTTAATCAAGAACCGGTATGTGGGGCGCACCTTCATCGAGCCCGACCAGCGACTCCGGGATCTGGGAGTGAAACTGAAGTTCAACCCGCTGTCAGAGACAATAGCCGGCAAAAGGCTGGTGGTGGTGGACGATTCCATCGTCCGTGGCACCACCACCCCTAGGGTGGTCGGCCTGCTCAGACGGGCTGGCGCTAAGGAGGTGCACCTGCGCATCTGCTCGCCGCCTATCCGCTACCCCTGTTTCTTTGGCGTGGATATGGCCACCAGGTGGGAGCTCATCGCCGCCCACAAGACCATACCCGAGATAAGGGACGCCATCGGCGCTGACTCTCTGGGCTACATCAGCATTGACGGACTGATAGAGGCTGTGGGACTGCCAAGGAACATCTTCTGCCTCGCCTGCTTCACCGGCGATTACCCCATCCCCGTCCAGCTCGAGATGGACAAGCTTGCCCTTGAAGTTATGCCTTCGGGGAGACTTAGTGAAGTCGGAACGGAGTGACGCCTACCGCGCCGCCGGCGTGGACATCCCCTCTGCAGACAGGGCAAAGAGGCTGATAAAGCACCTTGCCCGCGCCACCTTCACACCCCGGGTGCTCAGCGAAATCGGCCTGTTCGGCAGCCTCTACCAGCTTGAGGGCTATCGGCAGCCGGTACTGGTCGCCAGCGCCGATGGCGTGGGCACGAAACTGAAGGTCGCCACCCTCCTGGACAGGCACGATACCGTGGGCATTGATCTGGTAAACCACTGCGTCAACGATATCCTCACCTGCGGCGCCACGCCGCTCTTCTTTCTGGACTATATCGCCATGGGCAGGCTGGTGCCGGGGAAGGTGGCCAGCATCGTGAGCGGTCTGGCACAGGCGTGCAGGGCTGTGGGCTGTGCCCTCATCGGCGGCGAGACCGCCGAGATGCCCGGTATGTATCAAGGTGATGACTACGACCTCGTTGGCTTCATCGTCGGCGCCGTGGAAAAGTCAGATATCATAGATGGCAGAGCAATCGTTGCCGGGGACATCGTCCTCGGCCTCCCCTCCAGCGGGCTACACACCAACGGTTACTCGCTTGTGCGCAAGGTCTTCAATATCGCCGATGACCCGGCACCCCTTCGCAGGTATTACCCCGAGCTGGCGCGGACGCTGGGTGAGGAACTTTTAGAACCACACCGCTGCTACTATCACGAGCTGAAGCCGGTGTTACACCTGGTCAAAGGGCTTGCCCACATCACCGGCGGCGGCTTTGAGGGCAATATACCCAGAGTGCTGCCTCCGGGCCTGGCAGTGGAAATAGATAGGAATGCCTGGGAGGTGCCACCGATTTTCAGGCTGGTACAGAGGTTAGGAAAGGTCTCCGATGCCGAAATGTATCGTGTCTTCAACATGGGCATCGGCATGGTGGTCATCTGCTCTCCCGAGCAGGCTACGGAGCTGCTCAAGTGCTTGCCTCAGGCTAAGAAAATTGGTAAAGTTATCCCCGCGAAGGGGCGCAAACGTCTGAGTTTTTCCTAAGGAGGTGTCTCCTATCATGCGTGCCATACTCAGTGTCTCCGACAAGACCGGCCTGGTGAACTTCGCCAAGCAACTTGCCGAACTGAATGTGGAGATTTACAGCACCGGCGGCACCAAGAAAGCCCTCGATGACCAAGGGCTGAAAGTCCATAGCATTTCCGAGCTGACCGGTTTCCCCGAAATACTGGATGGCAGGGTGAAGACCCTCCACCCCATTGTCCACGGCGGCATCCTCGCCCGGCGCGACCTGCCCCGCCACATGGGCGAACTCGCCCAGCTTAACATCAAGCCCATAGATATGGTGGTGGTCAACCTCTACCCCTTCGTGCAGACGGTGACCAAGCCCCATGTCCCCCTGGAAGAAGCGCTGGAGAACATAGATGTCGGCGGTCCCACTATGATCCGCGCCGCGGCCAAGAACTTCCCCTCGGTTATCGTGGTGGTCGACCCGCATGACTATGGCATGGTGATAGAAAGGCTGAAACAGGGTGACCTTTCGCTGGACGAAAGAAAAAGGCTTGCCCAGAAAGCCTTTCAGCATGTCGCCCTCTATGATACCGCCATCGCGGAATACTTGAGGGCCGATGCCGAACTATTCCCGCAGGAGTTCACCATCGGCATGAGGAAGCTTTACGACCTGCGCTACGGCGAAAACCCGCACCAGAAGGCCGCCTTCTACGCCCTCCAGAGCGTGAAAATGAGGGCACCGGGAATGACCGCAGCCAGGCTGCTCAGCGGGCCAGAGCTCTCTTTCAACAACATCCTCGATTTAGAGGCTGCCTGGAACGCCGCCTGCGACTTCGAGGGCCCTACAGTGGCCATCGTAAAGCATAATAACCCCTGCGGGCTGTGCACTAACCCGGATATCGTGGAAGCTTATAAGAGGGCGCTGGCCGGTGACCCGGTCTCCGCCTTCGGCGGCATCGTCGCCTGCAACCGTCCCATTGACGATAGGCTCGCCGCCGAGATAGACAAGACCCACTACGACTGCATCATCGCCCCGGAATACAGTCCCGGGGCGCTAGGGCTGTTCAAGAAGAAAAAGAACCTCCGCCTGGTGGCGCTACCACTCCAGCCGGCAAACAACAATAAGGTGCGCCGGCTCGATTTCCGTCCCGTCAGCGGCGGCTTCCTTGTCCAGGAGGCTGACTATTACACCGAAGAGGAGTTTAAGCCGCGCACCGTCTCAAAACGGCCGCCCACCGAGGCCGAGATGCGCGATATGCTGTTCGCCTGGAAGGCAGTAAAGCACATTAAGTCCAACGCCATAGTCCTGGCCAAGGACAATACCCTCATGGGCATGGGTGCCGGACAGCCGAACCGCGTGACCAGCGTGGAGCTATCGCTGAAGCGTGCTGGCGAACAGGCTAAAGGCAGCGTGCTCGCCTCCGATGCCATGATACCCTTCCCCGATACAGTGGAGGTGGCGGCGCAGGGCGGAGTCACCGCCATAATCCAGACCGGCGGCTCGGTGAGGGATAACGAGGTAATCGCCACCGCCGACAAATACAATATGGCGATGGTGTTCACCGGCATAAGACATTTCAGGCACTAAGGAGGACAATGACCGGAAAGACAGCCAATAGAAAGGCCAGCCCTGATTCAGCCAGCAGCTGCCAGGGACTGCTCCCGCCGGAGGTATTTATCGTCAACAGGGAGAGCGTGCTCGCCACCCGTAGGAAGCTTGATGACCCCGATAAGCTGGCTGAGGCTATCAGGGACGTGAGGAAGATGCTGGAGATAAAGGACACATTGCTCTGGCGTACGGAAATGTCGCCCTGCTGTGGTTCGCTCACCAGCCTCTCCTCCTGCCTTGCCTGTGAGGTGGACCTGCTGCAAAGGACGCTGCGGGCACTGGAGGACGGCGATAAGGAGCAGGCTGCCAGACTTCTCGATGAGTACGCCCACCTGCTAGAGGTCAACCGTGAACCGCCAGAACCCGAGTATCGCTGAACTCGATAGCCTCGTAGAGGCGCTGCCCGAAGGGACGAAGGCGCTGTTTCAGCGCATTTTCGCCGTCACCTTCGCCTCGGGTGTGTGCTACCCGCCGGAGACAATGCTACCCTGGATAGAAAGGCAGTTCGGCTCCTGGGAGGCGGTCTGCAATCAGCGCGTCATCAAGATAACTAACCTCATCACCTTCGATGGCGCCATCTTCAACCCTCTCCGCGCCCTCCGCCCCCGACAGTACGAGGACAGGCTCAAAGTCGAGGCAGCCGTCCTCGACCGGGCAAAGGACGACCCGCTAGCGAGCCCGCTCACCGATACCCCGGAGGACCCCTTCGGCAGGATAGAGGGGAAGTACTGCATCACTGCCAGCAATGTTGCCAAATACGACGAGTTCCACGGCCTGATAATCTTCAAGGACTATAACCCGTTGGCCTTTACCAGGGAGAAGGTGGTGGACTACCTCGATACCGCCTGGCGCTGGGCACAGAAGGCACATGAGTATGACCCCTCAGCCAGATATTTCTTCTTTGTCTGGAACTCGCTGAAGAAAGCTGGCGCCAGCCTCGCCCACGGGCACGCCCAGGTGGTGCTGGGCAGGGGCAGCCATTATGCCAAGGTGGAGGCGCTGCGCCGCGCCGCTCTGAATTACCGCCAGCGCTACGGCTCAAACTATTTCGACGACCTCTTCCAGGTACATCGCGACCTCGGGCTCGGCACCGAGAGGGACGGAGTGAGGACTTTTGTTTACCTTACGCCGATAAAGGAGAAGGAGACCATAATCCTTGCCCCCAGCTTCACCGACAAGTCCTTCCGCGAGCAGGTCTATGAAGTACTTGCCTGCTTCCGCGACTGCATGCACGTCACCGCCTTCAATGTGGGCATCGCCACTCCACCCTTGAGCCCCACTCCCGAAAGCTGGGAGGGCTTCCCCGTCATCGCCAGAATCGTTGACCGCGGCTACCCCTGGGACGGTTCTTCGGACTTCGGCACCATGGAGCTATTCGCTGCCAGTATCATCTCCAGCGACCCCTTCCAGGTAGCCCGCGAGCTTAAAGCGACTCCGGTCACCGTTCGTTAAGTATCAATACAGGAGGGGAAACATGGTCAGAGCAGTCATAGTGATTGATATGCTGAGGGGCTTTATGGAGGAAGGTTATCCGCTTTACTGTGGTGCCAGGGCCCGCCGTATCATTCCCAACATGCAGAGACTGCTCGAGGACGAACTGGCTAAAGGCTCCAAAATCTTCTTTGTCTGCGATAGCCATGATAAGGACGACCCTGAATTTGCCATGTTCCCGCCCCACTGTGTCGAGGGCACGCCCGAGGCCGAAATCATCCCCGAACTCTCGAAGTACCCCGGCAAGAGGATACCCAAAAAGACCTACAGCCCGTTCTACGGCACGACGCTGGAGAAGGAACTGGCAGCGCTGAAGCCCGAGGCGGTGGTGGTCTGCGGCGTCTGCACCCACATCTGCGTATTGCACGGCGTCTCCGAAGCCAGGCTCCGCGGCTACACCGTTGAGGTGCCTGTGGACTGCGTCGGCGACTTCGATGAGAAGGCGCACAACTTCGCCCTGGACTATATCCAGCGCGTGCTCGGCGCAAAGCTCACCAGGGCTGTACCCCAAATGATTCCTCGACCGAAATTTGAAATCCCGGACTATATCATCGCCGGCGAGACCTCGGATATATACTTCGTGCGCACCGTGGAGATACTGAAAAAGGAGGGCTTGAACCCGGTGGCCACCATGGAGGTCTTCCCCAGCCGCGCCGGCATCCTCTGCGGCATGGAGGAGGTGAAGGCGCTGCTGGAAAAGGTGCTGCCGGAGGACAACCGTGAGGTCTGGGCGCTTGCCGATGGCGAGCCCTTCGAGCGTAAGGAGGTGGTGCTCCGCATCACTGCCCCGTATCAGAGCTACGGCATTTATGAGACCGTGTATCTGGGCATCCTTTCCCACTGCAGCGGCTGGGCAACGGCAGCCAGGGAATGCGTCGAGGCCGCTCAGGGGATACCGGTCATCAGCTTCGGCGCCAGGCATGTGCACCCCCTGGTGGCGGGCATCATGGACTACTCCGCCATCGTCGGTGGTTGTGCCGGATGTTCGAGTATCCTCGGCGCCAGGCTTGCCGGCATCCAGCCCTCAGGCACCATGCCCCACGCCCTGATTATCATCATGGGCGATACCGCCAGGGCTACCCTGGCTTTCGATAGGCATATGCCGCCCGATGTCCCCCGCATCGCCCTGGTGGACACCTTCAGAGACGAGCCAGAAGAGGCGGTCATCGTCGCCCAGGCCATGGAGGGCAGACTCCAGGGCGTGCGTCTCGATACGCCCGGCGAGCGCGGCGGCGTCACCGCCGATTTGGTGAAGGAGACCAGGGCCCGGCTTGACCTCGCCGGCTTCAAAAATGTCAAGATTTTCGTCAGCGGCGGACTCAGCCCGGAGCGCATCCGCTATTTCATCGAGTCAGGGGCGCCGGTGGACTACTTCGGCGTGGGCAGTTACATCAGCGACGCTAGACCTATAGACTTCACCGCCGACCTGCACGATGTTGAGGGCAAACCCATCGCCAAGCGGGGCAGGATACCCGGCATCACCCCCAACCCCAGGCTCAAGCGCATACTTTGAGCCATGCCCGCAGGAATTGTCAGCGGACTAGTAGCGACGCTCATCGGCTATTTCCTCGGCTCCATCCCCTTTGCCTACATTGTCACCAGGCTGGCTAAAGGGGCTGACATCCGCAAAATAGACACCGGCAACGTAGGCGCTGGTGCCGTCTTCCGCCAGGTAGGCATCCGGGCTGGTATCATCACCGCCATCGGAGATATCGCCAAAGGCTCGGCTGCCGTGCTCATCGCCAGGGCCCTTTCCCTCCCGCTCCCCTGGGTGCTGGCCACAGGCGCCGCCGCCTGGATAGGACACATGTATCCCCTTTATCTGAAGTTCAAAGGCGGGCAGGGCGTCGCCACCATCATCGGCGTCTTCCTGGTGCTTACCCCCAAGGCTATCGGGTGCAACTTGCTTTTGCTCGGCATCGCCCTGCTCCTGGTCCGTCACCTCGCCATGTCCATCTTCCTGTCCTCACCCTTCCTTCCCCTGCTCATCTGGCTTTTCTACAGCTCCCTGTGGCTCACGTTCCATGCGCTGGCAATAGTCCTTTACCTCATGCTCCGCAACCGTCATGGTCTCCCTGCCCTCAAGACCATTCGCCTGCACAAACCAGACTTGAGCAGTCTCTGGCGCCGCAAACGGTAGCCACATCACCCTCCTCCCGAGCCCGTTCGCATAAGACGGGTGACACGTACTCGATGGGGCGGAGCAGGAAGGCGTAGCTCGCCTTCTTTACCATTGCAGGGAAAGTCACCATCACCTTAATCCTCTCCCTCAAGGGAGAGGATAAAAGAGGACTCCCCGCATGGGGGACGAAGAAGAGACTGTCCGATAACGTTAGAGGCAGCTGTCCTGCTCTTCCTCGGGAGTAATCACCCTCACCTTTATCCTCTCCCTTCAAGGGAGAGGAAACTCGACTTCTCTCCCCCGCGGGAGAGAGTTAGAGTGAGGGGGCCGGACGACTACATTCCCCTAGCCTTATCCCCTCCTGCCTGCTATAATACGCGGACAAGGGGGCTTACCATGAGCACAGGCGAAAAGAAGAGGGTGATCAACCGCGTCAAAGCCATGTACCCACTGCGGGCGAAAGTGGACGAGTCCTATCTGCGTAGCCAGGAGGCGATAAAGGCGGGCAAGCCCACAGTTTGGGCAATGCTCAATTTCTGCTACGGCGACCCCATCCTCAAAGCCATGGACATCGAGGTGGTCTATCCTGAGAACTACGGCGCTGCCCTCGCTGCCGCCGGGGTCGCTAGAGGATACCTCGACAGGGCCGATGCCGAGGGTTTCCCCACCCACCTGTGCGGTTATAGCCGGGCTAACTTCGGCTACGCAGCCAGACTGATGGAGCTCGGGGGAGAGCCCCCACCGGAAGCCCCCATGGGTGGTATGCCTAAGCCACTGTTCTTACTGTCATCGGTAGCTGTCTGCGATGCCAGGTACAAGTGGTTCCAGGCACTGGGGCGCTACCTCGATGTCCCTGTGTGGACTCTGGAGGCACCGCTACCCGGCATCAGGGAGTTCCAGCTTGAGGGCTGTTACGAGGAGATGGTGAAGCTCAGCGTAAGCCATTTGCGCGATTTCGTCACCTTCGTCGAGAAGGCGGTGGGCAGGAAGATGGACTGGGACCGCCTGGACGAAATAGTGAACCTGATGATGGAGATAAACCGCGTGTCCCACGAGGTCAACGAGCTGCGCAAGGCAAAGCCCTGCCCCATGCACAGCCGCGATTTCTGGAGCGCCATGCCACCGGCGCTCTTCCTGCTCGGCGACCTCAAAGAGTCGCTACAACTCTACAAGAACCTGTACGACGAAGTCGCCGAAAGGGTGGAGAACGGTATCAGCGCCATACCTGAGGAGAAGTACCGTCTGGTGTTTGCCGAGCTGCCACCGTGGCACAGCCTCGACCTGTTCGACAGGCTGGCTGAGAGGGGCTGGAACTTCGTTATCGAAAGCTTCGGCTACCACCCGCCTCCACCTGTGGACTTAAGCCATGTTAAAGACCCGCTGGAGCGCATCGCGAGATACAGTCTGCAGCGCATGGTGGCCAACTACCGCGATGCCCTGCAGAAGAATGTGGTCGCCGGCGCCGATGTGTATATCTACCTGAAGTACGTTTCGGAGTGGAAGTGCGATGGTGCCTTCCTCCACCCGCTGGTGAGCTGCCGCAGCGCCTCCACTCACCTCCCCCACCTGGCGAATATACTCATGGAAAGACTCAAGGTGCCCTCGCTCATCGTCGAGGGTGATATCGTCGACCTGCGCCTGTTCAACCCGCAGGACGCGCTGCAGAGGACAGAGCCCTTCGAGGAAGCCATGGAGCACTACCGAAGGGTGCGCCGCGAACTGGGTTTCGACTGGTGAGGCACAGAGCCTGACAGCGACCGACAGGAGAAGAGGAGATGGCAGCTAAAGGGCTATCAAGGGCAAAGGAAGTCTGCTCCCAGCGTCCCGCCGTGGCAAAGGGGGCAACTGCCAGAGGGAAGAAGGTCATCGGCTACCCCTGCGTCTATGTGCCGCTGGAACTACTGGCGGCCCTGGATATCGTTCCCTACCGCCTCTACGGCGAGATGAGAGAGCCGGTTACCGAGGCGGACAGGGTGCTGCCGGCGTCTTTTTGCCCCATCATGCGCTCCTGCCTCGATTGTGCCCTCAAGGGCAGGCACGACTTCCTCGATGGCGTCATCACCATCCATTCCAGCGACCCACAGGAGAAGACCGCCCGCATCTGGCAGTCCTACACCACACTCCCCTATTTCCACTTCGTGGACATGCCCGGCACCACCCGCCCCGAGGCCGTGGACTACTTCGCCAGCCAGCTAAAAGGGCTGGTGACCACGCTGGAATCGCTGAGTGGCAAGAAACTCTCCGCAGATAACATAACTAAAGCCATTAATGCCTATAACCACCAGCGTTCGCTGGTGCAGTCACTGTTCGAGCTCACCAGACCCTCACCGCCCCTGCTCACCGGCACCGAAATCGTCCAGGTGATAAAGGCGGTGATGAGCCTGCCCGTTGACGAAGGCAACCAGTTGCTCACCGAGGTTATAGAGGAGGCAAAGGCAAGGAAACAGAAGTCAGAGGCGCAGCGCGCCAGATTGCTCCTCTGGGGCAGCACCACCGATGACGCCGAGGTGATGGCGGTGCTGGAAAGCAACGCCAATGTGGTCTTTCTCGAAGACTGCGGCGGCTACCGTCCCTACCGCGGGAAGGTCAGCACGGCCGGGGACGCGCTGACGGCGCTCGCCCGTCACTACCTCACCGAGATAACCTGCGCCCGCACCTTCATCCAGAACGTCGCCGCACCGACCAAGAAGGACTACCACAAAGACCTGCACGCCCGCTACGGCTACCTGAAGAGCGTCATCACCGACTGGAAGGTGGACGGCGTAGTCCTGCTGCTGGTGAGGTACTGCGACCCCTTCGCCTTTGAGGTGCCCGCGGTCAAGGACTACTTCGCCAGCCTCGGTGTGCCCGCCACCTACATCGAGTACGACTACACCGAAGGCTCGCTGGCTCCGATGAGGACGAGGGTGGAGGCCTTTCTGGAGACGATTGGCTGAAGGAGTTCACCTGGGGGACCTGTTTTTCGCCGGCATTGATATCGGCTCTACCATGACCAAGGCCGTCATCATCAATGCCGAGGGCAATATCGCCGCCGCCATCAAAGGTCCCACCGGCGCCGAGCACCGCCACCTTGCCAATGATGTGATGCTGAAGGCGCTGGATGGTGCTGGACTCAAGCTGGAGGACGTCGCCTGCATCATCGCCACTGGCTATGGCAGGTTCAATGTCCCCTTCGCCGATGAGCACATCACCGAGCTCTCCTGTCATGCTAAAGGGGTGTGCCATCTCTTCCCCGGCGCCAGGACGGTGGTGGATATCGGCGGGCAGGACGCCAAGTGCCTTAAGGTGAGGGAGGGGAGGCTCATTGACTTCGCCATGAACGATAAGTGTGCCGCTGGCACGGGCAGGTTCCTGGAACTCACCGCCCAGAGCCTGGGCATAAAGGTCGAGGACCTGGCAGCACTATCTGAGAAGGCCACCAGCCCCGTGGAGATAAGCAATATGTGCACCATCTTCGCCCAGCAGGAGGTGGTGATGCACCTCTCGCAGGGAAAGAGGATAGAGGACATCATCGCCGGGCTGCACCGCGCCCTTGCCGAAAGGGTGGCGGCGCTGGCGCGCCGCCTTGGGGTGGAACCTGAGGTTGTGCTCACCGGCGGCGTCGCCAAGAACGCCGGCATGGTGCTGGCGATGGGCCAGAGCCTGGACTGTGAGCTGCTGGTCCCCGAAGAACCGCTGCTCACCGGCGCCCTGGGCGCCGCCCTGCTCGCCAGGGAGCGCACCATAAGGCTGCTGGCGGAGGGCAAGCCGCTGGAAAGAAAGCCGCGCCGGCTGGAGAAGGCCACTTTTTACAGCTAGGTGAAATATGGTCTGCTATATGGGCATAGACATCGGCTCCGCCTACAGCAAGGGCGTGCTGCTCTGTGGTGGCGAGCTTGTGGCCTCGTGTGTCAGGCTCTCCGGCATTGACCACCACGCCACCGCCGCTGCCATCAGGGAACAACTGCTTGCCTCGCTTGATGTTAACGAGCCACAGACGGTGTTGGTGGTGGCTACCGGCGTGGG
>Ga0123519_10009399_pt1 | contig 14737 bp, 11 predicted proteins | sample YelNatPaOPRAMG02_FD_87396 | JGI IMG/M metagenome (GOLD analysis project Ga0123519, IMG submission 87396) | Hot spring microbial communities from Yellowstone National Park - Yellowstone National Park OP-RAMG-02 (version 2) | ecosystem: Environmental > Aquatic > Thermal springs > Hot (42-90C) ...
CAGACTTGCAAAAAGCAAAGGTGCTCTGGTTATCGGTATCTGCAATGTTGTAGGGTCAAGTATACCAAGGGAAACGGATGCAGGAGTTTATACACATGCCGGACCTGAAATAGGGGTGGCATCAACAAAGGCTTTTACCACACAGGTTACGGTGCTATCCATGATGGCATTTGAACTGGGATTCAGGAGAGGCATTATTAACAGTGAAGAATACCGTCAGCTAATTGAAGGACTGAAAGCTCTTCCATCGCTTGCAGAAAAAGTCCTGAAATTGAACGAACAGGTTATTGAACTGGCACAGGTTATAAAAGATTCAAGAAATGCACTTTATCTGGGAAGGGGATATCTTTTCCCTGTCGCTCTTGAAGGTGCCCTGAAACTTAAGGAAATTTCCTACATACATGCTGAAGGATATCCGGCGGCTGAAATGAAACATGGGCCGATAGCTTTAATTGATGAAAATATGCCCGTTGTGATTCTTGCAACCAGAGACCATACATACGAAAAAGTAATAAGCAATATTCAGGAAATAAAAGCCCGGAAAGGGAAAATCATTGCAGTTATTCCGGAAGGAGATGAGTTAATTAGCAAAATAGCAGATTATATTATTGAAGTTCCTGAAACATTGCCGGTTTTCTCCGGGATTTTGACTGTTATTCCACTTCAGCTTCTTTCGTACCATGTTGCAGTTTTAAGAGGATGTGATGTGGATCAACCCAGAAACCTGGCAAAATCAGTAACTGTCGAATAGAATTTTGGCTAAACAACAATTTATCAATATAATATCAGTATAATCAGAACTCTTTTTGTCGAATTAAATACATAAAATATGGTTTACAGAAAACTGACTAATTTCGAAATAAACCTGCTGGAATCTAAAGGGTGTATAGCTGAAAACTGGGATAATGTCGAGGTCAGGGAAGGATTTGATCCTCTGAGATGTAAAAATGTAAGATTCTCGGGAAAAGTTAAAATAGGAGTTCTTAAAAAGAAGTTTGACGAATGTCCGGGGGTATTATTTCCGGCAGGGATAGAAAATGCCTTTATTCATAACTGTATAATCGGAGATAATGTTACGATTTATAATATAAGAGATTATCTGGCAAATTATATTATTGATGATGAAGTGGTTATCAGAAACTGTGGAAGAATATACACTGAAGGGAGAACTGCATTCGGAAATGGTACGGTTGTTTCAGTAATGAATGAATCGGGTGGAAGACGTATCAAAATATGGGACAGGCTCTCATCTCATCTTGCATACATAATGGTTCTGTACAGGCACAGGCCGGGTGTTATAAAGAAAATTGAGGAACTTATAGACAGATATACCGGAAGCCAGGTTGCAGATGCCGGTTATATCGGAAAGAATTCCAGATTAATTAATTGTTCTCATATCAGAAATATCCGGGTCGGAGCTTGCGCCCATCTTGAGGATGTGCTTTTTCTTAATGAAGGTTCCATTAACAGCAATGCTAGTGCCCCTGTATTTGTTGGACCAGGAGTAATAATGGAGCATTTTATTATCTGTTCGGGTTCAAAGGTTACCGAATCGGCTCTTGTTGAGAGATGTTTTATTGGTCAGGGTTGTGAGCTGGCGAAACAATTTTCTGCACACGATTCACTTTTCTTTGCAAACAGTAAAGGGCTTCATGGTGAGGTTTATTCTGTTTTTGCCGGACCATATACGGTGACCCATCATAAGTCCACGCTGCTGATTGCAGGTTTCTTTTCTTTTATGAATGCCGGCAGCGGATCCAATCAGAGCAATCACATGTATAAACTCGGTCCTGTTCATCAGGGGGTTGTAGAAAGGGGAACAAAAACAGCCAGCGATTCATATCTCCTATGGCCGGCACATATTGGTCCGTACAGCCTCGTCAGAGGAAGACATCTAAAAAATGTCGACACATCAATATTCCCGTTTTCTTACCTTGTTGAAAACAACAGGGAAAGTGTTCTTGTTCCCGGGATAAACCTGGTATGTACAGGAACGATCAGAGATGAGATAAAATGGTCGTTTCGTGACATAAGGAAAGATCCTGACAAAATAGATTTTGTAAATTTCAGATATCTTACTCCCTATTCCGTTAACCGTATGCTCAGAGGGAGAGAGATGCTTGTTTATCTGAAAGAAAATTGTGATGGTAATCCTGATTTCTATTGCTATAATAACAATCTGAAAATTTCTTCTTCAGCTTTACAACGGGGTATTGAACTTTATGAAATGGGCGTCCTCAGGTTCACAGGTGGCATTTTGATTAAAAGGCTTGCAGATGTAAAAATCGAATCTCTTGAACAACTCAGGGCAAGTCTGTCCTGTAATGGAAAATCCGGAGCAGGTGAATGGGTTGACCTTGCCGGACTCATTGCACCGAAGAAAGAGGTTGAAAAATTGCTTTCAAGGATAGAATCAGGGGATATTGATTCACTCGAAGAGATACATTCTTCATTTAAAATGATGAATGATAACTATGATGAATGGACGTGGGAGTGGGTGGTTGATTATCTGGAAAAAGTTTCTGGAAAGAATATAAGCATGTTTGCACCGGAAGATATTGCAGGTTTGATTGAAGGATGGAAAAGGAGTCTTATTATGCTTAATGAAAAATTACTTGAGGATGCCGGAAAGGAGTATTCATATGCCTCCATGACTGGATTCGGGATTGATGGGAACAACGAAGAAAAAATTGCAGATTACCGTCAGGTGAGAGGTTTATATGAGGATGATCCCATTGTGAAATCCATACTCTCTGAAACTGAAGAGAAACCTGAAGAAGCAGACAGACTCGCATGCAGAATTAAAGTTCTGGCAGGATAATTCGGATTAACTTCTTTTAAGGTACATTTTTTCGTAATATTTTTCGTACTCGCCTGAGACTACATTTTCAAGCCACCGTGTATTTGCAAGGTACCAGTCGACTGTTTTCTCGAGTCCTTCCTCGAAGTTTACGGAGGGCTTCCAGCCAAGTTCATTTCTGAGTTTTGATGAATCAATTGAATAGCGGAAATCATGACCGGGGCGATCTTTAACAAATGTTATCAGTTTTTCAGAAGTTCCTTCTTCCCGTCCCAGTTTCCTGTCCATTATCCTGCAAAGCAGCCTTACCAGGTCAATATTCTTCCATTCGTTATACCCGCCTATATTATAGGTCTCACCGGGTTTCCCTTTGTGATAAATCAGGTCAATTGCTGCAGCATGGTCTTCAACATATAACCAGTCTCTTATATTTTCACCTTTTCCGTAGACGGGCAGGGGTTTATTGTTTTTTATATTGTTTATCATCAAAGGGATAAGTTTTTCGGGAAACTGGTTGGGACCATAATTATTTGAGCAGTTTGAAATAATTACCGGCAGTTTGTAAGTATTGAAGTATGCCCTTACGAAATGGTCTGAACTGGCTTTTGAAGCTGAGTAAGGGCTTCTTGGATCGTACGGGGTTTTTTCAGTGAAGGAACCCTCTTTTTCGAGAGTTCCGTAAACTTCGTCGGTTGAAACATGGTAAAAGAGTTTTCCGTCAAAATGTAAATTCCATGCTGCAAGAGCTGCATTCAGCAGGTTTACAGTACCTACAACATTGGTCATTACGAAATCGTCGGGACTGTCAATTGATCTGTCAACATGTGACTCTGCTGCAAGGTGAACGACACCGTCGAACCTGTATTTGTTGAATAAGGCTGTTAGTGCCTTTTTGTCAACTATATCTATTTTTTCAAATATATAATTAGGAGCCTTTTCGACATCGGCAAGATTTTCAAGGTTGCCTGCATATGTGAGCTTGTCTGCATTCACTATCAGATATTCAGGATGTTTATTGACAAACCGCCTCACTACGTGAGAGCCTATAAATCCTGCACCTCCTGTAATAAGAATGCTTTTACTCATATTGATTTTATTTTACGCAGGTTTTTTTCCCATTCCCATGCTGATTTAAGTGCATCTCCAAGGGAATATTCGGTTTTCCATCCAAGTTCTCTGTTGGCCAGTGAGGCGTCAGCCCATATTTGTTCTATGTCGCCCCGGCGCCGGCCTGTGATTCTGTATTTGAGACGGATGCCTGTTACTTTCTCGAAGGTGTTTATTACTTCAAGCACTGATACTCCTTTGCCTGTACCAAGATTAAAAATTTCATAATCTGTCTTATTACTGTTGCTTATAAGACGTTCAACAGCTTTTACATGTGCTCTGGCAAGGTCGGAAACGTGAAGGTAATCCCTTATGCACGAACCATCGGGAGTGTTGTAGTCATTTCCGAATACTTTAAGTTCATCTCTCAGCCCAATGGCTGTTTGAGTTATGAAAGGCACAAGGTTTTCGGGTACGCCCCGGGGTAACTCACCTATAAGTGCGGAGGGGTGTGCACCTATCGGATTGAAGTATCTGAGTGAAATCGCCTTTATTTCATTAAAAGCCACAGTGGTATCCCTTATAATGTCCTCACATATTTTTTTTGTGTTTCCGTAAGGTGAGGTTGCAGGCTGTAGTGGTGAATCTTCTGTAACAGGTAATCTATCGGGCTGTCCGTAAACAGTGCATGAAGATGAAAACACCATGTATTTTACCCGGTATTTTTTCATCATTTCAAGCAGGTTAATGGTAGAAAGTATGTTGTTACGGTAGTATTCAAGAGGCTTCAATACTGATTCACCCACTGCTTTGAATGCGGCGAAATGGATCACAGCAGATATTCCCGGATATTTGTTAAAAAGATTATCAAGTCTATCAGTTTCACAAAGGTCAAATATTTCAAGAGCCGGTGTTATACCTGTTATAATGCCGATGCGGTCGTTTATCCAGGCTTCTGAATTATGAAGACTGTCGACCGATATAACCTCAAAACCCTTTTCAATCAGTTCAACCACAGTATGTGAACCTATATATCCTGTTCCGCCTGTAACCAGTATACGATTTTTCATTTTAAAGACTCCAGTATCTTATATTCTTGATTTTACCCCTGTAGATACCTTTATTATCTATAAGAACGCCGTCGGAGTTCAGCAGGGAAGCGAAATAGTTTTCATCGAGGCCGATGTATTCCTTATGGCTTACTGCAACTACCACGGCGTCATATATACCTGAAGGAGCCGGTGCAAGTTCAATTCCGTATTCATTTTTTACTTCTTCGGGTGAAGCGCCCGGGTCAACTACTTCAACCGTTGCACCGAAATCTTTCATCTCGTTTATAACATCCACTACTCTTGAATTCCTGATGTCTGTGACGTTTTCCTTGAAGGTGATTCCCATTACGAGAATACGTGCATCCCTTGGATTTTTTTCGTTTGCAATAATCTTTTTTATGGTTTGTTTTCCTACGTAACGGCCCATGCTGTCGTTAACAAACCTGCCCGAATCGATGATTTGGGGATGGTATCCCAGTTCTTTTGCCTTATAGGAGAGGTAGTAGGGATCGACGCCTATGCAGTGTCCTCCAACGAGGCCCGGATAGAATTTCAGAAAGTTCCATTTGGTCGAAGCAGCCTCAATTACTTCGAAAGTGTTGATACCCATCCGGTTAAATATAATTGAAAGTTCATTCATGAAAGCAATGTTGATATCGCGCTGGGTATTTTCAATAATTTTTGCCGCTTCTGCAACCTTAATGGAACTCACCCTGTAAATGCCTGCTTCGATAATCAGCTCATAAACTCTGGCGATCTCTTCGGCCGATTCAGCGTCACAGCCGCTGGTAATCTTTATAATTTTTCTCAGGGTATGGTTTTTATCTCCGGGATTGATTCTTTCTGGGGAGAATCCCACTTTAAAATCTTCTATATATTTTAATCCGGAGAATTTCTCGAGAACCGGTACACAATCCTCCTCGGTGCAACCCGGATAAACTGTTGATTCATATACTACGTAATCGCCCTTTTTAAGAATGGAACCTACTGTCTGCGAAGCACTGAGTACCGGTTTAAGGTCGGGGAGGTTATGTTTATCTATAGGTGTAGGGACTGCTATTATATGGAAGGAAGCTTCTCTGAGGTCGTCGGGATTGGATGTAAAATGTATGTTGGTACCTTCAAATTCTTCAGGAGGCAGTTCCTTGCTGGGATCGATTCCCTGCTTCATCATTTTAATACGGTCTTCCCTGATGTCGAAACCCACAACACTGAGTTTTTTTGCAAATGCCAGTGCAATAGGCAGTCCAACATAACCGAGACCGATAACCGAAAGTTTTGTTTCTTTATTTATCAGTTTGTCAAATATCATATTAAAGAATTTTTTTAAGCATTGGATGGTAATTGCCTTTTAAACCTCCCGGTGTGGCATTACGTATTGTATATACTGTTTCGATTGATTGCCGGCAATCTTCGAGTCCGAATCCGTTTCCTTTCAGTATTTCTATATATGATTCTGTGTGGAGGTCAGTGAATCCTTCGCTGAATTCGATTTCTTCACCGTCGATTGTTATGGATCTGAAAGTGCGTTTGCCTTCTGCTCTGATTTCTCCTGGAACATCATTGATATCGAGGCTGAGAAACCATCTTATCCTTGCCCTTTCAAGTTCGAGAAAGCCGGCAGCTTTGTTATATTGCGAAAGATGCACGATGTTTTCTTTCACTTTTCCGAATATCCAGCCGAGCATATCAAAGAAATGAACTCCTATGTTGGTAGCAACGCCTCCCGACTTCTGGATGTCGCCTTTCCATGAGAAGAAGTACCAGTTTCCGCGGCTTGTAACATAGGTCAGGTCAATATCATATTTTTTATCGTGAGGTCCGTTTTTGATTTTTTCTTTAAGTTTCTTTATTTCAGGATGAAGGCGGGTCTGAAGAATTGAATAAACTTTTTTACCTGTTTCATTTTCAATTTCCTGAAGGGCGTCAATGTTCCATGGGTTGAGTACTAATGGTTTTTCGCATATTGCATGTGCCTTATGCCTGAGGGCAAATCTGATATGGGCATCGTGAAGATAGTTTGGAGAGCAAATGCTTACATAATCAATCTTTGTTCCCGATCGTTTCAGCTTTTCGAAATGCCGGTCGAAACGCTCAAATTCAACAAAAAAATCACTGTTAGGGAAGTAACTGTCGAGAATACCCACACTGTCGAATTTATCAAGGCTGGCAAGCAGAATGTTTCCTGTGTCTTTAATTGCCTTGAGATGCCTCACAGCAATGTATCCTGCTACACCGATAAGGCCAAAATTTTTTGGTGTATTTTCCATCAGTCGGTAAAAATCAGCCGGTAAAACTAACAAATTTTATAAACGTTTCCATTTTCGAGTTTGTACTTTTCGCCGCTTTCGGGGCAAACGGCAATACCGTTTTCATCAAAGTTGAGCCGGTGGCCGTATTCGCTCATCCATCCTATTTGACGGGCAGGATTGCCTACTACAAGGGCATAGGGCTTTACATCTTTTGTTACAACTGCTCCTGCTCCGACAAAGGCATAACGGCCAATCCGGTTACCACAGATTATAGTGGCATTTGCTCCTATTGTGGCACCTTTTTCTACTATTGTGGTCACATATTTGTCCTTTCTAACGATGGCGCTTCTGGGATTTATGATATTGGTAAAGACCATTGAAGGTCCAAGAAAAACGTCATCCTCACAGATGACACCTGTGTAGATTGATACATTATTCTGAACCTTGACATTACGACCAAGCTTAACGCCGGGAGAGACTACAACATTCTGTCCGATATTGCATCCCTCGCCGATTTCGCATCCGGTCATAATATGACTAAAGTGCCATATTCTGGTCCCCTTTCCGATTTTGCAGCCTTCGTCAATTACTGCAGTTTCGTGGGCAAAATATTCTTTTTCTGTATTATGGTTGTTATTCATAAAAATTAAAAGAATTCAATTACAGATTTTGCAATGTATTCAAGTTGTTCCCTGTCAATCTCGGAGCATACAGGGAGGGAGAGCACTTCATGGCATACCTGTTCGGTTACAGGCAGGTCTCCTTCTTTCCATCCCAGATATCTGTAAGCCTTCTGAAGATGTATCGGCAGAGGGTAGTATATCATTGTCGGAATATTTTTCGATTGCAGGTATTCCTTCAACTTGTTGCGTTTTCCGTTGAGAACGCGTATGGTATACTGATGGAATATATGTGTTGAATTTTCTGCCCTATAAGGTTTAATAATTCCGGGGCAGTCTGCAAGGGTTTCATCATAGAATGAGGCAGCCTTTTGCCTTGCTTCATTGAAACTGTCGAGGTATTTAAGTTTGACCCTTAGAATGGCAGCCTGGATTGTATCGAGCCTTGAATTAACTCCGATGCAGTCGTAATGATACCTTATTTCCATTCCGTGGTTGGCTATACTTCTCATTTTCCGGGCAAGGTTATCGTCATCAGTAAATATTGCACCTCCGTCGCCGTAGCAGGCCAGATTTTTTGAAGGAAAGAAAGATGTTGTACCTGCAATGCCCATTGTTCCCGCTTTTTTTCTTTTACCATCCCTGAAAATAAAATCGGCTCCTGTGGCCTGGGCGGTATCTTCTATTACGTAAAGGTTATTTTCTTCTGCAATTTTTAATATTTCTTCCATATCGGCACACTGGCCGAAAAGATGTACAGGTACGATAGCCCGTGTTGAAGGAGTGAGTTTTTTTCTTATTTCAACGGGTGAAATGTTGAATGTTTTCTCATCTATATCGGCAAAGACAGGCTTAAGCCCCAAAAGTGCCATTGTTTCGACTGTGGCAATAAATGTGAAGCCTGTTGTAATGATTTCATCTCCCGGTTTAAGTCCAAGTGCCATATATGCGATTTGCAGGGCATCTGTTCCGTTTCCGCATGAAATTACATGCTTTGTACCGAGGTATTGTGCCAGTTCATCTTCAAACTTTTTTATTTCAGGTCCTTTTACAAAAGCTGTAGAAAGGAGCACCTGATCTATAGCGTTATCTATCTCCGTTTTAAGCCTTTCATACTGAGCCCGGAGATCTGCCATCTTTATTTCCTTCATGGAAAATCAATGATTTTGGAACACGAAGTTAACACAATTCTGTTAATTGAAATATTGGACGTATATATTGATGGATTTTTCTTAAATTTGCTTTATAAATAACTCGATTGTGGACATAGTTGCCATCATAAGGGAACTGCTTTTCAGTCACGATTGTGTGATTCTTCCTGGTTTCGGGGGATTTATTGGAAACTATTCCCCTGCCAGGATAGAGAAGGAGAGCTGCACGTTTTATCCGCCCGCCAAACGTATTTCATTCAACCGCAATCTGAGCCAGAACGACGGACTTCTGATAAGCAGGGTGGCAGCTGCGGCAAATGCAAGTTATAATGATGCAAAAAACCTTGTTGAGGAATTCGTTTCTGAGATTAAAAGAAAGCTTTCCAGGGGCGAAAAGGTAACATTTGAACGTATAGGGACATTTATTAACAACAGTGAAGGAAATGTTCAGTTTGAACCTGACAGGGATGTGAATTACAGTCTGAACTCATATGGACTTGCACCGTTTCAGTTTCAGTTACTCGAAGGCTACGATGTGCGCAAAAGGCTGATAAAAGGTCCTCATGAAGAAGTTGTTGCTCGGGGGGCAAGCATTAAGAGGTATCTATGGAGAGCAGCCGTTATTATTCCTATTATCGGAGCATTGATTGCAGTGCCTCTAACAACCGATATTTTCAAAACCAGAGTTCAGGTTACAAGCCTTAATCCTTTGATAACTACCTTAACTGACAGTGGCAAGAGGGGAAAAGCTGCCGAAGAAAAGGTGCCAGCTCTCTCTTCAGCCGGTTTAACTAATGAACTCTCCGGCAATGTTAAGTCAGAACAGGTTGTTTCTGCAGCGGATATAACTCTACAGGTTCCGGAAGTGACTTCCGGAGAATATGGCATCATAACCGGAAGTTTCAGATCCGAATCAAATGCCATGTCGCTGGTTAATAAACTGTCCGGGGAAGGTTATTCCGCCGAAGTAATTCAGGGAACCAATGGATTTTACAGGGTTAGTGCCGCAAGGTGCAGGTCTCTTGTAGAAGCAGAGTCTGTTAAGAAGAGACTTGAAACCCGCTACCCCGGAACATGGATAATTAGGCTGAGATAGTTACTTTACCACACTTCCATTGCCGGTTTTATCAACAGGAGAGACAAGCACAAGTTTACCGCCGGGTTCTTCAGCCATAAGGATCATACCTTTTGATTCTATTCCTTTTATTTTTCTCGGTTCGAGGTTTGCTATTACAAGAATCTGTTTACCAATCAGGTCCTCCGGTTTATAATATTCAGCTATCCCCGACACTATTGTGCGTATGTCGGTACCACAATCGATTTTAAGTTTAAGCAGTTTATTTGTTTCAGGTACTTTTTCTGCTTCAAGGACAGTAGCTGTACGTATGTCCAATCTGGAAAAATCTTCGTACGATACGGGTTCCTTTAATGGAGAAACGTCAGGTGCAGCGCTTCCTTTCTCACTGCGGGTTTTCTTAAGTTTTTCTATCTGCCTGTTTATGGTGTTGTCATCTATTTTTTCAAACAGGAGGCCTCCTTTGCTGACCTGATGGCCAGGCGGCAGGAGTTCAGTTTTTCCCGCATCATTCCATGTGAATTTTCCGAGGTTAATCCATTCCCTGAGTTTTTTCATTGAGAAAGGAAGGAAAGGTTCGAGTATAATACTCAGATTTGCAGCGATTTGCAGTGAAATATTTATAATTGTTTTAACTCTTTCGGGTTCTGTTTTAATGAGTTTCCATGGTTCAGTATCGGCAAGGTATTTATTTCCGAGACGTGCGAGGTTCATAGCTTCCTTCAGGCCTTCCCTGAATTTGAAGTTTTCAATGGCTTCTCCGGTAGCTTTTGTTAGCCCGGGTATATCATCGAGTACTTCTCTGTCGAAGTTGTTGAGGTTGCCGCGTTCTGGTACTTTACCTGAGTAATAATTGTTTGTCAGAACGAGGGTACGGTTAATGAAATTCCCGAGTATTGCAACCAGTTCATTGTTATTCCGTGCCTGAAAATCTTTCCATGTGAAATCATTATCTTTTGTTTCCGGTGCATTGGCACAGAGAGTATATCGCAGCACATCCTGTTTTCCCGGAAATTCCTCGAGATATTCGTGCAGCCATACGGCCCAGTTGCGCGATGTTGATATTTTGTCGTTTTCGAGGTTAAGAAACTCGTTTGCCGGCACATTATCGGGCAGGATAAATGAGCCTTCGGCTTTCAGCATTACCGGGAAGATGATGCAGTGGAATACGATGTTGTCTTTCCCGATGAAGTGGCTGAGTCTTGTTTCCGGGTCTTTCCAGTATTTTTCCCATTCGGGGGTCAGTTCCTTTGTGGCGGAGATGGAACCGATAGGTGCGTCGAACCATACGTAAAGTACTTTACCTTCAGCCCCTTTAAGGGGTACCGGAACACCCCAGTCGAGGTCGCGGCTGACAGCGCGTGGCTGGAGACCCTGGTCGAGCCATGATTTACACTGTCCGTATACGTTGGGTTTCCATTCGGTATGCTCCTCAAGAATCCATTTTTTTAGCCATGGTTCATATTTGTCGAGTGGCAGGTACCAGTGGAGGGTTTCTTTCAGAACCGGCTGGCTGCCGCTGATGGCAGAACGTGGATTGATAAGTTCAGACGGGCTCAGTGAACTGCCGCACTTCTCACACTGGTCACCGTAGGCATTGCTGTTGTGGCAGTGCGGGCATTCACCCGTGATATACCTGTCGGCAAGAAAACAACCCGCTTCAGTATCGTAATACTGAAGTGAAGTCTTTTCAATGAATTCTCCTTTTTTGTAGAGTTTCAGAAAAAACTCCGAAGCTGTTTCGTAATGTGTCTTATTTGTTGTTCGTGAATATATATCGAAAGCGATTCCGAAATCTTCAAATGCCTTTTTATTCATCTCGTGGTACCTGTCAACCACCTGCTTGGGGGTTATACCTTCTTTGCGTGCTTTAAGGGTAATGGGTACGCCATGCTCATCAGAACCACAGATAGAGATTACGTCTTCTCCCTTCAGCCTCAGGTAACGTGTATAAATGTCGGATGGCACGTACACACCTGCCAGATGGCCGATATGTATAGGCCCGTTTGCGTAAGGCAAAGCTGAAGTAATAAGGTACCTTTTGAATTTCTTCATAACACAGACAAGTTCATAATGTTAAAAGTCCCGCAAATATAACAAATTTGGTACGGTAATATCTTTTATCAAAAAACAAAAAAGTTATTAAATTAATGTGTCGTAGACTTAATTACTGGGTTCATTTAGTTAATCAAATGGGGTATAAGAAGTTTATGCAGCAGGTATGGTTATTAGTACATCTGCCATCCGAGTTAAATGCTTATTCTTATTTTATTAAAAACCAAATTAAAATCTCCAAAAATTAACTAATAAATAGTTTTATTTGTTAACTTGACTTAAAAATTATAATGTCGTAAATACTTTTAATTGAATGCAAAATGAAACAACATCTTCAGGTAATTGATGTAATGAAAAAAAATGGTGGTTACGCCACATTAGGGTTTCTATATAAGAATGTAGATGTATCAAACTGGGGTACAAAAACACCCTTTGCTTCTATCAGAAGAATAGTGCAGGACAAAAGATATTTCTTTAAAATTCAACCAGGACTTTGGGCATTAAATGAACAAAAAGATGAGATTTTAAAAAAGTTTGATTTAGAAAAATCAAATAAAAAGATAATAGAGTTTAATCATACATATTATCAGGGCTTATTGATAGAAATAGGTAATTTAAAAGGCTTTATAACATATGTTCCCCCACAGGATAAAAATAGACTTTTCCTGGATAAGCCACTGGGAAAAATAAGTTCAATCAGTTCAATTTTCGATTTTACTTATGAGGAAATTGTAAATAGGGCAAAATCAGTTGATGTTATATGGTTTAATGAAAGGAGGTTGCCAGATTCGTTCTTTGAGATCGAATATTCAACTGACATGCAAAATTCTCTTTTGAAATTTATTGATTTGCAAGATTTTCATTCAAAATTTTTTATAATTAGTGCATTAGAAAGGAAGAAGGAGTTTGAAAAAAAGATTTCATATTCTGCATTCAAAGAAATTCAAAACAGAGTAAAATTTATAGATTATGATTGTTTGTCAAATCTTCATACAAAATCATTTGAATTATCTTTAATGGGAATATTGTGAAAGATTGAAAGTTAGATAAATTTTGTAATTTGAGCATATTTTCTAAATTTTTAAATATGTATTTGGGAAAAATAATCCCCAAAACCCTCCAAACGGGTGATGAAGTGGTAATTATTTCACCCTCTTATTTTATTGAGGAAGATAAGATTGAAGGTGCTATACGGGTTTTGGAAGGATGGGGTCTGCGGGTGAGGGTTGGAAAGAATGCTCTTAAAAGGTATGGACCGTTTGCAGGAACAGATGAGGAAAGGCTTTCGGATCTGCAGGCGGCAGTTGACGACAGAAAAATTAAAGCAGTATTCTGTGCGAGGGGAGGATACGGTTTGTTGAGGATAATTGACAAAGCCCACTTTCGTTCACTGAGGAAGTCGCCCAAATGGTTTATAGGTTACAGCGATGTAACGGTTTTGCACATGTGGCTGAACGAAGTATGCGGGATTGCTTCACTTCATGCTGAGATGCCGCTGCATTATATGCACGGAGGGAAAAGCATTGAAACATTCAGCACCCTGCAACAGGCACTCTTTGAAGGGAGATTGTCATGGCGGTGGGAGGGTGAATCCATACGTGGTAATCATTCTGAAGGTGTGCTAACGGGAGGCAACCTTTCATTGCTCTACAGTTTGATGGGTACAAAAGGTGAGCCCATCACAAAAAATAGAATTCTTTTCATTGAAGATGAAGGCGAGTATTATTACAGCGTTGACAGGATGCTGACCTCACTGAAACTTGCAGGTAAGCTTAAAGATCTTGCCGGTCTGGTTATCGGAGGGTTTAGTGGCATGCAGGATGGAAAAGTTCCGTGGGGTAGGAGTGTTGAGGAAACGGTTTTTGATATTGTTAAAGATTATAATTACCCTGTTTTTGCAAGATGTCCGGCCGGACATATAAATGATAACCGCGCACTTATTTTAGGCAGTTATGCAGTATTAGAAAAGAAAGGTAATGAAATAGTTTTGATTTTCAGGTAGTTGTCAGAATGCTGACAGAAGAAGGTCGAGGTTTTTGGACAATATTCCATATTTCTGGCCCAGGGTCTCGTTTGTGAGGATTCCGTTATACAGGTATGCACCGTTGCGCAGGCCGGCATCGGTTTTAAGAAGCTGGGTAATGCTTCCGGCGTCGGCGATATTTTGAAGCAGGGGTGCAAAGATATTTGAAAGGGCTATTGAAGCCGTACGTGCAACCCTCGAAGGCAGGTTCCATGCCGAGAAGTGAATTACTCCGTGTTTTTCGTACATTGGGTCTTTAACAGGCCGGCATTCGGTTGTTTCAATACAGCCTCCGCGGTCTATACTGAGGTCTATTACTACCGACCGTTTTTTCATCATCTTTATCATCTCTTCTGTAATATAGTACCATGGTCTCAGGTCTTCGAGTTCTATGGCTCCAATCAGTACGTCGGCCGATTTGAGTGCCTTAATCAGTACCTGAGGATGGAATGTTGAGGTCTTAAGCCTCTGGCCGAGCAGGCTTTGAAACCTTCGCAGACGGTGAAGCGATTCATCGAATATCATTACTTCAGACCCCAGGCCCAGTGCAGCCCGGGCAGCATATTCGCCTGCAGTGCTTGCACCGATAATAATTACCTGTGTGGGAGTAACGCCTGTTACTCCCCCCAGCATTACACCTTTCCCTCCATGGTGGTTACTGA